>Ga0209040_10000323_pt1 | contig 35787 bp, 51 predicted proteins | sample BogFormECP12_OM3_FD_188240 | JGI IMG/M metagenome (GOLD analysis project Ga0209040, IMG submission 188240) | Bog forest soil microbial communities from Calvert Island, British Columbia, Canada - ECP12_OM3 (SPAdes) (version 2) | ecosystem: Environmental > Aquatic > Freshwater > Wetlands > Bog ... | reverse complement strand
TGTCCCGGCGTCGGGCGGCGGCAGCGTCAACGTCCTGCATGCCGACGGCACCTGGTCAGCCATACCTCCGATAGCGGTGTTCACGCCGACCACCGCTGGGATTGTCCCGGCGTCGGGCGGCGGCAGCGTCAACGTCCTGCATGCTAATGGCGCCTGGTCGGCCCCGACCCTCGGGGGGACCGCTGGCGGCGACCTGAGCGGCACCTATCCCAACCCAGGGGTGGCCAAGGTCAACGGCGTGGCGTATCCCGCCAGCCCCGCAGCGGCAGCGGTGCCAGTGTCGAGCGGGCTTGGCGCTGTGGTCTACACCCCGACAAGTCAGCTCCCCGGCACAACCCTTCCGGACAACGCGACCGCGGGCAATATCGGGGAGTACGTATCGTCCAGCGTCGGGTCGGGGGGGGCGATGTCCCTGACAAGCGGCACGCCGGCGACTGTGACCTCGATCACGCTCACGTCAGGGGATTGGACGGTCGCGGGTAATGTCGTGTTCTTCCCCGGCGGGGCGACGGTGATGACTGAACTGGATGGGGCTATCAGCGACACGGCTGCCACGTTACCCACCCCTCCGGGGGACGGAGCGTATGCCAGGCTGGCGCTGCCATTCACCGCCGGGCAGTACGCGGCGTTCCCGGTGGGGCAGCTCCGCGTGTCGCTGGACGGGGCGGGCGGCATCTTCTACCTGGTGGCGCAGGCGGCGTTTTCGGCGTCTACTCTGTCGGCCGGCGGCTTTATCGGTGCCAGGAGGGCAAGATGACCACGCCATTTGTCGTCTTTGCGCTGCCCCGGAGCCGCACCACATGGCTGGCAGCATGGCTGAAGGGCGGCCACGATCTGATGCCGCGGTGTGACAGCATGGCCGAGTACATTGCGGCGATCCAGAGGCGCGGCGGGACGGTGGAAACGGCCGGCATGGTGGCCTGGCGCACGCTCCGCAAAGCGATGCCTCACGCCCGGTTCGTCACCATAAGACGGCCGGTGGCCGAGGTCTGTGCGTCACTGGAGCGGCAGCAATGGAAGATGACGCCTGGGCTTCGTGACGAGCTCCAGGCGCGCGCGTCGATGTTGGATGAGATCGAGGCGGCGGGGGCGAAGTCGTTCCGGTTTGACGAGATTTCCCGGCCGACCGTGGCCGCGTTGCTTTGGCGTGAAGTGAAGCCGGGGCGCCCGTTCGACTATACGCGATGGTCGCGGATCGATGCGCAGAAGATCAACACCGATGTTGCCGCTGAAAATGCCCTGTTCGGCGCGCGGTTGGATCGGATTAGGTGCATCGTGCAAGAGGCGCAGCAACTCGACCAGGAGTTGCAGGCGATGGAGGCATAACATGGGGTTTATTGCCGCCGCAATTGGTGGCTCCGCTCTACTTGGCGCCGGCTCGTCACTCCTCGGGAGCGGCAGCCAATCTAAGGCGGCGGGGACCGCTTCCTGGGATCAGATGCTGGCGGAACTGACCTCGATCCAGGCCCAGCAGCAGGCGTACGCGCAGGGGGTCGCGATCGAAGGCCCGTACCGTGACCTTGGATATACGGCCAATTATCAGTTGCAATATGGGCTGGACAACCCCCAAGCGTCGCCATTGTTCGCGCCCTACAACCCGCAAGGGGGATTGGTGCCTGGGTCGCCGCAGTCGCCAGTGCTGACCCAACAGGGATTTCAGGCGTCGCCCGGTTACAATTACCAGCTACAGCAGGCAATGTCGGCCATCCAGAACAGCGCGGCAGCGCGCGGGTCGGCGATCTCGGGTAATACGCTGCGCGACCTACAGACCAACGCGCAGGGGCTGGCCAGCCAGGACTGGTGGAACGCATACAACGCCAACAGCGGCGCCTATTGGAATGCGGCCAACTACTACTCCGGGCTACAGAACAACCTGCTCAATTCAACGATCAATCAGGCAACCCGCGGGCAAGCGGCGGCGGCTGGGACGGCACAGCAGGCGGGCGCCACCGGGGCGAACATAGGCAATTCCCTTGGCGCCTACGGAACCGCCGCGGGGGCCGGCGCGGTCGGGTCAGCAAATGCCACATCCGCGGGGTACACCGGGGTTGCCAACGCGGGGCAGAACGCTGTCAGCAACTATCTGCTCTCGCAATTTCTGATGGGGAACCAGGCAGGCACTGCGGGAACCAACATCTCTGGACAAACGGCTGGCGGATATATGACATCATCCGGTCAAGGCTTCGACCTATCAAATCTACTCGGCTACGCTTAGGGGACGACCCATGCCCATTGATCCTACCGTCGCGTTGCAGGCTGGGGTAGGGGTGCCGCAGCCAAGCCCAGGCATCAACCTAGGGCAGATCGCTGGCGCTGCGAACGCCATCCTACAGCTTCAGGACGAGCAGCGCGCGCGACAGACACAGAACGCATTGCAGCAACTGATGCAGTCGCCGGATGCGCTCGACAAGTCCGGGATGCCGACACAGAACACGCTTGCTCAGGTCATGCAGGTCAGCCCGCAGATCGGCATGCAGATGCAACAGAACATGGCCAGGCGGCAACTGCTCCAGAGCGAGGCTTACAAATCTAAGATGGGCTTGGTTCAGGGGGTGTTAGACGAATCCTATGGGATATACGAGAGCACGCAGGGCAATGAACAAGCGAAGATTGCGGCCGGGCAGCGGAAGATGGATGAAGGCTACGACCGCCTGGAGAAGGGCGGGCAGTTGACCAAGGAGGATATGCAGTCCCTGCCACGAAACTTCGTGCCCGAGAGTGTGTTTGCAGTCAGCGCGCGATTGAATACCATGTATGGCAAGCAGCGCGAAGAGTATCGGAAAAATGAGGAGCTGCGAATTAAGCAAGAGGAGCTGAAGTTAAAGCAAAAGAGTGCCGATGAAGAGCAGAAGTCGGCGAACCTATCGATATGGCAGGACCCGGACACCAAGCAGATATTCCGGGTGAACAAGGCGACAAAAACAATAGAACCCATAGGCTCGGAGGAAGAAGGCGCGAAACTTGGGAAGCCGGGGGCGCCCGCGCAGGCTTCGTCAGAGGATGAGGACAACACCGCGAAACTGATTGCGTCATACCAGATGGCGCCCATGTCCACGTTCGCCATGAGCAGACCTGAAGGCGTCCGTGTAATGGGCAAGGTCAAGAAAATAAATCCTGACTACCAGTCGAGCCGATATACCGAAGTCAACCGAACGATGACAGCATTTGGGACTGGGAAGCAAGGCGATATCGTTCGGTCGATTAACGTCGCAGCCCAACATCTTGATGTGATGGTCGAAGCGGCGAATGCTTTGCACTCTGGGAATATGCCCGCATTCAATGCGGCGGGGCAGCTCATAGCGCGCTGGACTGGTCGGCCTGCCCCGACAAACTTCGATGGCCTGCGGCAGATTGTATCTGGCGAAATCCTAAAGGCATCGGCCGGGGGCGTGTTGGCCGAGGCCGACCGCGACAGGCTTATTGGTTCTCTGAACAGGATCAATTCGCCAGCTCAGTTGCAAAAGCCCGGCGGCATCATTGACGAGTTCCTGAAGCTGATGGGCGGGCAAGCCCAAGGGCTAAGGCAGCAGTACGAGGACGCAACCCCAAACACAGCGATATTTAGGGGGGATGGAGAGTTCAGCTTCGACCACAAGCTCTTACCGGAGACACGGAGACAGCTTGATCGGGTGAGCGGCGCGCAGACCAAGGGCGCTGCCGGAGAAGGCGGTGGGAAGCAATACAAATCATTGGCCGACGTTCAGGAGGCTTTGAAGGCAAATAAACTGTCGCGCTCGGAGGCAGAGAAAATCGCGCGCGATAACGGATGGATCAGGTGATGGCACTACCAACCGCTGATGAGGCTTTCGGGCCTGGCACCATTTCGACCGTCACTGTCACTCCATCCGGGCCGTTTGGTGCTGGGGCTTTCCAGCCGACACCAGAGATCATGGCAGACCCGATAGCCCAGCGGGAAAGCGGCGGCCGAAATGTCTACAACTACCGGCACGACGAGGACCCGCAGAAGTTCACGGCGTCGGGTTTCTATCAGATCACTGATCCGCTGTGGAACGAGGTCGCGCCCTCTGTCGGAGTGGATACAAAGAAGTATCCCACCGCCATCAGTGCCCCCCCGGAGGTGCAGACCCAGGTTAAGCAAGCTATCCAGGCGAAGTATGGGGATCGCCCGTGGGGGGATTCCGCCCCTCCGACCTACTCCTCCAGCACTGTCCGGTTCGACAGTGGCGCCATCACGCGCGCCGAGAACATGGGCGCCACCACCGGCAATCAGGAAGTCCGCTACATGTCGCCGCAGGACTACCTGGCCTTAGCGGGAGACTTCGAGGAGCCGCCCTGGACTAGTCGGCAGGGGAAGGACCTGAAGGCCTCTTTGGGCCGCGGCGAGGCGATAACCGATCTGCCGAGCCTGACCATCAAGGGGGGCAAGGTCACCGACCAGGACGGGCGCCACCGCGCCCTGGCGGCCCAGGAGGGCGGGGTTGATCTGATCCCGGTCGTCGTCAAGAGCGGCAGCGGGGAGCTGCCCAGCGAGCTTGTGGGGGCCGGCGGGCGAATAGTCCCTGGCGCCCGACTACAGAACAAAGGCCCGCCAACCGCAGAGGAGGCCTTCGGGACGCCGGAAGGACAGACCGGCGCTGGCCTGGCCGAACGGGTGGGGCGCTATGCGGCATCGCAAACAATCGAGCTGGCGCGCGCGGTCAATCACATTCTGATCCCGCCCGTGCTGGACCAGGCGCTGTTCGGCGGCCGGATAACCGGACAAAGCGATGTCACCTCGGCCGAGAATGAGCGCCGGATTGCCGAGTTGCGCGGGGGGGCGCCGGAAGAGCAGGGCATCGACTGGCTACGTATGGGCGTCGATGTGGTCAATCCGGTGAACTGGATGGGACAGGGCGTGGCAAGGGCGGTGGGGGCGGCCCCGCGGGTTGCCACGGCGCTCGGAAGCCTGATCCCCGCCATATCGCAGCCAACCCCCGAGGGGGCGGACTACTGGTCAACCAAAGAGCTGCAAGCGTCCCTCGGCATGCTGGGGGGCGCGGCTGCCAATGCAATCTCACAATTGATCCGGCCAATGGCGTCGCCGGCAGCTAACCTGCTCAAGCAGGGGATCAACGCTTTGCCAGGGCAAGCCCTTGGCGAGCCGATCAAAACGATCGAGCAGGCGCTGAAGCGGCTGCCCTTGGCGGGGTCAGTCGTGAGGAACGCCGAAGTGCGGCAGTTGGTCGACTTCAACCATGTAGCCGTGAACCGCGCGCTGGAGGGCGTGGGATATATCCCAAGGGCGGCGGGGCTTCGGGGGACCGAGTTGATTGCGGCAGGCAGGCAGGCTCTGACAGACGCCTATGACGGGCTTCTGCCGCGGGTGGTGTGGCGGCCCACGCCGGAATTCGCCCGCGACATGCAGCAGTTGGCCACGCTGGCAAGAGAGATGCCGGTCCCGGAAAGGCAGCAGTTCGCCAACATCCTGCAAAACCGGTTGTGGTCCAGGATGGGGCCGAATGGCGTCATGTTGGGCGACAATCTGAAGCTCGTCGAGAGCGAGCTGGGCTACTTGTCGCGTCGCTATCGCGCGTCCGGTCTCGTGTCACAACAGCAGTTGGGCGATGCGTTGCGGGAGGCGCAGCAACTGGTGCGCGAGAACCTGGAGCGCACCAACCCAGCGGAAGCGGATCAGTTGAGGGCGATCAATCGGGCATGGTCGCGCTTCATGCCGGTCGAAGATGCGTCGATCAGGCGGGCGACAAGCGACGGGATTTTCACGCCCGGAGATTTGTTGCAGGCCATCAAGACCGACGATCAAACGCGCCGCAAGGCAGCTTTCAAGACGGGGCGAGCGCACTTGCAGGACTTGGCGCGAGACGCACAAAAGGCGATGGGCAACAAGGGTCCGGACAGCGGAACCCCGCTCGGTATGCGCGCGACCTCGCCCTATGGCTGGGCGGCGGGGGCGGGCGCGGCGATGCTGGCGGCCCCGATGTATTCACAGACTGGGGTCAACATGATAAACCGTATGTCCGCGTCCGGGGCACCTGCCATGCGGAACATGCTCGCCGACGAGTTGCAGCGATACGCGCCGCGGATAGCGGTTCCGGCGGGCGTTATCGGTGGTCGGATCGGTGGTCAGTGATCGGCGGATCGAACGACCATGATCTGCGCCAGCGCCGGTCCCGTCGCCGCGCGAAGTAGGGTGCAACCATGCACCATACGATGTAATTTCCCATCCCGATCGCAACGCCACGGAGGAAGTATTGCCAGGTCAACATCCGCCATCCCCTCTCACAACGCGCATCATAATCGAGGCCGTCCCGCAAGAGCAACAGCGATACGACACATTGGGCGATTGGTTCTGGGACGACGCCGGCAATCTGGTGATCCGCGTCACCGGGGCCGATCCGTTCGACCAGGACGAGGCATTTTTGATTGCGCTCCACGAGCTTATAGAAGTTAAGCTATGCGCAAAGCACGGCATAACACAAGGCGAAGTGGATGCATTTGATCTGGAGTATGATGGCGAGCGCGATGAGCCGGGCGACGATCCGGCCGCGCCATATCAGCGCGAGCATCGCTGTGCCATGATGATCGAACACACCATGGCGATGATGCTAGGCCTGTGGTCCTACGGCAAAGTCGAGTGACGTTATCACGCGACATGGCCCCAAAACTTCCCTTTTTTGATGTAGCCAATCACGGGGTGGCTCACGCCAAAATCGGCGGCAATTTTTCTCTGCGGTCTAGGATCGCTTCGGATGGCGCGCACTTGCTCCGCAGTCAACTTTGCGTTGCCGTGCTCCACGCCCCTTGGCGTCACCCGACTACCTTTAGAGATCATATCAGCAGCTTTTCTGCCACGACGTGCGGACGAAAGCAATGCGCATCCTGATCGCTGACGTGGAATCCCAAGGATTAGGCCTGGCGCTACGGGCCGTGGAAGCCGGTCACGAGGTGCGGCTCGCCCGCTGGAGCCGCACGCCGATTCGCGACGGAGACGGCTTCTCCAGCATCTCGATCGTTGACGACTGGCGGCCCAGCATGGCGTGGGTCAAGGGCGGGCTTGTCATCACCACGGGCAACGCTCGCTGGATGACCGAGATGGACCGCTTCCGCGACTTCGGCTTTGACATTTTCGGCCCCACCGCGCGCAGCGCGGAGCTGGAAATTAACCGCCAGGCAGGCATGGAGGCGATGCAGGCCGTGGGCATCGAGGTGCCAGCGTACCAGTCGTGCAACAGCCTCGAGGAAGCCGAGAAGCTCGCGCGCAAGTCGCCCGACCCGATGGTGTTCAAGACGCTCGGCAGCGAGGACGACAAGTCGCTGACCTACGTTGCCGACGATCCGGCCGACATGGTGGGCTGGCTCGGCAGGCAGATAGCGCGCGGCATGCGGCTAAAGGGGCCGTGCATGCTCCAGGCTAAGATTGACATGGTTGCAGAGATCGGCGTGTCCGGGTGGTTCGGCCCCGAGGGCTTTCTGCCGGACAAGTGGCAGACTTGTTTTGAGCACAAGAAGCTCATGGCGGGCGACAACGGCCCAAATACCGGCGAAATGGGCACGGTTTGTCAGTACGTCGAGACCGACAAGCTTGCCGATGAAATGCTCGTGCCGATGGCTCCGATCCTTAGGACGGCCGGGCACCGCGGCGACTTCGCGGTGGGCGCAGGGATCGACAGTAAAGGCCGATGCTGGCCTTTCGAGTTCACGGCGCGCCTGGGATGGCCGGCCTTCCCGATCCAGCTCGCGAGCCACCGCGGCGATCCCGTGCTGTGGATGAAGGATCTGATGCTCGGCAAGGACACCCTGCGGGTGCGGACTGACGTGGCGATCGGCGTAGTGCTTGCGCAGCCGCGTTTCCCGTACGGAGGGGCGCCGACGGAGGCGGTCGAGGGCAACCCGATCCGGGGTTTGGAGGGCGCGTGGCCGGATGTCTATCCCTTCGCGGTGATGGCCGGGAAAGGCCCTATGATGCGGGACGGCGAGGTAGTCGCCGGCACTATCTGCCAGACTTCGGGGGAGTGTGTCGCGGTGGCGACCGGGTTAGGCCGCACGGTCGAGCAGGCCCGGCGCCGGGTGTACGACACCGTGGATCAGGTGCGCTTCGCAAACCGCATGTTCCGCACCGACATCGGGGAGAAGCTGGCAGACCAGCTTCCGTTCCTGCACGAGCACGGGTACGCGACACAGATGCGGTTCTCGTAACGCAGCATTGACGAAATTATAACTCGCTTCTTCACAGGAATGTGATTACCTTTGAGCACAGACCTCCCTGGGAGGGCGGTGCGATGACGTCAGAGCAGGAAAGCGAACTCCGCTTTGCGGCCCCGTCTTGGCTTGTGGCGCTCTTGTGGGCGTTTGCCGGCTCCATCATTACCATGGCCTTCTTCCTGGGCGCGGGATGGAACCAGATGAAGGTGAATACCCTTCGTCTGGACGCGCTGGACCGTGAGTCAAACCCGGCAGAGATCAGGGCGCTAAAATCGGAAGTGTCGGGACTGAGGGACCTATTACTCGCTCATATGCGTGGCCAGGCGAACGACGGGAGATAGCAGGTCCGACACTGCCAACGTCGCCCGGAAGCGAGACCTAATTCCTGCCGCTCTGGCTTTTGCGTCGTGTCGGTTGTGGCATAATTGACATAAGGCCGCGAGGTTGCATGGCCGCACATCGCCGGGATCATCATTCAGGACGTGGGCGACGGTCAGCACCACGATTGATCCGGTTGCCGGGTTTGGCTTGCCTTGTTCTGCATTGCACCACTCACACCTCCATCCCGCGCAGAGGCGTACCCACAGGCTGATAACCGGCCACTCTTTTGGGTATTTGTTGCGGTTCTCCGGTCTGATAGGCATTGCGTCCATCCTAGCAAAAAGAACCGCCGCCCTGGGTCCGAGCCAGGACAGCGGCAGTTTGGTAGCAAGGGAGGAACTTGGCGCGGAAGCTCCGCCGCGCCCCGGATGGGGTTAGTTGACGACAGGCACGATCCCGATGCTGGTCAGGACCTGCGGCGCAGCTGTAACGGTCACGTCCAGGGTGGCGGAGAAGGCGGCCCCGCCCACTGCGAGCGCCAGGCTCACGGTATCGGTGCCGACCGCTACGGGGGTGCCAGTGCAGGTCAGCCCGTCGCCGGAGGGGGCGAGCGTTTCCGTAGCCGGCGTGGTGTCTGACCAGGCGGGCGCCGCGTCGGGGGTGGGCGTTGTCAGCATGGGATTGCCGTTTTGATCCATGAAGGCGATGCTCATGGACAGCGTGTGGCCGAGGGACAGGGTGACAGCCATGTGAAGGTTCTCCTCTGGGGTCAGGAACACGGTCACTCCCTGCACCGTCAGAGCAACAGCGACGGTTCCTGCTGGCGTATAGAGCCTTGTCAGGGCGGCGGCGAGTTTGAGTATTTCGCTGGGCAGGGTGACATTCAGTGTCCCGGATAGTTTTACCGGGTCTATCGGGAGTGATCTACCTGACATGGTGGAAGTCTGCGCGCCCTCCGGCGGCATTGTCAAGTGCAAGGTCATGGCGCGGTCTCAGCTGGAGGCACGGGCCCCCACTGGACGGTGACACTTCCGTTACAGGTGATGCTGCCGTTCAGCCCGTTGAAAGCGTTAGCCCCGCCGATGATCGATAGTGACGAGTTGGGATCGCAGTGGGTTTGCACGTACCCGGGGTTTTGATTGATCTGCTGCGCGGTGCAGCTGGAGAGCACGAGAGCGCAGAGGGTGGCGACGACGATCGTGCATAAGGTGTAGATGAGGGTTTTCATGGCGTTGTCCCGGTTGGCGGCGTGGATTTAAGGGCGAGGTTGGCAATCGTGCCGTCCTTCGCTTGCGAGCCGTGCGCGGACCCGACCCAGAAGCCGATAATCGTTGTGGCATTGGTCGAGGCTGCGCCGCAGAGTGCCGTGAACAAGGCGATAGAGGCGGCATCCTTCTGGGTCCAGGCAAGCCAGCCGGAGAAGGTCAGAGCGCCAAGGAACGTGACCTGGCCGACAACTGAGGTGATAACGGCCCCGCGTTGGTTTGGCCCCGGCGGGGCGCTGTCTGTTCCGCTCATTTCATTCCAACTCCAACCATGATTCTAGTTCGCTGCTCGCTTCGGCCTCACTTGTTATCGAGGAGGCGGCTATTTCGGCCGGTGGTAGCATCTCCTGGAACGCTTGGTATATGCCGAGTGATCTGGCGCGATCCTCCAGCACCGCTACTTCGTGGTGGAATTGATTTAGCCTGTCGGCAAGGGATTTGATGAAGGCCGCATCCCGGACGGTTTCGATTAGGTAGGGCGGCATCCGTTCGTGGAAGCTGTAGAAGATGGCCTTGTCTGCCTCTGCCACCCATAGTTGACCCTGAACCTGGCAAACATAGGCGTCATCGTGGCCTAGCAGCAGGTATTGCAGATGCGTCGGCACGGTGGGGCATTTTACCTCGATCGTGGTCAATCCTGTCGGCGTCGTGAGCCGATCGGGCGACGCGCCGAAACGTCCGTCATCTGTTGTGATGAACCCGACGCGGCGCGTCTGTAGGCCAGTCGTAAATTCGAGTTGGGAAACGGCCATCGGCTCTTTGTTTTTGCCGGCCTCTATGTGCTCGATTTTGTCGAGGCTTTCCGGTTGCCAGTTCAGCACGCGCGCGGCGATGATCTCGACGGCGTACTTCCAGCGAGCCTCCGAGGCCTTGAGCCGGGCGGGCGTTATGACCCTGTGAAACTGGCTAGCGGTGGGGATGCGGGCGCGCAGTTGGTGCCACGCGGCCGACCCTTGGTCTACATTGTGTTCTATCATGTCATCCTCTTATCTTCGTTAGGTTCTTTATCGTTGGCCTTCAACCATGCCGCACGTTCGCGTTGGGCCTTGGCCAGTCGGGAAGTGGCGCACTTGGTGCAGTAGGGGCCGAAACTTTCGTTGCGCGGCCCCCGGAGCACTCCCTGTGCCGATTTCCCGCAGCGGCAGACGCCAAAGGCGTCAAACCAGCAGACCGGATCGGGCGCCTTAATTGAGGTCATGGCGTCGTCATCCTTTGCAGCTTGATGTTAAGCATGTTGGTCGCCGGTACAAAGGCGGCTTGCTCCAGTGTCGCCACATCGGAAGCGCCGAAGTACGCTAGGAACTGGTCGCGGTCGCTCTTGGTTTCCGCCAGCAGCTCCTCTATCTGACGGCACTGCGCGCCATCTATGAACCGCACGCCCCCTCGATGGCCGTCATCGTCGGCGCCCTCCCTGACGATGTTCAGAAAGTCTTCTACCAGATACCGCTTTGCATATGAGTTCGTGGACCCTCTGGCCTGCAGTTCATTCCTGCCAGGGCCGGTATCGGGGGGAAGCGAGATCGTGTTGCTTTCGGTGTGGCCGTGCGCGCGCCAGGTCGCCACCCACCTAATCAATGGACCCGGTTCTCCTTCGCTGAACGAGACCGTAAAGCCTTCCGCGGCGAGCATCGGCCCCACTACTGCCATGACATCCTCATATTTTGCGAACGGCACGGGCCTGCCCTTGCGCAGATCAATCGTCCCGTTCTTCTTAACTCTCGGCATATTCGCCTGGAGCCGCGCCAAGGCGCCATGGAATAGCGTAGTAGCCTCGCGCGCCTCCATGCGTTCCTGCATAAGCAGGATGGCCTCCAGCTTGGTTACATCCACCCGTGGGTCGGATGCGAGTTGCACGATCGCCGGCAGCAGTGAGCCCGGGGCGTGTTGGATGACCACCTGCTGGTCGCCGACTGCCGCCAGCTTCTCGCGCGCCGCGTTCTCCTCTGGAGACCAAGGATCGGGACCGAGCTGCCGTGGCTCACCGTTGTAGCCTTTGTCCACAACGCCGCAGTCCGCCGGTATATGAGATGCCTCGTCAGTCGTCATGCCACCAACTCCAATATGGCGACGCCAGCGCGGCGCTCTTCGGGGGTCAGCCAGCAGGCGTCCAGGTCTCCCTGGAGGCCGGTGCAGTCGCCGGTGATGCGGGTGCAGAACCCGGTGAGGCCGGTGCAGTCGCCCGTGAGGCCGCTGCATATGCCGCGTAGGCCAGTGCAGTCGCCCCGTAGGGCCGTACAGCTTCCCAGGAGGCCTGAGCAGTCACCGGTGAGGCCGGAGCAGTTGCCGCGGATGCCGGAGCAGTCGCCCTGGAGGCCGGAGCAGTTGCCGCGGAGGTCGGTGCAGTCGCCCTGGAGGCCGGTGCAGTCGCCATCCAGGCCGGAGCAATCGCCCATTAGGCCGGAGCAATCACCGGTGAGGCCGGTGCAGTCGCCCCGAATGTTGGTGCAGCTTCCCACGAGGCCGGTGCAATCGCCCCGTAGGAGGGTGCAGTCACCCGTGAGGCCCGTGCATACACCGCGAATGCCGGAGCAGTTGCCGCGGAGGCCGGTGCAATCGCCTCGTAGGCCGGTGCAGTCGCCGCGCAGTCCTGAGCAGTCCCCAGTGAGGCCGGAGCAGTCGCCGGTGAGGCCGGCGGGTAGGGGGGAGGAGCGCCGCCGGATCAAGGCGCGGTTCATGGCGCACCAACCTCGGCGTCGCGCGCCAGCCAGGCGTCGGCCTCGTCAATCAGCAGGCTCCGCGCGCGGAGCATCGCCGCCAGCGAGACCTGTTCCCCCGTCTTGTCCTGGCACATCTGCTCCGCTTCGTCGATCAGGTTCGCGGCAATGGCCTTCTGGTCATCCCGCCGGCCAGACCAGCGGCTCCATTCGCGCATTTCGCCGGCCGCGTCGCAGTCGGACCAGGCTAGCCTGACCATCTCCTCCGCTTGCTCGCGTTCGGTCATCGGGTGCCCTCCCAGTCCCACATTGCTTGGATGGCCGCGTGCACAGTCAACCGCAGCTCACACAGGCCGGTGATTTCCTGCGGCAGTACTACTCCCGGATACGATCCGATTTGGTCGAGCAGCACACGCAAGGCGCCCGCGAGGCCGTCGGCGTCCCGTGCCAAGGCCGCGGTGATGTCCGGTTTGTTGGTCATGCGAGGGTTCCTCCTATTTACAGACGCACAAGTAGCACGACCGCCAACTTCGTGCAAGCGCAAGTTCGAGCTTGACCAGTGATTTTTTTGCTGTTATGGGTGTCTGCATGGAACCATTACTGACACCCGAAGAAATCAAGCAGCGCGCGAAACTCGTGGGGCTGTCCCTGCCTGACTTATGCCGAGAGGCTGGCATCGCGCTTTCCACCTGGTACCGGTGGCGAGCCGGCGAGCATAGCCCCAATATCGAAAATTACCAGCGCCTCGTGGCCGTCGTGGCCGAGCGCGAGCCGGTCGCAAACGCGGCGCCACCGCCCGGCGTCGAGCTTGCCGCCGCGCCGGCTTCCAACGCGAAGCCGCCGAGCGGCGAGTCTGGCGTCATCCCGGACCTTGTTGTTGTAGGGGGTGGTCGGGTTCGGTTCGTCGAGCTGAAGGACAGCCTGGACGCGGGTGTGTCCGGGCGGTTACTGCGGAACATGTGCCGAGAGGCTGGCATCCCATTTTCCACGTTCTACCGGTGGCGAGCCGGCCAGCATAGCCCCAAAATCTCGATATATCAGCGCCTCGTGGATGTGCCCGAGCGCGAACCGGCGGCGTGATCCCCACCGCCACACTGCTGCCTGACCGCCCCAGGCGGCGGCACGAGGAGGATGACCTCCAGCGGGCCGTCGTGGCGTTCCTTGCCGTCGCGCTGCCTGACGATGCGATGGCCTTCGCGGTGCCGAACGGCGGGCAGCGCCATCCACGCGCAGCCGCCCGGCTCAAGGGCCTGGGCGTGGTTGCCGGCGTTCCCGACCTCGCTATTGTGTGGCGCGGGAGGGTTCGGTTCGTCGAGATGAAGTCCGCGCGCGGCGTCCTGTCCGAGGCCCAGAAGCAGACTATCAGGCGGCTGCACTACTGCGGCGCTATCGTCCTGACGTGCCGCAGCCTCGAGGAGGTCGAGAGGGGCCTGCGGGACACAGGCGTGCCGCTCAAGGCCACCACCGGCCCAACCGGCTATCCGGCCTAGCTATAGTCCCGTCCCTGTAGGAGATGCTCATGTCCGACTTGTACACCCTAGCCGCTTCTCTCGCTCAACCTGTCGCCTGGGGGCGCCTGCATAGCTCCAGCGCGCTCGCCACCCTTCTGGCCGCAGCTCTGCGCGCGGAACGCCTGGGCAGTCCCTATCTGGCCGAGAATGTCTTTCACGGGCTGCAACACCACTTTGGCGCGCATCTGCACCGCCTGGAATCGCGCCGGGCCGTCACCCGAAGCCGCATCCGCCACCGCCTGCGGGACTTGGCTGACCGGCCCACGAACGTTCGGCTTGCCGAGGCGCACGGGGAGAACGGCTTCGCGGGCTTCCCGTTTGCCGAGGAAGAGATCGCCCCCATCGTGGCGGCAGCTGCGCGGCGTCGTGCAGTATGACGGGCGAAATCGAGAACGACCCGCTATTATTCGAGCTAGCCCAGATTACCGCTAGGTTCCGGGGAAACGGCCGGGACCGATCCGGGCGCATCCTTGCCGGGGAGGCGTTCGTGGAAGGACACAGCCCGGCGGCGTGGCTGATCGATGGCATCGTCCAGCGTGGGCGGTTGTATTCCTGCACATCCCTCACCGGGCACGGCAAAACCGCTGTGTGGCTTTATAATGCCTGCATGATCCATTCGGGCCGCATGATAGGACAACTCGATGTATTCAAAGGAAATGTGCTTTACCTGGCGGGCGAGAACCCAACTGACCTCGAGGCCCGTATGCTGGGCATGTTGCAGACCTATCGGCTACAGCCCGGCCTGCTGCCGTACGTGCTGCCGGGTGGGTTCCCACTGACCGAGGAAGAAATGTACACGCTGAAGCAGGAGGTCGATGGGCTCGGGGCGCCGTTATCCCTGATCGTGGGGGACACGGCCTCCAGCTATTTCCCAGGCGATGACGAAAACTCGAACGTCCAGGCAGGGGCTTACGCTCGATCACTGCGCACCCTCACAGAATGCCGGGGAAACCCCGCGGTCGTGGTGCTGTCACACCCGACCAAAGGGGCAGCTCGGGGCAATCTGCTCCCGCGCGGGGGCGGGGCCTTCTTGAACGAAATGGACGGCAACCTGGTGCTGTGGTCCGAGAGCCAAGGGGAAGTCACCGAAATGCACTGGTGCGGTAAAATCCGGGGACCCGATTTTGCCCCGCTCGGATACCGGCTCCGTCCCGTGCCGACTGGGTTGATCGACGAGCACGACCGGCCGGAAGTGACCATCGTCGCGGAACCGATGTCCGATGAGGCCGTGGCGGATCACTCCAAACAGAGCATTGCCAACGAGGATACGGTGCTCCGGGCGCTGCATGACCATCCAGAGTGGTCCTACGGCCAGATCGCGCGGGAGGCGGGCTGGGTCGACGAGGACGGCCAGCCCATGAAGTACCTCGTACAGCGGGCGCTTAGGACACTGTGCGATGACAAGATGATAGTGCAGCGCCGCAAGGGCGGGCCCTGGGAACTGACCGAGAAGGGCGAAAAAGAGGCGAAGAAATGCAACTAGTAGTAGTATCTTGCCGTAGCATGTGTCGGCTACGGAACAAACCACCGTAGCGCGGATACGGTTTTGTGCTACGATGCTGCTACGATACGTTATTCCGTCAGCAAAAACAATAACTTAGGCCGTAGCATACCGGATACGGAGGGGGGTATTTATACCCCTCCTTCTATCCGTAGCGTAGCAGATATTCTTAAGGGTTGCTACGGTGCTACGGTAGCGCGCTACTGAACGGCAGGACGGCTGATACAACACGATGAGGAGATCGACCGATGGACTGGAAGCCAGGGCAGAGCGGAAATCCCAAGGGAAGGCCCAAGGGAGCGCGCCACAAGCTAGCCGAGGCTTTCCTGAGGGCTTTGCTGGCAGACTTCAATGAGCACGGGGAAGCCGCTGTCGCCAAGGCCCGCGAGCTAGACCCAGGGCAGTACCTCAACACACTCGCGCGGGTGCTGCCGAGGGTGATCGAGGGCGACGAGGAGGGAGGGCCGGTGATAGTGGAGATCAGGTGGGCGGGCGGGGGAGAGGAAGAAAAAACTTAAGCGACGATGCGAATTAACACTTGCGCTAGCTGCGCGATTGTGCTAATACAATGCCACCGGACGGGACACCCCCTGCGGTTTTGTGGAGGAGCTACTCGATGCCCGATTACTTTTTCCAAGGCCCCCTCTATCGTGGCAAGCGGAACATGCTCGATGCCATCGCCTACGAATGGTTGACTGCCGGCGGCGCGAACCACGCTGACGATGTGGCCGACGCGCTCGCCTCCTACACGGACCTAGCCCTCGCGTTCGAGACGATCATGGCCAGGTGGCTGGGCACCGGCGACGGCGACGACGTGCCAACCCACATGAAACGGAACGGCTATACCCTGGCAGACCTCGCGGCGGCTTTCGCCCGGTTCCGCGCCGCCCGCCCTGACACAACGCCTACCGACGAAAACCCGGAGTAACCGCACATGGCCTATGACACTAAGCTGGCGCGTGAAGCTATGGCCGAACAGCTAGAAAGAGAACGCACACAACGCGAAGCGGCAGCGGCGTACATCGCCGAAATGACAGCGATGATTGCGCGTCTAAAGGATACGCCGAACCTGTTGACCGAGCGCGACATTAAGCTACTCGCCGATTTGATTGATCCGTCGCGACCAACAATGCCTACCGAGCTGGCCCGGAGCGATGCGTCGTGACCACAACAGACGCCGACGCCCTGTACGAGCGGATGGTGCATCTAGAGCGCGAATTGGCTGCCGTACGCGCGTTGTGGCTACGGCTGCCGCTCGAGGTTAGGATGGCCCAAATCGAAGGACACTACGGGGTGGTATTCGAGAAATGAGCCACGACGTTGGTGAACAGATAGAGGCTTGCCGACTTCTCGAGGAGGCGGTCTTGCTGCGCGACATGGCAGACTTCTGGCTGACGCCAACCGAAGAGGCGAAAGCCTGGCGGGTCAAGTCAGGCGAGTTCGCCAAGCAGGCGTCAGACCTGTGGAATGCTGGGGGTAGGAAATGAGCGCCACTACATCGCCGCCAGATGGCGCGACCACGACCATTGCCACCGCCGATCTACATACTGTCTACGAACACAACGGGATCGTCGTGATGACGAACACGACGGGATGGGTACAGTTCATTGTGGTCTGGGACACCGGAACCGGCAAAGGGAAAGCGATCCTCCAATCACCGCCCCCAGGATGACGGCACGGTTGACCCGCCGTTCCGAACCTGGGTAGGATATTGACGCTATATCAACCGAAAGGACACCAGTAATGTCGTTCTCAGACAGCCCCACCCTCCCCGTAGCCGACAAGAGGACCAGCGCCAAGCTTGGCGTTGCGGTAGGTTCTGGCAGCCGGCCGGGGCCTAGCAAGCACAAGATCGAGACCTCAGCGCCGAAGGACCCGCACGGCCTCGGGCGCAAGCCCCCCGGCGCGATGGAGCAGACCGGCATGAAGGGCGACTGATGCGGGCGCGGCGCCAGACTGCGGAGGCTGAGGCCCGCGAGATCAACGAGCGGCCTTGGGACCCGCCTTCTGGGATGGTCAAGATCAGATGCCCGAAGTGTGGCTATTGGTTCTCTTCCCGCGAGAGCTCGGCGTGCTCGTGCGCTCAGTGCGCGCTGCCGAGCGAAAACCGGGTGTGGCGCAGTGACGCGCACCATTGAGATCATCGTGCCGTTCCGCCCGCGCGCGTGGCAGCGGCCGCTGATCGCCGACCCGGCCCTGCGGGTCACGGCCGTTGTCCACCGCCGAGCCGGGAAGTCCACGGCCTTGATCTGGCGGGGCATCAAGCGGGTTTGCACCGTCCAGCTCCCCACCCCGCGCGTGGTGTCGCTGCTCCCGCTGGCCGTGATGTGGGATCGCACCGGCCTCTGGGACGTAGCGGAGGCCGCTGCGCGTTACATTCCTGGGGCGAAAGCCAACAAAACGACCCACGCGATACGGTTCCCAAACGGCGGCGTGTGGCAGGCGGGAGGCGCGGATAACATCGACTCCTGGCGGGGCGGCTACGCCGATGAAATGGTGCTCGACGAATACGACGACATGCCCGGCCTGTCGCTCACGACGGTGGTCGAGCCGATGCTGGCAGACAGGAACGGGGTACTGATCCGGTCTGGCACGCCCAAGGGCCGCGGGTTGCTGGAAGCGGCCTACCAGCGAGCGCTGGTGACGCCGGGACACTCGGCCTACCTGCTGAAGTGGAATGACACAAAGGTTCTCAGCGGCGAGGCCATTGCGCGGCTGCGACAGGAGATGACCGAGGAGGAATTTGCGCAGGAGATGGAGTGCAGCTTTGTCACGCCGAACTCCGGCTCGTACTACGGCAAGGAACTCCAGAAGCTGCTCGATAATGGGCAGATCACCGAAGTGCCACACGACCCGCGGCTGCCGGTGACGACCGCGTGGGACCTAGGTGTTGCGGACAGCACCTCGATCTGGTTCGTGCAGATCACACGCGGCGGGCAGTGGCGGGTGATAGACCACCTGTCCGACAGCGGCGTGGGGCTGGGTCATTATGTGAAGCTGCTGAATGAGCGGGAATATTCGTATGAACGCCACCTGCTGCCGCACGATGTGGAGGTGACTGAACTAGGGTCGGGCGTGTCTCGGCGGGATACGCTACACTCGCTTGGCGTTCGGAACATCGACACGGTCCCGAGCGGCCCCGGCGCTCTGGCTGACGGGATCAATGCAGTGAGGCAGGTTCTGCCGCGGTGCTGGTTCGACGCCAAGCGATGCGCGGCGGGGCTGAAGTCGCTCAAGGCGTACCACAGGGAGTGGAACGAGGCCAACCAGGTGTGGCGCAGCTCGCCGACGCACGACTTTTCGAGCCACGACGCCGACGCCTTCCGCATGCTGGCGGTGGGCGCGCGCGAGCCGCGCCAGCCGGTGCGGGAGTTTAAGGAGGCGCCGGCTCCGATGGAACAAGGGACAGCAAGCACAAGGTGGATGGCGGCATGACGACGATGACGGAAGAGGACCACAAGGAAGCAATGCAGGATCATATTGATCTTCTGCAAGAAGCACTTCAAAGGATTTTGGATTGGTCCAACGCCTATCCTATCGACGTATTCCCCGAACCATGTTGGGAACGGGCGCACGAGGTACTGAAGTCCCATGGCATGTCGCTCGCCGCAATCTCAGCGCATAACATGCGACATGTCATAGAAGGGGTAGGAAAGATCGCTAAGGAGGCTTTGCAACGATGAGGGACAATCTAGACGCGACGATCCGCGCGCACGGCGGGGCAGACTGCCATGCGGTCTATGTTCGGTGGCTTCGAGGGGCGGATCGGTTTGTGATCCCGGTCGAGAAGACATTCCCGCGAAGTCCGCACTCGACGGTGCTCGCCGATGTGGTGCTGCCGCGCGTGTCCGTGCAGCCGGGGCGGTGGGTCAAGGGGCGCTGATGCGCTACGCCCAGCACCGTTTCTGGTCAGTGATGCTCGGCGGGCCGGCCGCGCGGCTGTCAATGTATGATAGCCGAGGGTGCGAGTACTACGCGATCGTCCCCGACCGAGGCGGGGCCGCGTGGCGGGCAGAGAAGGAGGCCACGCTGAACGCCATCGCCGACGCGATCGAGAGTGGGGCGCCGCCTGGTGCGGCGTGGATAGCCGGCAACCAGTGGTCGAAGTGGATCGAGGAAGGCGTGATATGAGCCGCCGCGGCATAACCTCCGCGCTGGAGATCATCAGCCCTCCTCCTCCGATCACGCCAGCGATGATGGCAAGAGAGGTGCTGATGCTCCTGCCGCCGCATCTTCTCCCCGGCGGCAGAGCAGAGGTCAGCTTTATCAAAGCTGTGCTGAATGGCACCTTTGAATATCTCCGGGAACGGTTTCTGGTGGATGTAGCAAGGCGACTGGCGCTTGCTTATCCGGGGTCTTATGTGGAGGGGTTCCGTGAGGTTGCCAGAGAGCGGTACAGGGGCTGGGAGGTTGTGGTAGCTCACCGGACCGACGTTTGGGGTGAGACATTCCAGTTTAGTCTAGGGAAGGTGTGAATATGGCGCAGGCACTCGCGGACTACGGGCTGTGCTGGACGTGTTCTTGCGGCTACCGGTCTTGGTCCCACCACGAGGCTTGCGACAAATGCGGTCAGGCGAAGCCGGCGCCACCGCCGGAGCCGGAGCCGACGAATGCTTCGATGACTGACCCGACGCAATCTTCGACGCCTGAACCGCCCCCGGTGGGCTGGAGGCTCCGATGAGCGACACCGAGGAAATCATCATCCGGTGGATGTCCCCCGAGGAGGAAGCGGTTGTAGCCCAATCGCCATCCAACGTCGGCACATACCTGGCGAAGGACAGTCAGGGCATCACGCTGCCGAGCGACACGACGATCCTGGGTGACCTGACGGTGGAGGGGGAGATCAACCACCGTCCATCCGATTGGATCAACGTCAAAGACTACGGGGCGGTTCTCGACGGTGTTACGGACGACTCTGCGGCGTTCCAGGCGGCCTACACAGCCGCTCCGACCTACGCCTCCATCAACGTCCCGCACGGCGGGTACAATGTTGAGACCGCGCTGACGCCGCGCTCTGATGGCTCTGTGCTGTGGAAGTTGGACGGCAACTGCTTAGGCACCGGCTTCTCCCAGCCAATCGACTACATCGGAGACGGTGACGTTACGGAAACCTACGATGGCCGTGTGCACTTCAGCAAACAGCTTATCAACTCCCCCAATGGCTACGCTGTTGTTGAGATTGATCTCAATAATAATTGCCCGATTTTCCCCGGCCCAGACACCATAAACGGCCTGCTCGTTTCCGCTACCGCTGGCCCGATTGGATCAGGCCAAACCTGGGCAATCAATACAATCCTGAACACCAATTCGACAGTTGGCACCTCGAACGTAGGGATCGCCAGCAGCGTGTTCCGCACCGGCTCGGGGTCCGCATGGCAATTCTTCGGCCAGACGATCGACGCAACAGGTCTGCCTCCCCGCACTATCGCCGCCGATGTTGCGGTGGAGTTGGACCTCAGCGTGAACGGCCCGGAGGTTTTTACAAGCGCCTGGGACCCGGGCGGCGGAGGCCGGTCGTTCATCGAGATTGACGCCTTCCAGTTCGAACCGCCCGCGTGGCAGGCCGGCCACGATTACGCTGTCGGCAATGCCATTCAACCCACCGCCTCGAATGGCTTCACCTATGTTTGCACGGTGGCCGGGACCTCCGGCTCGGCCGAACCGACGTGGCCCACGGATGTGGGCACGGTCGGTGATGGCGGTGTTGTATGGGCCTTCGGCACAACCAAAGCGGCGCAAATTAGCCGTGCCATTGGCGTGGGGATCATTCCAGGAGCGAACGTCCAGTTCGGCGCGGGCCTCTTTTTCGGCGCGCCTTTCTATGATGCCATCCTCGAACTATCTTCCTCGACGTTGGTCGACGGCGGCGTGAAGAACGCGGCAATCAGGATCGCCGCAGACCAGCCTATCGACTTCACTGGCGACCTAACCGATGCCGGCCAGAACCTTCATACCCTCCGCTACGTATCATCCGGAACGCCGAGGTTAAGCTACCAGGTCGGCTCCACCGATCGGTTTGTGATCCCGGATACAACGCCCACGGTCTCGGGTTCCCGCGCGAGCGGCGCGGCGCTTACTTCGTTGCTGGGCGTGCTGGCTTCGCTCGGCCTAATCATAGATGGGACAACCGCGTAATGTTCCAGCAATATCGTGACCCTGTCGTGGCGGTGGAGTCGCCTTCCGACGTAGGAACGTATGTGGCGAAGGACAGCCAGGGGATCACGCTGCCGGGCAACACGACCGTCCAAGGTGACTTAACTGTAGAGGGGACGCTGAACTACTCGATAGCCCAGCCTATGAACGTAACGATCATGGGCAACCTGACGGTGGAAGGCGTCACGACGATCTCAGGACTGCGGTTTGCGAACCCGCTGCCAACCTCAACCGCCGGCCTAACCCCAGGCGTAGACGTTTGGATAAACGGGGGAGGGTTCTTATGCGTCGCCTGATCCTCCTGGCAGCATTCCTACTCGGGCCGCAAGCGGCCATGGCCGACTGCCCAGGCACCACCTGCCCCGCGCTGAATGCGGGGCAAGGGAACTTCGGCGGCAACAAGCTCGTCATCTTCCCCACGCTGCACGCGGACGGGGCTACCTCCGATGATGTGGCGTTGGCCGCTGCTGCCGCTGCTTGCACCGCCGCGAATGGCATCCTGCAACTGCCGTCAGGCAAAATCCTCCTCACCGGCGCGGCATCAATCAATCTGCAAAGCTGCTCGATCCGCGGCGCGGGAATATCTCCGATCGACCTGACGAACAACGTCGGCACGCTCTTCCTGTTGACCTCCACGACCGTTCCGCCGTTCATCGCTCATTATAGCTGGTCCCTGGAAGGTGTCGGCGCCTATTGGCCCAATCAGACTGATGGCCTGACGGTATATCCGCCGCTAATCTCGGACACCTCCTCGTTCTCTGGTTTTTTCAACATCGACCACGTAACCATCGTCAATGCCTACGACGGGCTGGTGTTCGCCCATGCGTCCTCCGGCAATTCCCACATATCCAATAGCACGATGTATGCAGTGCATAATCTGTTCAGTTTCACCTACACCGGCGACAGCATTGAGATGACCAACTTGCATCTTACGCCGGGACCGTGGACGGCAATGTGTGGTTTTAGCTCCCCGTGCCAGCTTGCCATTGATGCGGGTGCTCAACACAACACGATCCTCGATATCCCTGCGAGCGCCACTGGCGTTACTGTCACCATGACGGGGGTTGATAATTTTGACTGGCGGTATGGGGTCCATATCGGCGCCGGTGGCCTTTGCGCAAACTGCTACATCGACATGAACAGCGATAACGTCGCAACGCTCATTGACGCGAGTGCGTCGGGCGCGAACTGGTCTGCCGGCAGTGTTTGGAAAGGGCTGAACACAGTTTGCGAGACCGTGCAATATCACGATGTTGCCCACCCGATTGGGGGCATGCCCTGCTTCGACATGGGGGTTAACTCCTACTTGATCCTGGACAATTACTCCACCGGCTCACTAGGCGACGTGATCCGCACCGCCGGCAGTGCCGTGATTGTGCGAAACAGTCAGATGTTCCCGAGTGGGTCTGTCTCCGCACCTGCTGCTTTCATCGACGCTTCAGCCGGGGCGCCAGGGGAGATTATTGCTCAGAACAACCGCGTAGTCGGCAACGGCACAATTTACTCCCATGGTATCTGGATGCCAGGCAAGCAACCAACTCACCTGGTAGTTCAGAACAACACCTTCTTCTCCCTGGACGACGCAATCAATGTGGTAATACCCGGCCAAGCCGCCATAACCGGCAACGTATCGCACGACATGGCCGGCTCGCTTGATGTGGTAATCACTGGTGGGTTTGGGTTTGAAGTGACTTATAACAGCAATCAATGGCAGTCCCCACCATTGACGACGGTGGCCAATTGTGGAACCGGCGCCACCATTACCGCCGGCACACTCACTGGATATGTTACCGTTGGCAGCACTGTGCCGACCAACTCGTGCCAGATCGTGCTGCCGTTCGTCCCAGCCGGAGGCGGCGGTTGTTCTTTCTTCGGCCCCACGGCGGTGATGACAGGGGGGAGCAGCGCAAACATTTGGCAAGCATTCTTCCGAAACGGTAATGGCGATCTGATCGACGGCCATGGCGCGATATTATATTTCAGTTGCGGAGCGCAGCAGTAGATGGCCCAGGACCCGCTACGCCCCAAGGATGACGGCCGGGTGAATTTCCCGCCCTACTCGATCGGCATGAACAAGCCGACGGGACCGGGGGGGGACCGGGAGCCTTTGCGCGATGGGGAAAACGCGCCGGAGCTGGACGCCGAAGAGATACAGAAAATCCTAGCGCGCGCGCGTAAGAACATGGACATTGCGATCTCTGCCGAGAGCGAGAACCGGAAGAACGGTCTGGACGATCTGCGCTTTCTGCTCGGTGAATCGCAGTGGGCGGCTGATGTCGCGGCGCAGCGGAACTTCGACCAGCGGCCGTGCCTAACCGTCAACGCAATGCCGAATTTCGTCAACCAAGTGGTCAACGACCTGCGGCAGAACCGGCCCAGCATCCACGTCAGCCCCGTAGGGGACCGCGGCGACCGAGAGGTTGCGCGATGCTATCGCGGCCTGATCCGGGCGGACGAACGCAACAGCCATGCCGAGGAGGCATACGATACGGCTGCTTATCACATGGTGGCTATGGGCTGGGGCTGGCTCCGCCTCTGCACCGAGTACGAGGAAGGCAACAGCTTCAACCAGCGGCTGAAGATCGAGCGTGTGCGGAACCCGTTTACCATCTACATGGACCCAAGCGCGCAAAACCCAGACGGCTCCGATGCCAATTGGGCCTTCGTTACCGAGCTTATACCAAAGGACGAATTTGAGGACCTGTACGGAGATGAGTTTACGCAATCCCTGCTGAGCGGCGGGATAGGCGAGCGTTACCCAAACTGGAAAGAGAAGGACCAAATACGCGTCGCCGAGTATTTCGAGGTCGAGAAGGACGTGCGCGATTTGGTGCAGCTATCCAACGGCTTCGTGGGTTGGTGGGACGACCTGGACGAATTCACGCGCGCAGCGATCAAGGCCGGCCGGATCGAAGTGGTAAAGGAGCGCCGGTCCTTTGAGCGCAAGGTGAAGTGGTACAAGATAACGGCTCTCGACATCCTTGAAACTGGCGTGTGGGCCGGGTCGTGGATACCTCTGGTTCGCATGCTCGGGCAAGAAATCGACATCGAGGGCAAGGCCAAATACTCGGGTATCGTGAGGAACGCCAAGGACGCGCAGCGTATCCTGAACTACTCCAAGACGGCCGAGGTTGAAGTCACAATGGCGGCGCCCAAGGCGCCCTATGTCGCCGCTGAAGGCCAGCTAGAGGGGCACGAGGCAGAGTGGAACGGAGCGAACCGGAAGAACTACGCGGTGCTGACCTATAAGCCGACCACCTTGGCCGGCAAGCCGGTGCCCCCACCGCAGCGGGTGCCGCCGGTTCCGGTCCCCGCCGGCCTCGTCAACATCCAACAAGGCGCGGCTCAGGACATACAGCGCACGACCGGTATCCGGTTCGACGCCACCGTGAATGAGCGGATGACCGACGAAAGCGGCAAGGCGATCCGCGAGTTGCGCCGGTCTGGTGATCTGTCCTCGTTCCACTTCGCCGACAACATGACCCGCGCGCTGCGCCACCTGGGCGAGATGATGGTGGAGATGATCCCCAAGGTTTACGACACAAAGCGCATGGCGACGATCATCCGCGACGACGACAGCGAAGAGCGGGTGATGATCGACCCTTCGATGAATGAGGCGTCGGCTGAGATCGAGCAGGGGCAGTCCTCGCCGAAGCTGAAGGCGTTCAATCCGAACGCGGGCAAGTACGGTGTTACTGTCACCATCGGGCCGAGCTACGCGACCAAGCGGATCGAGGCGGCCGAGAACATGATGAAGTTTGCACAGGCGATGCCGCAGCAGGCGGCCATAATCGCGGACCTGATCGTGAAAAACCAGGACTGGGAAGGCGCCGACGAGATGTACCGCAGGCTGGCGAAGGCGGTGCCGCCGCAACTGCTAACGCCAGATCGCAAGGATATGTCGCCGCAGGTTCAGGCTGCGATCACCGGGATGCAGCGCGAGCTAGAGGAGCACAAGAAGCAACTCGCGGTGGCGACGCTCCAGCTCAACGACAAGACTGCCGACCGCCAGCTCGCGGCGGACAAGATCGAGAAGGACTTTGAAGCCAAGCTGCTGGGCATTGTCCAGAAGGCCGAGGCTACGCTACAAGGGCAGATCGGGTCAGAGATCGGCAAGCTGACTGACGCGGTGCAACAATTGATGGCGGGGCTGGCTCCGCGGCAGGGGGGCGCGAGTGAAGACATACACGATCCGAACGGTGGTAGACTTTCTGCAAGTGCCCTCTGATCGGCGGGACGACTGCCTGCGTGAATTTGCCGCATGGCTCGATGGCGCCGACCTTGTGAAGGCCCTTCTTGATGGTGCCGGGACCTTGGACCACTTCGAGTGGATCGACGATGGCCGGCATCTCTTCGATCTCCAGATACTGTCCACCACCGGAGACGAGCCTCCATTTCGTGTGACGGGAGGGATGCGTAAGTGAGACTGGTCCTGACATTGCTCGCTTTGCTGCTGGTCGCGTCGTTGGCGGTCGGGGCGCCACCGCCCGGCGTCGAGCAGACCGACCCGCAAACCGGCGTGTGGTTTCGCTCTCTGCACCAGCCTGGCACCGGGGCGCTGTGCTGCGGCATCAGCGACTGCCGGGCGGTCAAGGCGCGCGCGACGGATGGGCACTACGAGGCGATGATCGACCGGCAGAGCTTCGGCCCCGAGGCGCCGGACGACTGGGTGCGGGTCCCGGACGGCGCGGTGCTGCGCGACGTAGTGTCATGGGTCGACCACCCGGTGGCGTGCTGGAGTTCGTTCTATTACAAGGGGGAGCCGCAACCGAGCGGCGGGCTCAGGTGCTTCATCCGCAGCGCCGAAGGGTAGTAACCGCTTGACAGGCTGCGGCAATATGTAGCAGCGTCCCGCCCCGACACCAGATATTGGGTTGGGGCATGCCAGCAGACCGATCGGCGAAGGACCGGAATAAGCAACTCCAGAAGCTGCAAAAGGCGCCACAACCGCCTAAGCGGCACCCCCGCCCCGGCGCCAAGGGGCACGCGCCCCACAGCGCCATGAAGGGCGGAGGCGGGTCGGCCAAGGTCGACTACGCGGACCAACGCTGATGCCTGGCAAGAAAGCCCGCACGTCATCCTCCGGCAAACAGCACCGCCTGATGGCGATGATTGCCCACGATCCTGCCAAGGCGAAGCAGCTCGGCATCCCCAAGAAAGTCGGCCGGGAATTTATTATGGCCGACAAGCGGGCCGGCAAGAAATTCAAGGGTAGCAAGGCATGAGCGACACCCCCGACATCATCGAGCGTCCGGCTCCCGCGCTGAATACCTCCAGCGACGCGCCCGTTCTCCCTTCGGTCGCCCCGGAGCCGGAAGCGCCCGACGATGTTTCACGTGAAACACAGCAGGCCGAGCCGCAGGCCGTCGAGCCAGCGGCCCCGCCAGAGGCTGAGGGCGCGGCAGAACCGGCGGCAAAGGAACCCCGCGGCGTCGGCAAACGCCTCCAGCAGCTGGAAGCACAGCTCCGCGAGGCCCAGGCGCTGGCGGACCAGTCCGCAGCGGAAGCGAAGCTAGCGCGCGACGCTCTGGCACGGATCACTCCACCGGTACCGACCGAGCGGCCGAGGGCCGAAAGCTACCAGACCCCCGCGGAGTACGACGAGGCCGTGATCTCCTGGGCGAAGGCCGAGGGGATGAAAGAGGCGACGCAACAGCGGGCGCAGGTGGCCCAGACGCAAGCCGAGCAAGCTATCTTGCGGACCTGGGAACAGCGCAAGGCAGCCGCGATGGAGACGATGCCCGATTGGGAAACCGTCGTGACGGCGGAAAATCTGCCAATCCCCCTTCCGGTCGCGCGGGCAATCGTGCGGAGCGAGGATGGCCCACAGGTGGCCTATTACCTGGGGAAGAACCCGGATGAAGCTGCGCGCATCGCCAAGCTAGACCCCGAGCAGCAAATCTACGAGGTCGGCCGCATCATTGGCGAACGCCCATGGCAGCGCAACGCGCGGACGGTATCGAAGGCGCCGGCCCCGATCGCGCCGCTCGGCGGCTCGCGCCAGCGGGCGGGGCAGGTGTCACCCGAAGATGAAAGCATGGAGGCTTACGCCGCGCGGCGCACCGAAGAGCTTCGGCCCCGTCGCGCTGGGCAGCCGCTGAACTGACCAAGGCGCCCACATAGCCCTTGGGCAAGGCAATGCAGCACCGTCGTGATGACGGCGCATCCCTGAGATGGAGCCCGCTCGATGGCTAATAATGCCCTACTGACGCCTAGTGTTATCGCCAAGGAAACGCTTGTTAGGCTAGAAAACAATCTAGTCTTCGCGTCCAAAGTCAACCGGATGTTCGAGAACCAGTTCGTAGCCATTGGCTCGACAATCACGGTTCGCAAGCCGGTGAAATTCCGGGCGGTCAAGCAGGTGGCGCTGGACCTGCAAGACGTTCAGGAACCCTCGACCTCAATCACGGTGAACACCAACTGCCAGGTGGCTTTCGCGTTCTCCATCCAGGACCTTACGCTGACGATCGAGGAATTCAGCGAACGGTATCTGGCGTCGGCGGCGGCCGAAATCGCCAACCAAATCGACTATGACGTGGCGTCAAACGTCAGCATGGTCAACAACGAGGTCGGGAACGCGGGTCTGCCATCGTCGTTTGCCGACTTGGCTGCCGTGGGGCAGCGGATGGACGAGGCCGGCGCTCCGCAGGATGCCCGCGTGTTGGTGCTGAATCCAGCGTGTTACTGGTCCATAGCAGTCGGATTGTCAGGGCTATACGTTCGCAACGTGGCCGAGGGTGCGCTGAAGGGCTTCCTTGCCGCAATAGCCAACTTCGAAATCTTCATGGATCAGAACATCCAGTCATTGACCAACGGCGCCTTCGCCGGCACGGGCAAGGTCAACAGCGCGTTGCAGACAGGCGCCAACCTGGTCACGAACACCTGGACCGGCAACATTGCCACGCTGTTCCTAGGCGGTGAGGTCATTACGATCCAGGGCGTGAACGCCATCAACCCGCGCTCGCGCGTGTCGACCGGAGCCCTACAGAACTTCGTCGTCACCGGCCCGGTGGCCAGCGACAGCAGCGGCAACGCAACAATCCCGATCTACCCTGCCATCGTCACATCGGGGCCTTACCAGACGGTCGACGTGTCACCTGGGGCCGGCGCCAACATCACCGTGCATGGTGCCGCGAACGGGACAACCGCAAAAAATGTTGGTTTCGTGAAGGATGCGTTCGGGCTGGTGACAGTGCCGCAAGAGCTGCCGCAAGGCGTCGATTTTGCGGCGCGGCAGATGTACAAAAACATCAGCATGTCGATCATCCGGGATTATGACATCAACGCACACCGGATGCCGTGCAGGATCGATGTACTGTACGGCACTACCACGTTCTACCCTGAACTGGCTTGCAGGCTAAGTACGTAGCATGGACCCGATGCGCCAGCCGCTGTGGCAAGCCGTCGTGCGCACCCGCGAAGGCGAGGAGATCGCGCTAGGCCCGAAGATGGGCCGCGGTGCCTGCGAGCGTATCGCGCAGGCGTTCGAGCAAGCACAGCGACGGGGACCCAACGCGGGGTACATGCGCGGGTGGTCATCGCCTGAAGTCGTTCCCGTGATCTCTACCAGGAGTTCCTGATATGCCAGTTGCAGGCACCGTTACATCAACCACTCAGACTACCGTTGCCCAGGATACCCAGGGCTTCGTCATACCGATGCAGGGAGGCGTTTACCTGCTGCCGCTCGCGTCGGTCATCAATGCCGCCAATGACGGGGCCGCGGCCACCGCCGGGGTAGCGGTCGGCGAAGTGTACCGCAATGGCAGCGTTCTCATGTTGCGGATGTCGTGAGGAGTAGGGAAATGAAGGCATGGCTCTTTGCGGCGCTTCTGCTGCTACCTGGCGTCGCCTTGGCGCAGGCGCCGGAATACTCGTACAGCGGGCCTCTCAATGACGCTGGCAATCCCACCCTGAAAGCGGCGTCGACCGCCAACCCTCTGCCTACCGCTCCGGGGTCACTGCGCCAGCGCGCGCTTGACGTGGCCTCGGTGACGACCGGCGGGACGGCAGTAACGGCGATCAACGCGGGCAACCGGGTGCACGGCGGCTGGATTTACAATCCGCTAGGCGCAGGCGCGGCGCTTTGCATCAATGAGATCGGCACCGCGACCACCACAACCGCGGGCAGCACAACCTGTATTCCGGCAGACCGCACCTACAACGTATCGCCTGGGGCAGGGTCAGTGTCTGTCAATTCGTCGGACAGCACGCACCCCTTTTCCGGCCTCGCGTTCGGCGGGTAGATGCGCTGGGTAGCAGTCCTCGCCGGTCTGCTGTTCGCAACGGCGGCTGCGGCGCAACCGGCAACACCGCTGTATGGCCCCGTGGGGGCCGGGGGGGCGATCGGCCCCAGCCCAAGCAGAACCTACGGCCTCCTGCCCTCCGGGGCATCAGTGGGGACGATCACGCTGAACAGCGTCGCGCTGTCAAACAATTCAATCACCGCAGGGCCGAGCGGGTCTGTTGTCGGCACCGTGAGCGTCGCGACCACGCCGGGCGGCGAATTTTCCGGCAGCCTTGCGCTGTCCGGTGCCGATGCGGCGAGTTTTCAGCTAGTTGGTCCGACCCTGGAAACCTCGGGCGTCGTAGGGGCCGGCACCTACCACATCACCGTCACGGCCACCCAAGCCGGGGCGACCGGCTCGCCGCTGGCACAGGCCGAGACGATCACCATCAGCTCAGTTCCGATCACACTGGCCTCAGTCACGCTATCAAACAACTCGATAGCGGCCGGCCCGACCGGCACGGTCGTAGGCGCCATAGGCGTTACGACCTCCCCGCCAGGTCTGTTCACCGGCTCGCTATCACTCTCTAATTCCGCAGGCGGGTGCAACGGCGTCAACGGAGCGGACAACGCCAGCTTCCAGATTGCCGTGGCGAACCTCGAGACCAGCGGCACGCCGGGCGCCGGCACCTATCAGGTCTGCCTGCTGGCAACCCAGGCGGGGGCGACAGGCTCTCCGCTGGGACAGGCCGAAACCATCACCATCACGAGTGCGCCGACAATCACGGCAATCAACCTCTCAATCTCAACCTACCCGATAGGCACGACCAGCGGGACTACAGTGGCCACCCTCACTGCGCCCACCAGCAGCGGTTCGTTCGGTGGCACTTTCTCGGTTGATGATACGACACACTTCGCTATCAGCGGCAGCAATCTCAACGCGGCAGCAACCCTGAGTGCATCGTCCTACAACATCAACCTGACGGCTACTGACGTAGCGTTCAGCAACTCGCCATACACTCCCCCAACCAAGACGCTTACCGGGACGGGCGGAGCTTGCGACAATACCCTGAAGTTCAATGAAGCCTGCAACAGCCAGTATCTAGGCGGCGTCCTATGAAGAAGCTAACTCTCTTCCTCCTGTTCCCTGTCATAGGCGGAGGCGCGCAGGCCGAGACACTATCGGGCACCCTATGCACCGACGCCGAGCCGGTGGTTTGCTTTTTTGTCACAGGGACAAGCGCGACCTGTTCTCATTCGTTCGACCTCTCAAAAGCCTGCAACTCTCAATATCTGGGTGTCCTATGAAAAAGCTCCCTTTCTTCCTCCTGTTCCTGGTCTTTGGAGCCGGAACGGCTCTGGCGGCGACGCTTTCGATCCTGGACGGCACCGGGGCGTCTAAGACCGTTTACGGCGCGGCCTGCCCCGGCAGCTCCTTCTGCCCTGGTAACACCATCTGGGACGCGACTGCCGGCGCCAACGGTTTGGCAATCACGGCGGGCGGGGCCGCCAAGGTCGACGCGTCGGCGACAACTCAGCCAGTCAGCGCCGCCAGCGGCACCTTTGCCTCCGGCTCGGTTGCGGCGGGGGCTTTTGCCGCGGGCTCGGTGGTGGACGGCGCGAGCATCACGCAAGGCGCCAAGGCAGACACCGCAGCGTCGAGCGGAACCGGCACCTTTTCGGTGGTCGCCCTCCTCAAGGGCATCTTGAACGCCCTCCAGGCCGTCATCCCCGGCAACGCAATCGGCACCGGGTCGGCCAATTTGTTCACCATCGGCGCGGTGGCCAATGCGAACGGTGATCCGTGCTCCTCACTGGCCACAACCTATGTGCCGATTAGCGTCGTGACCGCGACCACGGTGCAGATCGCCGCGCCGGTCAGCGCCAAGAAAATCTATGTTTGCGGGCTGTCGCTCTTTGCCGGCGCGGCGGATAACGTAGCCGTGATTGAGGGAACCGGGGGCACCTGCGGCGGCGGCACCGTGGCTGGCGTGCTTGGCGGAACCACAACCGGCGCCGGCTTCATCTTCTCGGCGAGCACTGGCACCAACCTCGTGAATACCGGCGCGCGCACAGCAACCGTTGCTCAGGGGTTATGCCTAATCACATCTACCACCGGGCCTTTAACTGGTGGCCTAACATACGTCGCCAACTGAGGGACTTCTCGCATGCGCTGGCTTGCGCTTCTTCTCTGCCTTCTGGCGTCGCCGGCCAGCGCGCAACTCGCGTTGACCGACGCGGGTGGGTCCGGCGGGGCTGGCGCCCTGACCATCCTCAGCGTTACCCCATCTTCGGGGACGTTCACCGCGGGAACCACGGGCACCTACGTCATATCTGCCGTAGGCGTCACGATGTCTATCGGCTCGTTCACCGGCACGCTCGCCATCACCGGCACGAACAGCGGCGGGTTTTTGCTGTCATCAACTACGCTGCCGAGCAACCTGACCTGCCCCTCGACGTGTCCTACGACTGGCACGTATGCTGATTTCAACATCGTTGCTACCCAGGCCGGCGCGGTCGGCTCACCCCTCTCTCAGGCTGTTTCGCTGGTTGGTGGCTCGCCAGCCGTCACCTTCAACCCTTCGGATAAATCCGCCTCGATTACGCTCTCCAACGTCAATCTAACCGCGTCGAACCCGGCGGACGTAAACTGGTCAAGCGTGCGGAGCACAACTTCGCATTCCTCAGGGAAATACTACTTCGAGGTTACCCCCGGCGCGACGGGCGCCGGCACCAACGGTGTTATGGTTGGCCTTGCAGATGCTAGCGCCAGTTTGAGCAGCTACTTAGGGAGCAGTACACATGGCTATGCATGGCAAAACGGCATCAGCACTGGCACGGGGTTAACCTGGTATAACGCCACGCACACAGACACATTTGACCCGTGTAATGTAGGCCAGACTTGTGGGTATGCCGTCGATCTAACCGCCAAGAAGGTGTGGGTTATCCGTTGGGCGGGGGGCGGTTGGAATGCCGGCCTAACTCCCCCGCAAGACCCGAATACACCGTCAGGCGGATATGACATCTCTGGCGTCAGTGGCAACATCTTCTTCGGGTTCTCCGGGCAGTTCACCGCCAATGCCGCAACCGTAACGGTCAATGTCGGGGGCACATCCTATGTCGGCACCGTGCCGACCGGTTATTCCAACTGGTGAAGAGCATGCGGCGCCTCTCTCTTGCACTGCTGCTCGCGCTTCTGTCAGCGCCGGCATGGGCGATCGACGGCAACACGCTTGGCTGTGTGACCAGCACAGCGTCGGTGGCGACGTGCCGCGCGGCTCTCATAAATGAAGCGTGGGGCATCGGGACAGGCGTATTGCCATCAACCTTGCCCACCGTGACAACAGGTGTGACCAACCCCTACGGAGGCAGCTCTCCGGCCAATGTTGCCAGCGTTGACTCGTATGTCTCGGCCATGAGCAACGCCCAGACATACACGAGCTTGCTCTATCACGCGAACTCGCCAAACAACGGGCGCGTGGTCATCGTCAACATGGGGCATCAAGACACCTGCGATTGGCCGTCATTCTCCGCGGTGTACAACACGACACAATTGCTCGTGGCACTGCTCAATGCGGGGTATTCCGTCTTCGCCTACAACATGCCGCGCCCGCCCACCTGCGGCGTCGCGAGTGACCACACCGCGATGTTTGCGAGTTTCGGCAACACTGCGATGCAGTACTTTCTGGAACCGCTCGTGGAGGCGGAAAACTACTGGGACGCGCACAGATCGTTCTCCCGCTACGACATGGTTGGGCTGTCCGGTGGAGGATGGACCACAACTGTGATGGCAGCCCTCGATCCGCGAATTCAGCTTTCTATCCCTGACGCTGGTTCAATGCCTGGGATCAATCAAAACTGCCTCCCAGCCGACGCGGAACAAACCAACGTCCCGTTTTACACCATCGCTGGCTATCTCGACATGTATTTGATGGCGTCCTATCCCCAGCCTCGCCGGCAGGTGCAGATTCTGGGCATCAGTGATGACTGCTGCTTTGGGCCTACGCAATGGGTAAGTGGCTCGTGCGCCAGTTCGCACGGCGGACAGGACTGGTATACCTATACACTCGGCTACGTGGCCAACCTGAGAAGCGGAGCCACCACGGCAAGCTTCAACCCGGAGCAGATCAACTACACCCTGTTGTGGGATTACACCGCCACGGCGCACCAGATTTCCGTGCCGTGGGCAGATAACATCATCCTGAACGCCCTGGCATCGGCGGTCGGCGGGCACCGGTAGGAGATGACAATGGATCAGTATCAGGACTACCCGATGTGGATGCACCACCCGGCGATGCGGTCGGCGACAATCTCCGACGACCCGACGCTGCGCCAGCCGATGAAGTTCCCACCTGTGCTGGTACACAATGAGGACCAGCGCCTAGAGCACGAAGCGCGCGGTTACAAGATGGGCGGAACGCCGAACCCGGCCGCTTTCAGGGCGCAGAAGGTCCACCGCCCCACGCCGGCCTTTGTGCATCACGACTACCCAAAGTGGGTCGGGGATGTGCTGGTGCAGAACGTGCTAGAGGAGGCGCGTCTTCTAGAGGCGCAGCCTAACGCGTCGTGACAACCGCGCTCGACATCATCACTTCGGCATTCTCGCGCATCGGCGTTTACGCGCCCGGTGAGACGATCGGTTCGGCTGACAGCGCCACAGCTCTCGCACTGCTGAATGAGATGATCGACGAATGGTCGAACGAAAATCTCATGTGCTACGCGAACACCGAGACGGCTATCCCGCTGGTGGTCAATCAGGCGGCATACAGCCTGACCGGCGCTGCGCGACCGATCTCGATCAACTACGCCGCCGGCTCGGCTTACGTCCAGGATGTCAACTTCAACAATTGGCCAATTACCATCAGGGATCAGAACACCTGGAACATGAACACCAACCGGTCAGTAACCGGAAACGTGCCTACCGACATGTTCTACGATCCGCAATTCCCAACCGGCATCCTGAATGTCTACCCGGTGCCGAACTCGGGTGGCTACACGCTGTTCTTCGACGCGACCGTACAGCTTGCCGGGTTCCCGGACCTGTCAACCGCGGTGTCCCTGCCGCCTGGCTACCTTTCGGCGCTGAACAACAACATGGCGGTGCTTCTGTGGGCTGACTTCCTGCCGGGCGAACCGGGGCAGACGCTGCAAGCCAGGGCGGCCGAAAGCAAGGCGTGGGTCAAGCGGCGGAACTACCGCCCGCTGGAGGTCAAGTTCGACCCGGAACTCGTGAGCAGAGGTCCCGGAACCTACAACATCATCTCGAACAACTACTCAAGGTGATGCGGCGATGCGCACTCCTTTGGTTGGTTCGGCCTACACCGCGCGTAGTCTGAACCTGGCGAGCCAGCAGTGCATCAATCTATACCCGGAAGTGGTCGAGACCAAGACCGGGAAGGAGATCGCGGCCCTCTATATGACGCCTGGGTTGACGCTGGCATCCATTCAGGGCAGCGGCCCGATCCGGGCGCTAATCAACCGCAATGGCACGCAATACGCGGTTAGCGGCAATCAGGTCTATGCTGGCGGTTCGGCGCTATCAGGAATCCTTGCTACGACCAGCGGGCCGGTGACGATCGCTGACAACGGAATCCAACTTCTGATCGTGGATGGCGTTAACGCCTATGTCGTGGTCAGCGGCACGGTGTCCGCATTGACGCTGCCCTTTTCCGGGCCGACCTTTTGCGCCTATCAGGACGGGTTCGGCATCATCGGAAAAGCAAACTCCTCTGAGTTTTTCCAGTCGGACCCGTACGACTTCTTCAGCTGGAACAGCTTGAACTTTTCGACCGCCGGAGGGCAGGCTGATTTCCTGGTAGCGGGTTTGGATACAAACCGAGAGCTGTGGCTGTTAAAGCGGGACACCACAGAGGTTTGGTACAACGCCGGCACGCCTAATTTTGCGTTCTCCCGCATCGATGGCGTGTTCATCGAGTACGGCTGTGATGCGCCCGGTACGGTGCAGACAGTCGGCGAAGGGTTTCCCATGTGGCTGGGT
>Ga0209040_10000322_pt1 | contig 35815 bp, 39 predicted proteins | sample BogFormECP12_OM3_FD_188240 | JGI IMG/M metagenome (GOLD analysis project Ga0209040, IMG submission 188240) | Bog forest soil microbial communities from Calvert Island, British Columbia, Canada - ECP12_OM3 (SPAdes) (version 2) | ecosystem: Environmental > Aquatic > Freshwater > Wetlands > Bog ... | reverse complement strand
AGCCGATGTGTATCCGCAGGCGGATGAAGGCTGGGGCAAGCGCGATCTGCCGGACATGCGCGGTGATTCGGCGTTCTCCTGGCATCTGGCGCAAAGCCTGGTGGACGACGAGTTCGATCCGACGATCTGCCAGGAGATGTCGGTGGATCACGGCGTGCTGTCGTTCATGCCGATGCTGATCGACACAAGCTGGCCGGTACCGATCGTGCCGCTGGCGGTGAACGTGATCCAGCAACCGGTGCCGACCGCGCGTCGCCTTTACAAGCTCGGCGTGGCGTTGCGGCGCGCGGTGGAGAGCTATCCGAAGGACATCCGTGTGGTCGTGATGGGCACTGGCGGCCTGTCGCATCAGTTGCAGGGCACGCGCTTCGGTTTCGTCAATCAGGACTGGGACAACGAGTTCCTCGATCGGTTGGAAACCGATCCGGAGCCGCTCGCGGCGCTGTCGCATCGCGACTACATGGAGCGCGGCGGTACCGAAGGCATCGAGATGATCAACTGGCTGCCGATGCGGTCGGCGTTGACCCCGGCGGTGAAGCGAGTGGCGCGCACCTACCATGCACCGATGATCACGGGATACGGGTTACTGGCGCTGGCACCGATGTAAGTCTGTTATTGCGAGATCCGCCCGCGGCATTCGCCGAAGCCGATCGTGGCCGCGCCCGGCCGTAGGTTGCAGCCGTTCGACGCATGGTGCGCAACCATCTGCGCCACCGTCCAGTACAGCTCGTGCGTATTGGAACGGCACAGTCGATGCGGGTCGGCGCCGGCGGCACGCATCGCCGGCGTGGACAGGAATACCTCGCAATCGATGTCGAACGCGCCGCGTGCCTGATCCGCGGCATCGAAAAGATGCGGCAGCGGCGGCGGATCGCCCTCGGGCCGCGCGGGCTGGGCCATGCGGAACGGTTCCATCGCCTCCACCGTGATGATCCACGGCGACACCGAGGTGCGGAAGCTCTTGCCCAGGAACGGGCCGAGCGGCTGTGATTCCCAGGACTGAATGTCGCGCGCCGACCAGTCGTTCAGCAAACAGAAGCCCGCGATGTGTCCCGCTGCCTCGCCGGTCGGGATCGGCTCACCCTGCGGATTGCCGGCGCCGATCCACACACCCAGTTCCAGTTCGTAGTCGAGATTGCGACACGGTCCGAACGTCGGCGCCGCCTCACTCGGCAGCTTGCGTTGGCCCTGCGGCCGCCGCACATCCTCGCCCGACGGCCGTACCGACGAAGCACGGCTGTGATAGGCGACTGGCACGTATTTGTAGTTCGGCATCAGTGGATTGTCGGGACGCGAAATCTGTCCGCCCTTGCGCGCGTGATGGATGCCGGCGAAGAAATCGGTGTAGTCGCCAACACTTGCCGGCAGGTGCAGTGCGCATTCAGCGGCATCATGCAACAGGCGCGATGCATTGCCGCGCGCATCGCTGTCGGCCGCGAGAATCTCCGATAAACGCTGGCGCAACGCCTTGCGCGCATTCGCCGGCAGTGCCAGCAGCGGATTGAGCACCGGCCCCGTCGCCGCTTCCGCGGCATCGCGCGCTGCACCGGAGAACAGGCCGATCTCCAGCGCAGCGCCGATGTCGAGAATGGAATCGCCGATCGCCACACCGCCGCGCGGCCTGTCGCCATGAACACTGAACACGCCGAACGGCAGATTCTGGATCGGAAACTCTGCATGGCCGTTGGCGGATGCGACCCAGCTCAAACGCGTCGGGTCGTGCGTAGCGTCGGTCATGTCTGCGCTCCTTGTCTTGGCCAGTCTAGCGTGCATCGCGCCGGCGCGATATATCAGGGGGTGCTACCCTGGGGGATAGTTACCAATGAAATCAGAATCTGGGAGGACGAACCGGGCGATGCCGCCGGCGAACGGCGAAGCCTTCAGATTGGAGGACTTCCTGCCGTATCGTCTGTCGGTTGCTGCCAATCGCGTCTCGCGTCTCATCGCTCGCCGCTATTCCGAGGCCTACGGTCTCAACATTCCGGAATGGCGCGTGCTGGCGATCGTCGGCCGGTTCGACACATTGTCGCCGAGCGCGGTCGGCGAACGGACGGCGATGGACAAGGTGAAGGTGAGCCGCGCCGCGGCGAGCCTGGTGGCGCGCGGTCTGTTGCGTCAGACGCAGGACCCGCGGGACGGGCGTGGCCGGCTGCTGCGGCTGACGCGCCGCGGTGTCGCAGTGTATGAAGGCATGGTGCCGCTCGCCTGCGAACTGGAGAGCCAGCTTGCCGAAGGGTTGAGCCGCTCGGAATGGAGCGTGCTGCTGAAGGCGCTCGACAAGCTCAGCATCCATGCCAAGGGCTTCGAGGGCGCCGATCACGGGGTATCGGTGGACTGACGACGGGACTCGCCTGTCACAAAAACTTCGCTAGGATCGGGGGCGAAGGAGCTCATGGGAGGGCGCGCGCATGTCAGGAACACAGAACGGCAGAAGTCCCCGCTCGGTGGCGCTGGTCGGGCCGTACAGCAGCGGCAAGTCGACGCTGTTCGAGGCGCTGATGGAGGCTGCCGGCACACCGGTCAAGCGGCCGGCCGATCCGCGCAACCGTCCGGCGACCACCGAGGTCCGGCTGGGCCATTGCTCGTATCTCGGCGATGCGTGGACGGTGTTGGACTGCCCCGGCTCGGTTGAATTCGCCTATGAAACGGGCTGCGCGCTCGCCATGGTCGATCTCGCCGTGGTGGTGTGCGAGCCAGCGCCGGCGCGGGCGCTGACCGTCGCGCCGATCCTCAAGCAGTTGGCGGACGACGACGTGCCGCACATTATGTTCATCAATAAGATCGACACGCTGGAAGGCAGTGTGAGCGACACGCTTGCCGCGCTGCAGGGATATGCCGGCTCGCCGCTGGTGCTGCGCCAGGTGCCGATCATCGATGGCGAGACGGTAAGCGGCTATGTCGATGTGGTGAGCGAGCGCGCGTATCGCTACCGCAAGGGTCAGCCGTCGGAGCTGATCCAGATTCCGTCCGCGATGCAGGACGACGAGCAGGACGCGCTGAACAAGCTGGTCGAGGTGCTGGCAGATCGCGACGACGTGCTGCTGGAGAAGGTGCTGGAGGACGTGAAGCCGACGACGGCGGAGATCTACAGCGATCTGCGCAAGGATCTTGCGGCGGGCGCGGTGATCGAGGTGCTGCTCGGCTCGGCGGAGAGCGCGGGCGGGGTGCGGCGGCTGTGGAAGGCGCTGCGTCACGACACGCCGATGGCCTCGGAAACTGCTGCACGCAAGGGCATTGACGCCGAAGGACCGCCGCTCGCGCAGGTGTTCAAGACGGTGCATGCAGGTCACACCGGCAAGTTGTCGTATGCGCGGATCTGGCGCGGGTCCATCAAGGATGGCGCGACACTCGGCGGCACGCGCCTTGGTGGCATCTATCGCATGCCGGGCGGCGAACTTTCCAAGGTTACCGAGGCAGTAGAGGGCGACGTGGTCGCGCTAGGCCGGCTGGACGGTGTGCCGACCGGCGCCACGGTGTCGCCTGGCGCGACGCCGGAGCAATTGCCATTCCCGGTGGCGCCGCAGCCGGTGTACTCGCTGGCGATTGCGACCTCGGATCACAAGGATGACGCGAAGCTCAGCGGTGCGTTGCAGAAGCAGCGCGAGGCTGACCCGACACTGTCGATGGAGCAGCAGCAGGACACCAGCGAGACAGTGCTGCACGGCCAGGGCGAGATGCACCTGATCTCGACGGTGGATCGTTTATCGAAGGACTACGGACTGAGGGTGACGACGCACAAGCCGCAAGTGGCGTTCAAGGAAACGATCCGCCGTGCGGTGCACGAGCACGGTCGCTTGAAGAAGCAAAGCGGCGGGCACGGGCAGTTCGCCGATGTGAAGATCGACATCAAGCCACGGCCACGCGGCGAGGGGTTCGAGTTCGTCGACAAGATCGTCGGCGGTTCGGTGCCGCGCAACTTCATCCCTGCGGTGGCAGAGGCGGCGGAGGAATCGGCGAAGAAGGGACCGTTCGGCTTCCCAGTGGTGGATATCTCGGTGACGCTGGTGGATGGCGGGTTCCATTCGGTAGACAGCTCCGACATGGCGTTCAAGACCGCGACCAGTCTGGCGATGAAGGAGGGATTGGCGAAGGCGGAACCGATCCTGCTGGAGCCGGTCGATCACGTGACGATCAGCGTGCCGAACGAGTTCACGCCGCGGGCGCAACGGTTGCTGACGGGACGGCGCGGGCAGATCCTCGGCTTCGCCGAGAAGGAAGGCTGGCCTGGCTGGGATGACGTGGTCGCGCTGGTGCCGGAGGCGGAGTTGCACGACCTGATCATCGAGCTGCGTTCGCAGACCCTGGGGCTTGGCACGTACCGCCGGAAGTTTGACCACCTCGCGGAGTCGCGCGCCGAAATCAAGCGCGGGGCGGCCTAGCAATGAAGCTGTTCGATCTGACGGGGAAGGTGGCGCTGGTTACCGGCGGCAACGGCGGCATCGGGCTTGCCATGGCGCAGGGAATGGCGGCGTGTGGCGCCTCGATCGTGATCGCCGGGCGCAACGCGGAGAAGGCAGGCCCGGCGCTCGCGTCACTGCGCGAGCTCGGCGCACGCTGTGTGTTCGTTGCCGGCGACGTGACGAAGAAGACGGCGTGCGTGAAGCTGGTCGCCGATACGCTGGCCGAGTTCGGCCGGCTGGACATTCTGGTGAACAACGCCGGCACCGCAATCCGCAAGATGCCGCAGGACTACACCGAGGAGGAGTGGCATCTGGTGATCGACACCAACCTGACCAGCGCGTTCCTGTGCTCGCAGGCGGCGTATGCGCCGATGAAGGCGGCAGGCGCCGGCAAGATGATCAACATCGGCTCGATGATGTCGCTGTTCGGCGCGCCGTACGCGACGCCCTATGCGTCGAGCAAGGGCGGCATCGTGCAGATGACCCGCGCGATGGCGACCGCCTGGGCGAAGGACAACATCCAGGTGAATGCGGTGCTGCCGGGCTGGATCGACACCGATCTGACGCGGCGTGCGCGACGCGAGGTGTCAGGGCTGCATGAACGGGTGGAGAACCGCACCCCGGCCGGACGCTGGGGATCGCCGCCGGACATGGCGGGGATCGCGGCTTTCCTGGCCAGCCCGGCGTCGGATTTCGTGACGGGGACGGCGATCCCGGTGGATGGCGGGTACTCGATCGGGATGTAGGTCACGTAGTCACGACCAATCGAACGTCCGCGTCACCGCCTTTTGCCACGAGGCAATCAGCTTCGCCCGCTGCTCATCACGCATCTGCGGCTGCCAGGTGTGTTGCACCGCCCAGTTGCGCAGCAGGTCCTCCGTGCTGCGCCAGTAGCCGACCGCGAGGCCCGCCGCGTAGGCGGCGCCAAGCGCGGTGGCCTCGGTCGTGTGCGGGCGCACCACCGGAACACCGAGGATGTCGGCGTGAAACTGCATCAACAACTGATTGCGCACCATCCCGCCATCGACGCGCAGCGTGCGGATCGCGACACCTGAATCCCGCTGCATCGCATCGATCACGTCGAACGTCTGGTACGCGGTGGCCTCCAACGCGGCGCGGGCGATGTGGCCGGCGGTGGCGTAGCGGGTCAGCCCGGCGATGATGCCGCGCGCGTCGGCCCGCCAGTACGGCGCGTACAGCCCGGAAAACGCAGGAACGAAGTAGACGTCGCCATTATCCGGCACCGACCTGGCCAGCCGCTCGACGTCCGCGTTCGATTTGATGATGCCGAGGTTCTCGCGCAACCACTGCACCAGCGCTCCGGTGATCGCGATGGAGCCCTCCAGGGCGTAGCAGGCGGGCCGGTCGCCGAACTTGTAGGCCACCGTGGTCAGCAGACCGCTGGTCGAGGGCATCGGCGCCAGGCCGGTGTTCATCAGCAGGAAGCAGCCGGTGCCGTAGGTGCTCTTTGCCTCGCCTGGATGCAGGCAGGTCTGCCCGACCAGGGCGGCCTGCTGGTCGCCGAGGATGCCGGCGATCGGAACGCCGTCCAGTTCCCCCGTGGCAGTGCCATAGACTTTGGAGGATGGCACGATATCCGGCAGCAGAGCACGCGGAATGCCGAAGGTCTCAAGCAGCACATCGTCCCAGTCCAGCGTGTGCAGGTTCATCAGTTGGGTGCGGCTAGCGTTGGTCACGTCAGTCACATGCAGACCGGTGAGGTTCCACAGCAGCCAGGTATCGATGGTGCCGAACAGCAGATCGCCTTCCTCCGCGCGCAGCCGCGCGTTGGGTATGTTGTCCAGCAGCCAGCGCAGCTTCAGTGCGCTGAAATAGCTGGTCAACGGCAGGCCGGTCTTGGCGCGGAACCGGTCCTGGCCGCCGTCCCTCGCATAGTCCGCCACCAATGGGTCGACACGCGTATCCTGCCAGACCAGGGCGTTGTGGATCGGCTGGCCGGTCGTGCGGTCCCACAACAGGGTCGTCTCGCGCTGATTGGTGATGCCGACGGCCGCGAGGTCACCCCGCGTCAGCGCAGCGCCGCGCAACGCCTCGGTGATCACCGCCTGAGTGTTGCGCCAGATTTCGATCGGATCGTGTTCGACCCAGCCGGGCATGGGATAGATCTGCCGGTGCTCGCTGTGCGCTGAGGCGACCGTCTCGCCCGCGCGGTCGAACACGATGAAGCGGGTGCTGGTCGTGCCTTGATCGATGGCGCCGATGTAGCGAGTCATGGTGTCGGTCGCGGTAGGGCGGTATCGACGCCGGCAAGCCCCTCGGCTTCCCATTGCCGATAGGTCTTCTCCGACCCCTGGAGCTTCCGGTCGTTGGTTGACGTGTAGCCTTTCACGATGGAGGCAGCGGCGGTCGGGCTCTTGAATACGCAATTCGCCGTGAACACCCGATGCTCACCTTGCTCATGCAGTATTCGCTCGCTGACAAGTTGGTCATACAGATCACGGTACGTAGTATTGACTCGCGCCTTTGACCCCCATGCCTTTCGCGCCAGAGAACCTGATTGAACTACAAATTCACCCTTGACCAGACGGGCGAGCGCCTGAATTTTATACTTCTGCAGTTGAAGCTCAAACAGAGGTGTATCTTGAGGTGGTTCCGGGCGGGTATTCTCCAGAAAGCTATCGATCCTGAGCGCGGGCAGCACCATCAGAATATTCTCGAGAAACGTCTCCATATTGGCTTGTGCAGCCTCGGTAAGTCTTGGGATGGGAGGTGTTGTTTGGTTCTCAAGTGACGTTCTGTCAATAGTCCGGTCCAGTCCAATCAGCCGCGCTTCCAGGTACCTCACCTGAGCCGTGTTGAGATTGTTCGCTGCTGAAGTAACCAAGACAATGGAATTCCACCATTCTCTTTTAGTGTCATGATAGCGGATCAGATCGCCGGCCGCTTCGGCCTGTCCGATATACGTAAGAGGATTTCCATCCTTCTCACCGACCAGCAAATAGACGCCGGTGTAACCCGCTTCCTTCCGCGCCAAAGCTTCCCCGATCTGCGTTCGGGGTGCCATCAGGAGATGCCCCGTCCAGTTGGATACCTCTGCTGTGAGTATCCCGTCGGGCCTACCGTCGACGAACAATAGCTCGACGGATTTGCTGGTGTTTCTTGATTCCATCTCTCCTATCCCATTGAAGCGTCCCTCCCAAAGATGGTGCTGGCAGCGGACCGGGACTTGCCCGTTCACGCGGCTACGCGTAGTCGGCCCTTGCCGGCGCGGGCCGGCGTGATCCGCAGCTCGACATCCTGACCCAAATCGCTCAAGGCCTGCAGCAGCCGATCAGTGGAGAATTTGGCGATCTTACCTTTGACGAGCGCCGAGACTCGCGGCTGATCCATGCGCAGAAGCGCGCCGGCCTGGGACTGCGTCAGGCCGCGTGCCGCAACGATCTCGCCGATTTTCCGCATCAGCTCGGCCCGCAGAACCAGGTCATCGGCATCCGGCAGGTCGAGCGCATGAAAGGCGCTGTCCGTCGAATAGATCACCGCTTCCCGCTTTGCCACCTCTGATATTCCTCCTCCGGCTCGTCTCAATCTCGTCCTGACCCTTTCGATTTCCCGACGAGGCGTTGCAATCCCTCGTCTGGATTTCTTCTGGAAAACATGCAGGACGTATATGACCTCGGCAAACCGGACAGTGTAGACCGCACGGTACGCATCCCCGGCGTAGTCCTCGACGATTTCAAGCACACCGGCGCCGCCAAATCCCTGTAACGGCTTTGCCGAGGGGTGTTTGCCCCCGATCTGGGCGACATAGAGCGCGTGCCCAATGTCTCGCACCACGTTGTCCGGAAATTCAAGCAGGTCGTGCTTCGCACTTCCAATCCAACCCAACGGCTTCATGCCACGCGCACCATAGCAGTAGTGACATAGGTCGGTAAAGACATAGTCCGGCAAACCTAGCCATACAGGCGTGGGCCTGGGCTTGCCCGATCAACCGACTCCGCCATTGATAACCCGCTCAAGATGCGGGATGGGTGAATCATGGTCTCACGCTTCGCAAACCGAGTGGCAATTGTCACCGGCGGCGTGTCCGGCATCGGCGCCGGCATCGCCGCGCGACTGACGGCCGAAGGCGCGCGCGTCAGCCTGTGGGATCGCGACGCCGCAGCGCTGGCGAACGCCGAGGCGCCGCACCAGGCCGCGGTCGATGTCACTGATGCCACCGCCGTGCAGCGCGCCGCCGCCGACACCGCCGATGCGCTCGGGCGCATCGACATCCTGGTCGCCTGCGCCGGCATCACCGGACCCAACGCCCCTGTTTGGGACTACCCGATCGCGGAATGGAAACGCGTGATCGACGTCAACCTCAATGGCGTGTTCTACTGCAACCGCGCCGTCGTGCCGCACATGTTACGCAACGACTACGGCCGCATCGTCAACATCGCCTCGATCGCCGGCAAGGAAGGCAACCCCAACGCCGCTGCCTACTCCGCCTCCAAGGCCGGCGTCATCGGCTTCACCAAGTCACTCGGCAAGGAGCTGGCGAAGACCAACGTCCGGGTGAATTGCGTCACGCCAGCCGCGGTGCGCACGCCGCTGTTCGCGCAGATGACGCAGGAGCATATAGACTTCATGCTATCGAAGATCCCGGTCGGCCGCTTCGGCGAGATCGACGAGATCGCCTCGCTGGTCTGCTGGCTGGCGAGCGAGGAATGCAGCTTCTCCACCGGCGGTGTGTTCGACATCTCCGGCGGCCGCGCGACCTACTGAACAGGGGCACAGGAATGGACAGCGAAACACTCGCCTTCACGCCGGCCGTGCGGCTTGCCGAGATGATCCGGCAGAAGCAGCTCTCGCCGGTCGAGCTGATGACCGCGCTGCTGGCACGCATCGAGACGTTGAACCCACGGGTGAATGCCTTCGCCTACCTCGCCGCTGACACCGCGATGGATGCCGCGAAGCGGGCGGAAGCGGCGCTGATGAAGGACGAGCGCATCGGCCGCCTGCACGGCGTACCCGTCACCATCAAGGATCTGGCGATCACCAAGGACATGCCGACGCAGATGGGCAGCCACATCTTCGCCGGCAATCAACCCACCGAAGATACACCCGTGGTGCCGCGCCTGCGCGACGAAGGCGCGATCATCGTCGGCAAGACCACGACGTCGGAATTCGGCTGGACCGGGGTCAGCCACTCGCCGCTGACCGGCATCACGCACAATCCGTGGAAACACGGCTACAACGCCGGCGCCTCGTCGGCCGGCGCCGGTGCGGCAGCCGCGGCGGGGTTCGGACCGCTGCACCAGGGTAGCGATGGCGCCGGCTCGATCCGCATGCCGTCGCATTTCTGTGGCGTGTTCGGATTGAAGCCGACCTTCGGGCGCGTGCCGTACTATCCGGTGGGCAGCGGCGACTACACCTCGCACATGGGCCCGATGACGCGTACCGTCGCCGACAGCGCGCTGATGATGGGCGTGATCGCCGGGCCGCATCCGCTTGATCATACGACGTGCGAGGCGGGACCGGCCGACTATCTCGGCCGCTTGCAAGAGGGCATTCGCGGCAAGCGTATCGCCTACAGCCCCGACCTGGATGTCGCGCGCGTCGATCCCGACGTGGCGGCGCTGGTGAAGTCCGCGGCGGCGCGCTTCGCCGAACTGGGCGCCACGGTGGAGGAAGTGAATACGCCCTGGGCCGCGCCTGGCCCGGAGATGATCCGCTTCTTCTGGGCCGCGCACATGACGCGCCTCGCGCCGCATCTCGCCAAGTGGGAAGCGCAGATGGACCCGGGCCTGGTCGCATGCATCAAGGCCGCCCACGATTACTCGGTGACCGACTACCAACTGATGCGCGATCGTAAGATGGCCTACATCGCCGCGATCCATCGCTGGTTCGAGGACTGGGACTTCCTGCTGACGCCGCCGGTCTCGGTTGCCGCATTCCCCGCCGAGTTGCTGATGCCGAAGCACTGGCCGCAGCACGACTGGGACTGGCTGTCCTGGGCGGAATTCTCCTATCCGTTCAACATGTCCTGGAACCCCGCCGCCAGCGTGCCGTGCGGCTTCACCGCGGACGGCCTGCCGGTTGGATTGCAGATCGTCGGCCGCCGCTTCGACGACCTCGGCGTGCTGCAGGCATCGGCCGCATTCGAACAGGCGCAGCCCTGGGCGGACAAGCGCCCGCAACTCGGCTAGGCTCGGAGAGCAACCAGCAAGAAGGAGGTTCGTCACATGGCGTTCTCGATGTTCCAGGCCACCATACCGGTGTGCACGCAGATCCTTGGCAGCATGTCGGCGGTGATCGACAAGGCGGCGGCGCATTGCGCGGAAAAGAAGTACGAGGAGGCGTGGGTGCTGAGCGATCGGCTGTTCCCCGACATGTTCACGCTGGCGCGGCAGTTCCGTCAGGTCGCCGATTTCGGGCGCAACATCCCGGGCCGGCTGGCTGGCGCCGCGTTGCCAGACTTCCCGGCGACCGATGCGACGTCGTTCGCGGAAGCAAAGGCCCGGATCGACAAGTCGCTCGAGTACGTCAAGGGCTTCACGCCGGCGCAGATCGACGGATCCGAGGACAAGGACATCACCTGGACCCAGGGACAGCGGCAGATGTCGTTCAAGGGCCGCGCCTATCTGCTGCATTTCGGCTTCCCGAACTTCTTCTTCCACGCCACGACCGCGTACAACATCCTGCGCCATCGTGGGGTGGAGCTGGGCAAGCGCGACTTCCTCGGATCGTTCTAAGAACGGCGGCAGGCGGCCGCGTCGCTGACGCGGCCGTTCGAGGTCGATCAGTCGACACCGCGCACGGACCCCGTTAGGCGCGCCGACGTACGGCGTACGATTGACACCATTGGCATAATTGGCCACGCTGATCGTCACAGTTCGTTGACCGAAGCGCTCCGGCTGCAAGCGGCGGGTGTACAGCCAAGCAGGTCCGAACCGGGGGAGCGAGCCCGACCAGAACGGGAAGGGACGCCCCAATGTCGGAACAAGCCTTAAGCGGGACGCGGTTGACCGCCATCAGCGGCCATATCGCGGCACGTATCGATCGCCTGCCTTTGACGAGCGTGCAATGGCGACTGGCCATTCTGGTGGAGGTCACCTGGGGCTTCATCATCGTCGATACCGACGGGATCGGCGCACGGCTTTATCCTTTCGTCTGGCGCCCGAATCATGTGATCAGTGTGATCGAGTACTCGGTCATTCAGGCCTTGCAGGTCGGTCTGGGCGTGCTGCTCGGTGCCTATCTCATGAGCTGGGTCGCCGGCCGCTACGGTCGCCGACCCGCGATCCTGATCTCAGCGCTGCTGGGCGGTGTGTTCCTCTGGCCCTTTGCGCATGTCTTCAGCTTCTGGCCACTGGTCGTGCTGTCGGTGCTCAGCACACTTGGCGTCGGCGGCATCGTCGCGACGCACGCCGTTTATCTGTCGGAATTGATCGCGCCCAAGGTTCGCAGCCACGTGCTGCTGGCCTCTCAAGGCAGCACCGCGCTGGTCGGTGTCGGCGTCAGTCTGCTCGCTTTCTTCTGGATTCCCCTTCACTGGCAGTGGTTCGTCTGGATCAGCGCGGCCATCGAGGTCGTGATCCTGCTGCCGCTGCTCTACTGGTTACTGCCGGAGTCACCGCGTTGGCTGGAAGCGCATGGGCACCCAGAGCAGGCGGAACGCGTGATGGCCGAATTGGAACAGCGCTGCCAGCGCGCCAGCCGAGCACCGCTGCCCGAGCCCGATCACGGCCAGCATCCGGTCCTCCTCGCTGACAAGGGCGCGTGGCGAGAGCTGTTCACCAACCCGCGCTATCGCGGCCGCGCCATCCTGATCCTCATCTGCTGGCTGTTATGCTACCCGGGCATCATTTACGGCGTGGGGGCCTTCGCCGCAGTCTACATGGTGGACCACGGCGTCAGCTCGCATTTCGTGTTCATGACGTTCACCGTGTCCTACGTGGTGCAGTTCTTCGCCTTTCAGGCCAATTCCTGGCTGGGCGAACGGGTGGAACGCCGCGATACGCTGGCTCTCATGGGGATCTTGTTCGCCCTGGCGTGGACGGCGGCGTATCTGTTTCCCACTCCGGCCGTTCTGGCGGTCTCCGTCACCATTGGCCGCGTCTGCACCGGGTTGTTCCTGTTCAACCTGTACAACTACACGGCGGTCTCGTTCCCGACCCGCATACGCTCCGTGGCCTTCGCCTGGACCGACGGGCTTGGGCATCTTGGCGCCTGGGCCGGGGTCACGCTGACCGGACCGCTTTACGTGACGGGGCCGAACCATCTCGGCTGGATCCTGTTCATCATCGTACCAGGCGCACTGCTCCCGGCACTGCTGATCCGCGTGTTCGGGATCAGACAGAGTCACGCCGTGCTCGAGCAGGTGTCGACGTAAGCGTTAGAGTAGGTACACGAGTCTCGGGGTGGCTGTGCGAAAGTGCACCTGAACAAACAGCGAGGGCCGCTTTTGGGCGCCCTCGCTGTGGTTCGGCGCGGCCGCCGTGACGGCGAAGCTTAGGCAAAGACGCCGGTATTGACCCAGTTGGCAGAGATCATGCTCCACCAGTCAGTCGCCAGCCCCTGCAGGACATACCGGTAAGACAGCCAACCGTAGCCGGCCAACGCCCATCCGGCGCCCCACGAGTTGCGTACCAAGAGCGCGCCCACATCATTGCCGATGCGCAGGGTGTCGTCGTAGCCCGCCGCAACGTTGGCGTGTCCGCCTCGGGAACGGTCCGTCGGACCCGGATAACCGATCAGCCCGCCGGGGGCCGGGTTGTCGTACTCGGGATAGACCGGAAAGCCGAACATGCTGGGGAACCCGGCCGCGAGATAGGTCTTTATGTTGGTGAGGATCAGTGCCGGCGCGGTCCCCGGCGGGCTGAGCTTGAAGTATGTGATCGCTTTGTAGTTCGACCCCAGCGCATAGCAGAAGGCCGGCGGCTCGACATCGTAGTTCGCGATGTTGTACGGCCAGTAGCGCTCGGGCGGAGCGCCGAACATGACCAGCGCTTCCATCGCCGTGCGCAGAAACGCTCCGGTGTCGCCGGTCCAGCCCAGCAGGTCGCGTTCCGCCTTATAGAGGAACAGGCGCGAGGCATCGATCCATGTGCCGCTGGTGTGGCGCTCGAAGTATCCAACGAGTCCTGCCGCCGCGTTGGCCGTGCAGGAGCCCAGTTGGCCCTGGTCCACAACCGGCGAAAATGAGGGGCGCAGATCGACGCGAGGTGGCAACGCAGCCGGTGCCGCAGCAGCGGCCGCACCCCCGGCAGGGGCAGCCACCCGCGGCGCGAGTTTGGTTTTTGCCAGCAGCTCGGCAACTTTGGGATGTTCCTCGGTGTAATCGAGATGGCTCGGGATATCCGGGAGCCATCCTAGTCCGTTGACTTGTGTCACATTTCCTCCAGTGAGCGGTTGTTTTCAATGTGCCGTGACCAGTTGCAGATGCCGTTTCATAGGGGTGTTCCGGCATCCAAGCCGTTACCGCTCAACGCGACGAATTTGTCTGTCGTCGCTGCGTCCGGCGTCACAACCAGTAAGCCGGGCTTCCCGTGATGAGCGGTCTATTCGCCCGGCCCAAAAGTAGCCCAGGCCCCGATCCCTGCATTCTGCAACGGCCGGATCGCCAGGCAGCCCACCGGAGCTCTGCCAACCGTCTTGTTGGCGAAGAGTTCGCTGTTCCCTTACTGACCCTGCGCCTAGCCGATGCGGTTGTCCACCAGCTCGGTCACCACCGCGGGATCGGCCAGCGTCGAGGTATCCCCCAAGGTGTCGGTCTCATTGGCGGCGATCTTGCGCAGGATGCGGCGCATGATCTTGCCGCTGCGCGTCTTCGGCAGCGCCGGCGCCCATTGGATTGCGTCCGGCGAGGCGATCGGGCCGATCTCCTTGCGCACCCAGGCGACCAGTTCCTTGCGCAGCTCCTCGGTCGGTTCCTCGCCCAGCTTCAGCGTGACATAGGCATAGATGCCCTGGCCCTTCAGCTCGTGCGGAAAGCCCACCACCGCGGCCTCGGCCACTTTCGGATGCGCTACCAGCGCGCTCTCCACTTCCGCGGTGCCCATGCGATGGCCCGACACGTTGATCACGTCATCGACGCGGCCGGTGATCCAGTAATAGCCATCGGCGTCGCGCCGCGCGCCGTCGCCGGTGAAGTACAAACCCTTGAAGGTCGAGAAATAGGTCTGCACGAAGCGCGCGTGGTCGCCGAACACGGTGCGCATCATGCCGGGCCAGGCATCCGCGAGACACAGGTTGCCCTCACATGGGCCGTGCAGTTCATGGCCGTCGCCATCAACGATGATCGGCTTCACACCCGGCAGCGGCCGCGTGGCCGAACCTGGCTTGGTCGGCGTCGCGCCCGGCAGCGGCGAGATCAGAATGCCGCCGGTCTCGGTCTGCCACCAGGTATCGACGATCGGGCAACGATGCTCGCCGACGACGCGGTCGTACCACAGCCACGCTTCCGGATTGATCGGCTCGCCGACGCTGCCGAGGATGCGCAGCGTCTTGCGCGACGTCTTGCGCACCGGGGCCTCGCCGTCGCGCATCAGCGCGCGGATCGCGGTGGGCGCGGTGTAGAAGATGTTGACCTTGTGCTTGTCCACTACCTGCCAGAAGCGCGAGCTGTCCGGATAGTTCGGGATGCCCTCGAACATCAGCGTGGTGGCGCCATTCGCCAGCGGTCCGTAGACAATGTAGGTGTGCCCGGTCACCCAGCCGACATCGGCCGTGCACCAGAAGACTTCGCCATGGTGGTAGTCGAACACGCTTTCATGGGTGAAGCTCGCCCACACCAGATAGCCGCCGGTGGTGTGCAGCACGCCCTTCGGCTTCCCCGTGCTGCCCGAGGTATACAGAATGAACAGCGGATCCTCCGCGTTCATTTCCAGCGGTGGGCAGTCAGGCGACGAGACGGAGCACAGCGTCGCGTAATCGTGGTCGCGCCCGGACTGCATTGCCACATCGCCGCCGGTCACCTTCACCACGACGACGTTCTTCACGCCTGGGCAAGTCTTCAGTGCCTCGTCGGCATTCGCCTTCAGCGGCACCTTTCGTCCGCCGCGCCGCCCTTCATCGGCAGTGATCAGCAGTTCGGACGCGCAGTCCTGGATCCGGTTGGCCAGGCTGTCCGGCGAGAACCCGCCGAACACGACGGAATGGATCGCCCCGATGCGCGCGCAGGCCAGCATGGCCACCGCCGCCTCCGGTACCATCGGCAGGTAGATCGTGACGCGATCGCCCCGCTTTACCCCAAGACCTTTCATCGCGTTGGCCAGGCGGCACACCTGTTCGTGCAGTTCGCGGTAGGTGACATGCTTCGACACCGAAGGGTCGTCGCTTTCCCAGATGATCGCGGTCTGGTCGCCGCGCGTTGCCAGATGCCGGTCGAGGCATGAGGCGGATGCGTTCAGCGTGCCGTCCTCGAACCACTTGATCGCCACGTCGCCGGCGAAGCTGGTGTTCTTGATCTTCGTCGGCGGCTTCATCCAGGCGATGCGGTGCGACTGTTCCGCCCAGAACCCGTCGGGGTCGCGCGCAGCGTGCTCGAACATGTCCTGATAGCGCGCGCCGGTGACGTGTGCCTTGGCGGCGATTTCGGGCTTGACCGGATACACCTGGCCGTCGGCGGGGTGGACATCTGGCATCGACGTGTTCCTTCCGTTCTTGACCTAGAGGCCGGCATTCTCGGGTACGTAGATGGTGCCGTCCTTGATCTGGATCGCGACGGGTTCCAGCCGGTCACCGAAGCAGGGGCCGCGCAGGCACTCGCCATCGGTGATGCGGAACTCGGCGCCATGTGTGGCGCAGACGATACGGCTGCCGTCGACGGAGAGGAAGCGGCCCGGCGTCCAGTCGAGCGGTGTGCCGATGTGGGGGCAGGCGTTCACATAGACGTAGACTGCGTCGCCCTGGCGGACGGCGAACAGGCCGGTGAAGTCGCCGGGCGCGGGCGGAAAGCCCTTGGAGGTGCCGTCGGGGATCTCTTCGGTTCGGCACAATGTCCGCAGCCCCCTCCCCCCAACCCCCTCCCGCAAGGGGAGGGGGAGTGAATCCTGTTCTCCCCCTCTCTTTGCGGGAGGGGGTTGGGGGGAGGGGGGCCTGCCGTCTTCGCTCATCCCGTCCATCCGCCTATCCGGCAGATGTAGTCCCAGTGCGGCTTCGATACCGGCATCACCGACAGCCGCGACTGCCGCACCAGTGCCATGTCCGCCAGCTTAGGGTCAGCCTTGATCGCCGCCAGTGTCACCGGCTTCGGCATCGGCCCGACAGCCTTCATGTCGACGCACACCCAGTCGCCCTTTTCGGCCGTGGGGTCCGGATAGGCCTCGCGCATCACCTCCACCACGCCGACGATCTCCTTTCCCTCATTGGAATGGTAGAAGAACGCCCAGTCGCCAACCTTCATGGCCTTCAGGTTGTTCCTGGCCATGAAGTTGCGCACGCCCGTCCAGGGCTCCACGCCATTCGCCACCTGCATATCCCAGGAGAACGCGTCGGGTTCCGACTTGACCAACCAGTACTGCCTTGCCACCGACTCTCACCCCCCTATCCGCGACACAGTATGACATCGCCGTCCGCCTTCAAACGTCGATCGGCATGGGCTAGGTTGCCGGCGTGGACGCGAGTTCCGTTGTTGCTCCGACCCCGAGTGGGCGAAATCCGGGCCGCTCTTTGCACCGTTTCGCCAATCCGGGGCGTTTTTTGCGCCTGTCCGGTGCCGTATTGCCATGGCTGGCCGCCACCGGCGCCGTGCTGACCGCAGTGGGCCTGATCTGGGGCCTGTTCTTCGCCCCGGCCGACTGGCAGCAGGGTGACGCGGTTCGCATCATGTATGTGCACGTCCCCGCAGCCTGGCTCGCATCAGCGGGATATTTCGGACTGGCGCTCTGTTCGGTTCTGTCACTGGTCTGGCGCCATCCCCTGGCCGACCTGGCGGCGGTCGAGATCGGCCCGGTCGGCGCCGGCTTCACCGCGCTCTGCCTGCTGACCGGCAGCATCTGGGGCAAGCCGATGTGGGGTGCCTGGTGGGTTTGGGACGCGCGGCTGACCTCGGTGCTGGTGCTGTTCTTCCTCTATCTCGGCCACATCGCGCTGGTGCGCGCGTTCGACGATCCGGTGCGCGGCTACCGCTCCGGTGCAATCCTGGCGCTCGTGGGCGTGGTGAACCTGCCGATCATCAAGTTCAGCGTCGATTGGTGGAACACGCTGCACCAGCCGGCAACGATCAGCTTCACCGGCGCCCCAACCATGTATGTCGGCATGCTATGGCCGTTGCTGTTCGCTGCTCTCGGCTACACGCTGGTGTTCGCCGCGATCGTGGTGGCGTGCACCCGCGCCGCGGTGATGGAGCGGCGCATCCGGGCCCTGTTGATGGCGCGCGCCGACGAGGTCGCGGCGTGACGCACTTGCCCTATGTCGTTGCGGCCTATGTGTTGGGCGTGGTGATCCCTGGCACATTCGCTCTGACTGCCTTCCTGCGCATGCGCGCGGCGCAACGCCGCCTGGCGGCCATTGACCGGCGCCGCCGCAGATGACGCGCAAGCGGCGCCGTCTGTGGATACTGCTTGCCTGCGGCCTCGGGCTTGGTTCCGCCACCGCGCTGGCACTGTTTGCGTTCCGCGACAACCTGGTCTTCTTCCTCGCGCCCTCCGATCTCGCGAGCAAGGCGCCGACGCCCGGCCGCACCTTCCGCCTCGGCGGCTTGGTCGAGCAGGGCAGCCTGCAACGCTCCACCGACGATGGCCGTCCCGCAGCCAAATTCCGGGTGACGGACGGCGGTGCCAGCGTCGACGTAACCTATGTCGGCATCCTTCCCGACCTGTTCCGCGAAGGCCAGGGCGTGGTGACGCTCGGCGCGATGCAGCCGAACGGGACGTTCCGTGCGTCCGAGGTGCTGGCGAAGCATGACGAAACCTACATGCCGAAAGACGTGGCGGACGCGCTAAAGAAAACCGGCCACTGGAATCCGTCCGCCGGCGCGCCGCCACCCGCGGCGACGTGGAACACGATGCAGGTAAGGAAGACGGGGGGATGATCCCCGAACTCGGCCACTTCGCGCTCGCGCTCGCCGTGGTGATCGCCGGCGCGCAGGCGGTCCTGCCGCTGCTTGGCGCCCAGTGGCGTGATGCCCGCCTGATGCAGACCGCGCCGGCGCTGGCGATCGGGCAACTCATCGCGCTGGCGACCGCCTATGGTTGCCTGGTCTGGAGCGCGGTGGTGGACGATTTCTCCGTCGCAAACGTGGCAGAGAACTCCAACAGCCTGATGCCGCTGGTCTACAAAATCACCGGCACCTGGGGGAATCACGAGGGTTCTGTGCTGCTGTGGTGCCTGATCCTGGCGCTGTGCGGCGGCGCGGTCGCAGCGTTTGGCCGCGCGTTGCCATCGTCGCTGCGCGCCCGCGTGATCGGGGTCCTCGGCTTCACCTCCGCCGGGTTCCTGTTGTTCACCCTGACCACCTCCAACCCGCTGCAACGCGTCTGGCCGCCGCCGCTCGACGGCCGCGACATGAACCCGCTGTTGCAGGACCCCGGCCTCGCCTTCCACCCGCCGGTCCTCTATTCGGGCTATGTCGGCTTCGCGATTCCGTTCGCCTTTGCCGTCGCGGCACTGCTGGAAGGCCGGGTCGATGCCGCCTGGGGCCGCTGGGTGCGGCCCTGGACCCTGGCCGCGTGGTGCCTGCTCACCGGCGGCATCGCGCTCGGGTCCTGGTGGGCCTACTACGAACTCGGCTGGGGCGGCTTCTGGTTCTGGGACCCGGTGGAGAACGCCTCGCTGCTGCCGTGGCTATCCGGCACCGCGCTGCTGCATTCCGCCATCGTGGTGGAGAAGCGCGAGGCGCTGAAGATCTGGACCATCCTGCTCGCGATCGGCACCTTCTCGCTGTCGCTGTGCGGCACGTTCCTGGTGCGCTCCGGCATCCTGAACTCGGTGCACAGCTTCGCCAACGACCCGACGCGCGGCGTGTTCATCCTAGCGTTGCTGGCAATTGTAATCGGTGGGTCGCTGTTGCTGTTCGCACTGCGCGCGCCGGTGATGACGGCGGCCGGCATCTTCGCCCCGATCTCGCGCGAGGGTGCGTTGGTGCTGAACAACATCCTGCTTTGCTCGATCTGTGCTGTGGTACTGACCGGCACGACCTACCCGCTGTTCGCCGAACTGGTGTTCGGCGCCAAGCTCAGCGTGGGTCCGCCGTATTTCCAGTCGACCGTGTTCCCGCTGGCGATCCCACTGTTCGCGGCGATGTCGCTTGGCCCGGTGCTGCCGTGGAAGCGCGCGGAACTGTGGCCGGCGCTGCTGAAACTGTGGTGGGCCGCGCTGATCGCGACGCTGATCGGGATCGCTGCAGCGTTGGGGCTGCATGCCGGTCTCGCCGCGTTGGGCTTCGCCGCATCGGCCTGGCTGATTGCCGGTGCGCTGGCAGAACTGGTCGAACGTACGCGGCTGTTCCGCGCCCCGTTCGCCACCGTCCGCGCGCGGTTTGGCGCCCAGCCGTTGTCGGTGTGGGGTTCGGCCGTGGCGCATGCCGGCATGGGCGTCACCGTCGCCGGCATCGCCGGCATGTCGCTCGCCGTGAGCACCATCGTGGCGCTGCATCCAGGACAGAATGTGGCGCTTGGCGGCTACGACTGGACGCTGTTGGCGCTACGCGACGAGCAGGGACCGAACTACACTTCGCGCGTCGCCGACATTCGGGTCAGCCGTGGCGGCGATGAGATCGCGACGTTTCATCCATCGCGTCGCATGTTCACGGTGCAGAAGACCACGGTGACCGATACCGCGATCCAGACCAACGGTTTGCGCGATCTCTACGCGGTGCTCGGCGAGGAGCGCGACGGTGCCGCGGTACTGCGGCTGCACGTCAATCCGCTGGCACCGTGGATCTGGTTCGGTGCACTGGTGATGGCGGTCGGCGGCGCGTTGTCGCTGGCGGATCGCCGGCAGCGTATTGGCGCGCCGGCGCGGCGGGCCGCGGCAATACGGGCGGGAATGGCGCCGTGACCGCCCTCCCACGCCGCGCCCTCCTGCTCGCCCCACTCGGCGCCGCCGCGATCGGCGGCACGGGCTTCTGGCTGCTGCTTAACCGCATGAGCGAAGGCAGCTACGATCCGCACGGCGTGCCGAGCATGCTGATCGGGAAACCGCTGCCCACCTTCTCGCTGCCCGGCCAGCCACCCAGCCAAGGCTTCTCCAGCGCCGACATCGTCGCTGCCCGTCGCCCCACGCTGATCAACTTCTTCGCTTCCTGGTGCATCCCCTGCGTGCAGGAAGCGCCGGCGCTGGTGCTGCTGAAGCGGCAGGGTACGCCGATCTGGGGTATCGCCTACAAGGACAAGTCCGACGCCACCGCCGAGTTCCTGCAGCAGAACGGCGATCCCTACACCCGCATCGCGCGCGACGAACCGGGCAACACCGCGATCGACTTCGGCCTCTACGGCGTGCCCGAGTCGTACGTGATCGATAAGTCCGGGATCGTGCGCTGGCGTTGGGCCGGTGGCCTGAGCGAGGACATCCTACATCAATCGCTCGCGCCGCTGCTGCAGAGCCTGGCGTGAAGCGAACTGCCGTCGTCCTGCTCTGCACCCTGCTCGCGGCACCCGCCTTTGCGGTGAGCGATCCCACCGAACTGCTGCCCGATCGCACGCAGGAACAGCGCGCCGAGGCACTCGGCCACCAGCTCCGCTGCCTGGTCTGCCAGAACGAGAGCGTCGAGGAGTCCAACGCCGACCTCGCCCGCGACCTCCGCCGTATCATCCGTCAGCGGGTCGTGACGGGCGACAGCGACCAGCAGGTGATCGACTGGATGGTGGCGCGTTACGGCAACTTCATCCGCCTGCGTCCGCCGTTCAATGCAATTACACTTGGACTATGGGGCGCGCCGGCCATCGCGCTGCTGGCTGGCGTCGCCGCGGCACTGATCGCGGCACGCCGACGCCCTAGTGCGCCGGCACCGCTCACCGATGCGGAACGACGGCGTCTGGCCGATCTGCTGAAATCGTGATCTGGCTCGGCATCGTGCTGCTGGCGGCGATTGCGCTGGCGCCGCTGGCGCTGTCGCTGCGCCGGACCGCCGCCGCGCGCGGGCGGCAGGAGGCGGCAATCGCGCTGCATCGCGCGCAGCTTGCCGAACTGGGCCGCGACCTCGCGGATAACCGCATCGCCGCGGCGGAACACGCCAACGCGGTACTTGAAGTGCAGCGACGACTGCTCGCCGCCGCCGGCAATGCCGAGGCGGAGTCTCACACCAGCTCGCGCACGCCGGTGCTGCTTGCGTTGCTGCTGGTGCCGGTTGGTGCGCTCGCGCTGTACCTGCTCGGCGGCTCGCCGGACCTGCCGGCCGTGCCGCTCGCCGATCGCCTTGCCGCTGCGCGTGCGCGTGAAGCGCAAGAGGCCACGCTGATCGCGCAGCTTCGCCAGCGGCTCGGCGAACTCGATCCGCGCAGCGAACAGGCCCATCAGGGCTACATTCTCCTCGGCAACGCGGAAGCGAGCCGCGGCCGGCTGCGGGAAGCGGCCGATGCCTGGCGCACCGCGCTCGCCATGCGGTTCGATCCGACGATTGCCGCAGAAGCGGCCGAGGCGATCACCGAGGCGCAAGGCCATGTCACTGACGACGCGGCGATGCTGTTCCGTCAAGCTCTGGCCGAATCGCCGCCGGATGCGCCGTGGCGTCCGATGGCCGAGAAACGGCTGTCGGAGGTGAAGTGATGAAAGGGGTTGGGATGATGATGGGTTTCGCTTCGCTCAACCCATCCTACGAAGTTATATTACACGGAGACGCTGATATGTAGGATGGGTTGAGCGAAGCGAAACCCATCAGCTCAGACGCACGCCTCGCCGCAACAGCCACAGCATCGCAGCGGGCAGCAGCAACAGTAGAATGAGCAGCGCGCAGGCGATCGCGGATGCCGTCGGCCAGTCGCCATTCTGAAAGAATTCCTGCCACAGCACGCGTCCGATCAGTTGCGCCTGTGGGCCGCCGAGCAGGTCCGGGATCACGAACTCGCCGGCGGCGGGGATGAAGACCAGCAGGATGCCGGCCCAAACGCCAGGCAGCGATAGCGGCAACGTCACCGACAGGAACACCCGCCATGGCGGCGCGCCGAGATCGGCCGCCGCATCCAGCAGTCGTGCATCGAGCTGTGACAGCCGTGCATAGAGCGGCAGCACCATAAACGGCAGGTAGGTATAGACGATGCCGATGTACATCGCGGTGTCGGTGTAAAGCAGGCGCAACGGCGACAGGCCCATCGTCGCGATGATGGTGTTGATCCAGCCATCGTCCTGCAGCAGGCCGATCCAGGCATTGATGCGCATCAGGAAGCCGGTCCAGAACGGCAGCATCACCAGCATCAGCAGCAGGCTGCGCCAGAGCTCGGAGCTGCGTGCGATGGCGAGCGCCATCGGATAGCCGGCGAGCAGGCAGATCGCAGTGGACAATCCCGCGACCTTCAGGCTGAGCAGCAGTGCATGCGCATACAGCGGATCGGAAAGAATCAGCGAGAACGCATCGATGCTGACGCGCAGGCCCGGCAGCATCGGCGCATAAGGTGGCACACTGTCGGCGGGATACGAGAGCGCGATCTTCAGCACGATCAGCGTCGGCAGGACCAGCAGTACCAGCAGCCACGCCCATACGATTGCCAATACGGGAAGCCGCGTATTCGACGCCGCTGTCATTGCGAGCGAAGCGAAGCAATCCCCATCCCGGTGGGGATTGCTTCGTCGCTACTCTCCTCGCAATGACAGCGGATCATTGGGTAAGCACTATGCACGCATCGGGCCGCCAGGACAGCGTGACTGCCTCTCCGACCGCCGGCTGCCCGGCATTCAGTCCGTGCCCCAGGGCCGCGGTCGCGCGCATCAACGTCCCATCGGGCAGGCGCACTACATGCGTGAGCGTCTCGCCCGCATAGGAGCGCTGCACCACAACACCCGACAGGCGATTGGCTGCATCCGACGCACCCAAGCTCACCCGCTCGGGCCTGACCGCCAGCCACATTGCATCGTTCGGAACCGCCGCCGCAGTCTCAACCACCATCCCACAAGCCAGCGCGATCCTTCCATCCCGCACCGTGACCGGCAGCACATTCGCCGCACCGAGGAACTGCGCGACGAACCGAGTGTTCGGCCGCTCATACACCGCGGCCGGGGTGCCAACCTGCATCAATCGTCCTTCGTGCATCACACCGATGCGGTCCGCCATGGTCAGCGCCTCCTCCTGATCGTGCGTCACCAGGATGAAGGCGATGCCGAGAGCGCGTTGCAGTCGCACCAGTTCCTCGCGCGTGTCGCGCCGCAGGTTGCGGTCCAGCGCTGACAGCGGTTCGTCTAGCAGCAACAGTGACGGCCGGGGCGCCAGGCTGCGTGCCAAAGCGACACGCTGCTGCTGGCCGCCGGAAAGCTGCGTCGGCCGGCGCGCGCCGAATCCTTGCAGCCGGACCAGTTCCAGCATCTCGGCCGCGCGCGCCTCGATCTCGGCGCGCTCCAGCCCGCGCATGCGCAACCCGAAGCCGATATTGGCCGCGGCGGTCATATGCGGAAACAGCGCGTAGGACTGGAACATCGTGTTCACCGGCCGCCGGTGCGGCGGCAACGCGCCGAGATCGACGCCGTCCAGCACGATGCGCCCCGCCTCCGGCTGCACGAACCCGCCGATCGCGCGCAGCAGCGTAGACTTGCCCGAACCGGATCCACCCAGCAGCACGAACAGCTCGCCGGGCGCCACGGCAAGATCGAGCGCATCGACCGCCACCACGGCGCCGAAGCACACGCGTAGACCGCTGACGCTCAGCAATGTGTCAGGGCCCGGCCTTGAACCGGGCCCACATGCGGGTGCGCTCGCGTGCGGCTGCCTGTGGCACAGGGCCGATGGTGAAGAACGCCGTCATCTGCTCCGGCGTGGGGAAGATGTTGGTGTCCGCCAGCAGTTCCGGCCGGATCATCGGCCGGCTCGCCGGCACGGCGTTGGCGTAGCGCACGGTATTGGTGATGCCCGCCATCACGTCGGGCTGCAGCACGAAATCGATGAACATCAGTGCCGCGTCCTTGTGCTCGGCATCCGCTGGGATCGCCAGCATGTCGAAGCCGAGTTGCGCGCCCTCCTTCGGCGCGACATAGCGCACCGCAATGCCACGCTTCGCCTCCGCCGCGCGGGCATTGGCCTGTATCACATCACCGGAATAATCCAGCGCGAGGCAGGTCTGTCCGGCGGCCAGTGCCTCCAGCGCCCCGCCGGAAGCAAAACTGCGGATGTAGCGCCGGATACCCATCAGCGTGCGCTCGACTGCAGCGAGGTCGGCGGGATCGGTGCTGTCGGGGCTTTTGCCGAGGTACTTCAGCACGCCAGGGATCACGTCGATCGCCGAGTCCATCATGGTGATGCCGCAGGGCGCGATGCGTTTGGCGTTCTCCGGCTTCAACAGCAGGTCCCAACTGTCCGTCGGCGCATCCGGCGCGAGCCGCTGCACGCGGTCGGCGATCATGCCGATGCCGGTGGTGCCCCACAGATAGATCGCACCATAACGGTTGCCAGGATCGGAGCTCTCAACCTGGTGCATCAGCGCGGGATCGAGATTCTTCCAGTTGGGCACGCGCGCGCGGTCGATGGGCGCCAGCGCGCCGACCTTGATCAGGCGGGAGAAGGTCGGCTCGTTGGATGGCACCACGACGTCGTAGCCAGAGTGGCCCGCCAGTAGCTTCGCCTCCAGCGTCTCCAGGCTGTCGAACACGTCGTAGTGGATTGTGATGCCGGTCTCCTTGTGGAACCGCTCCAGCGCCGCGGGGTCGATGTAGTCGGTCCAGTTGTAGATGTTCAGCATGCGGTCTTCGGCACGCGCGGGAAAGGCGAATGCGAGAAGTACCAGTGTCATTGCGAGGAGCGACAGCGACGAAGCAATCTCGATCCAGGTGCGCACTCGACCCGAGATTGCTTCGCTTCGCTCGCAATGACACCGGATGCCGCTGCCCATGCTTCCCTGCCCGTAATAGGATTCCGCACGCTACCACGGCGGCCGAGGAATGCGAGGCTACGCTCGCTTCCGCGCGGCCGCGCGTCTCGCCTTCTTCGCGGGCGCCGACTTCTTGCGTGTCGCTGTACCAACTGCTGCCCGAGTCCCCTGCCCCAGGCTGCGCTTCAGCGCCGACATCAGGTCGATGACGTTGTCGCCGCGCGGCTCCTCGGGTGCTTCCGGCTCGATTCCCTCGCCCTTCAGTTTCGCGTCGATCACCTCGCGCAACCGTGTCTCGTAGCGATCCTCGGTGTCGGCCGGTTCGAACTTCCCCTTCTGCCGCTCGATCAGTTGCCGGGCGAGCTTCACCATCTCGGCATCCGGCCGCGCATCGGGAATGTGTTCGAACAGCATGTCATAGGCATAGAGATCGCGCGGCTCGTGCAGCGTGTACAGCACCATGCCATGCTCCAGCGGCAGGATCGCCACCGCACGCTCGCGCCGCGCGATCACCACGCGGGACAGCGCGGCCATGCCCGACGCGGCAATGGCATCGCGGAGCACCGCATACACATCGCGCCCCGCCTCGCCGTCCGGCACCATGTAGTAGCTGGCGTCGAAGTAGATCGGATGGATCGCATCGCGCGCGACGAACTTGCCCACAGTCATGGTGGACGAAGTCTCGATGCGAGCACGGGAAAAATCCCCATCGTCGAGCAGGACATAGCGGTCCTTCTCGAATTCGTAGCCCCTCACCAGTTCCGGCCGCGGCACTTCCTTGTCCGTCTCGGCATCCAATGTGACCGTGCGCACGCGGTGGCCGGTCTTCGGGTTGATGAAGTGAAACTGTAGATTGGCGCTCGCGCGCAGTGCGCTGTGCAGCGACACAGGGCAGCTCACCAAAGCGAGCCGCAGATGTCCGCGCCAGATCGGTCGTTCCGCCATCGCCGCCTCCGAAAAAACCCAATCTGGGATCGGCCCGCGCCTCTCGCCAGCCCGATCCTGGCCGCACGTTCTTTTGTGGTCGAACCCGGCGCAACCCGCCAAGGGGCGAGGCCGTTCGGGGCGTGTCCCAACGGAGACATTCAACCATGGCAAGACACGCTTCGATCGGAACCATGCTCGCGGCCACGGCACTGATTTCGTGGCCGGTCCTGGCCCAGACGACGACCAGCACCAGCCCTGCCACGCCGCCAGCCGGCATGACATCGAGCCGCACCATGACGACAACGACGACGCGCCCGGCCGCCGCGGAGACCTCCTCGATGGCCAGCTCGTCGAAATACTTCACTGCTGACCATCAGGTGCGCGTGAGCAAGGTGGTGGGCGCCAGCGTCTACAACGATCAGAACCAGTCGGTCGGCTCGGTCGACGACGTGCTGATGAGCGACAACGATCACAAGGCGGCTACCGCGGTGATCTCGGTCGGTGGCTTCCTCGGCATGGGCAGCAAGCTCGTGTCGGTGCCGTTCGACCAGCTCAAGATCGAGAACGACAGGCTCGTGATGCCGGGTGCCACGAAGGCCTCGCTGGAGGGCATGCCGGAGTACCACTACACCAACGCGTGATCCGTGTCGGAATCGCCACACGGGAGGGTGACACAGGTGGGCGGCGATGAGCCGCCCATCTTTTGTACGGCGGCCTGTGCTGCCATAATTCCCTGGCGACGCTGGCGGGAGAACGCCATGAACGATCTGGCTGGGGCAGCGCACGCTGTCGACGAGGCGGCTCTGCCGCGGCGCTATGCAGCGGTCCGCGCCTGGACCGAGCAGCTTGCCGCATCGCTGAGCGACGAGGACCAGTGCGTCCAGTCGATGCCCGACGCCAGCCCAGCGAAGTGGCATCGGGCGCACACGACGTGGTTCTTCGAACAGTTCCTGCTGACCGCGTTCGCGCCGGACTATCAGGTGTTCGATCGTGATTTCGCCTATCTGTTCAACTCCTATTACGAGGCCATGGGCCCGCGTCATCCGCGGCCGAATCGCGGATTGCTGACGCGGCCGTCCGCCGAACGGGTCGGGGCATTCCGCCGCCACGTCGATGCCGCGATGCTGCGGCTGCTGGAACGCCTGCCGAACGAAGCCACCGAATTGGCCGAGCTTGGTTTGCAGCATGAGCAACAGCATCAGGAGCTGCTGCTCACCGATATGCTGCACGCGTTCGCGCAAAATCCGCTGGCGCCGGCGGTGCTGCCCGACTGGCGCGAGCCGGCGGCCGCGACCGGCCCGACACGCTTCGTCGATTGCACCGGCGGGATGGTGCGGATCGGTCACCAGGGCACGGGATTCTGCTTCGACAACGAGACGCCGGCTCATTCCGTGTACTTGCAGCCTCATCGCCTGGCATCGCGGCTGGTGCGCAATGGCGAGTGGGCGGAGTTCGTCGCCGACGGCGGCTACCGCACGGCGACACTGTGGATGTCGGATGGCTGGGCATGCGCGCAGGCAAACGGGTGGTCGGCACCGCTCTATTGGCGTGAGGGCGACGGTGGGTGGTGGCAGATGGGACTGCGCGGCCTGGCTCCGCTCGATGCCGATGCACCGGTGCGCCATATAAGCTGGTATGAGGCCGATGCGTTCGCACGCTGGGCCAGCGCGCGGCTGCCGACCGAGGCGGAGTGGGAGGCGGCGAGCGAACGCGACGACATCGACGAGCTGGAGTCGCATGTCTGGCAGTGGACATGCAGCGCCTACAGCCCATATCCGGGGTATCGCCCGGTCGCCGGTGCGGTGGGCGAATATAACGGCAAGTTCATGATCAACCAGATGGTGCTGCGCGGTGGCTCGCTTGCCACGCCGGCGAACCACACCCGGCGCAGCTACCGGAACTTCTTCCACCCCGACAAGCGCTGGCAGTTCAGTGGCGTTCGTCTGGCCCGCGACGTCTGACAGGGAAACCGCATAGATGCCTGATGACTCCGCCGTGATGCTGGCGGCCGGCAATGTCGCGGATGCGGCACTGTCCGGCCTGTTGCAACCGCAGAAGACGCTGCCTGCGAAGCTGTTCTACGATGAGGCAGGCTGCCGCCTGTTCGGTCGCATCACCGAGTTGCCCGAGTATTACCTGACGCGCACCGAGCTCGCCTTGCTGGCGGAGGTCGCACCACACGTCGCTGCCATGGTGCACGGGCCGGCGGTGCTGGTGGAATACGGCGCGAGCGACGAGACGAAGGCGGAGTTTTTGCTGCGCGAAAGCGAACGCGCTCAGGTGTTCCAGGCCTATGTGCCGATCGACGTTGCGGTGCCCCAGCTCGAACAGATGCGTAACCGGCTGCGCCGACGGCGGCCGGATCTGCTGGTGTGCCTGGTGCCGGCCGACTTCATGGAGGTCGCGGCGCTCCCGACGCAGGTTCCATCGCTGCCGCGGCTTGGGTTCTTTCCCGGATCGACCATCGGCAACCTGGATCCCCAGGAGGCGCGACGCTTTCTGCAAGCGGCGCGCGGCGCACTCGGGGACCAGTCGCGATTCCTGGTGGGCGTGGACCTGCGCAAGGACCCGGCGATCCTGCTGCCAGCCTATGACGACGCGCAGGGCGTCACTGCGGCGTTCAACCGCAATCTGCTGGTGCGACTGAATCGCGAGGCCGGCGCGGATTTCGACCTGAGTGCGTTCGCGCATCGCGCCGAGTGGAACGACGAGCTAAGTCGGATCGAGATGCACCTGGTGAGCCTCCGCGACCAGGTCGTGCGTGTCGCTGGCCACGCGATCAGCTTCGCAAGCGGCGAGACGATTCACACCGAGAACAGCTACAAATATGCGCCGGAGCGCTTCGCCGCATTGGCCGAGCAGGCCGGGTGGCACAGTGCGGAGTTGTGGACCGATCCGGCGCGGCTGTTCTCATTGCATCTGCTGGAGCCGCAGCGGGGACCATAAAGTCCCAGCGGCGATGATGGGTTTCGCTCCGCTCAACCCATCCTACTGTTGGTGCGATCATTGTAGGATGGGTTGAGCGGAGCGAAACCCATCATGCCCGTCGATACAATCGTTACGTCGCATCCGCCGCGCGCTCGCCCGCGAGAAAGGCGCGCAACTGCAACCGCGCGCGATGCACGCGGCTCTTCAATGTGCCGATCGCACAGCCGGTGACCAGGGCGGCATCCTCGTACGACTGTTCCTCCAGCACGATCATCTGCAGCGCCTCGCGCTGGTCGCGCGGCAGCCGCTCCAGCGCCCAGCCGAGCTCGCGCAGCGCGGTGCGGTCCTCGTGCGCCGCCGGCACCGGCACTTCGGGCGCCGTATCCACATCGGTATATTCCCGCCGGCTGCGAACGCTGCTGATGAAGTGATTGACCATGATGCGATGCACCCAGGCAGAGAAATTGGTGCCGGGCGTGAAGCAGTCCTGTGCCACCAGCGCCTTGGTCGCGACATCCTGCGTCAGGTCCTCTGCCGCCGCGCGGTTTCGTGTGAGTGCCAATGCCCAGACGCGCATCTTCGGCAGGAACTCGATCAATTGCTCACGAAAATCCTGCGCCATGATGATGTCTCCTGGTGCTTAAAGTGTCGGTGTTGTCGCAGCTGAGGCGGAAAGGGCGGGCTTGCAAGGCCAATGACACGAGGTTGAGGCACGCAGCACGACCGTTTGATCGTCCGTGCGTGGTGCGGCATTCTCATACCCGTGATCTCCCAGTCCCCACGCAACCTGCTGACTGACGTCGCCGGCATCGCCGTCGGCAACGCGCAGGACCTGCGTCTAGGCTCAGGCGTCACGGCGATCGTGTTCGACCGGCCGGCGGTAGCGTCGGTCAGCGTTCTGGGTGGCGCGCCGGGCGGGCGCGACACGGAGCTGCTCGCGCCGCACAACACGGTCGAGGCGGTGGACGCGATCGTGCTGTCCGGCGGATCGGCATTCGGGCTCGATGCCGCGGGTGGCGTGCAGGCCGCACTGCGCGAGCAGGGTCGCGGCCTTGCGATCGGCGATGTGCGCGTGCCGATCGTGTCGCAGGCGATCCTGTTCGATCTGCGGAACGGCGGGGACAAGGACTGGGGCCGGTTCTCGCCGTACCGCGACCTGGGCTACGCGGCGGCGAGCACGCTCGGTCGGGACGTCGCTCTCGGCAGCGTGGGTGCCGGCGCCGGGGCCACGACGGCGACGGTGAAGGGCGGGCTCGGTTCGGCGAGCGCCGTCACGCCCAGTGGCCATACCGTCGCGGCGATCGTGGCGGTGAACGCGGTGGGAGCACCCACGATCGGCACCGGCCCGCACTTCTGGGCGGCACCGTTCGAGCGGAACAGCGAGTTCGGTGGTCGAGGTCTACCCGCATCATTTGATACGACGCTGCGCATGAAGCGCGGCCGCGGCACCAGCACGACGATCGGGCTGGTCGCCACCGATGCGGTGCTGAGCAAGGCGCAGGCGATGCGGCTGGCGATCATGGCGCATGACGGGCTGGCGCGCGCGGTGTTGCCGGCGCACGCACCGCAAGATGGCGACACGATGTTTGCTGCGGCGACCGGGCTGCGACCGATGCACGATCCGGTGATCGAGCTCACCGAACTTGGCCACCTCGCGACCCAGGTGATGGCACGGGCGATCGCGCGCGGGGTGTACGAGGCGGCCGCATTGCCGGTCCCGGGGGCGCAGTCCTCCTGGCGCGACCGGTTCGTCCTGCCTGGCGCGGCAGGTGAAGACGCATGAAACTTCTTCTGATCAACCCCAATATCACCGCGGCGATGACCGAATCGATGGCCGACGAAGCTCGCCGCTTCGCCTCGCCCGGTACCGACATCGTCGCGGTCACCGCCGCGTTTGGCACGCAATATGTCGAGAACCGCGCGGAAGCCGCGATCGCGTCGCACGCTGTCCTGGACGCGTTGGCGAAGCATGCCCCCGGCTGCGACGCCGCGATCGTCTGCGCGTTCGGCGATCCCGGCCTCGCCGCGGCGCGTGAATTCGCCGACATCCCAGTGGTCGGCATCGAGGAGGCCGCCATTCTCACCGCGTGGATGCTCGGCCGGCGTTACTCGATCATCTGCCTGACGCCGCGTCTGCGCACCTGGTACATCGAATGCGCACAGGAACACGGTCTCGCCGGCCGCCTCGCCAGCGTGCGTGCGCTCGACGCGCCGATTGCCGACATCACGCACGCCAAGCAGCAGTTCCGCGACCGGCTGATTGAACACTGCATACGCGCGATCGACCAGGACGAGGCGGAGGTCATCATCTTCGGCGGCGGTCCGATCGCCGGCCTGGCGCGCGAGGTGCGCGACGACATTCCGGTGCCCACGCTGGATGGCGTCAGTTGCGCCGTGCGGATGGCCGAGGCGTTGGTCGGCCTGCGCCCGCGCGCACCGATGCGCGGCAGCTTCGCGCGCCCGGCCACCAAGCCAGCGAAAGGACTTGCTCCCGAACTGATGCGACGCATCACCGGCGCGACGTGATAGACTGCACGCCATGCCCGACCAGCCGATTGCCCTCGTCGAACACGATCCGTCCTGGCACGACCGGTTCCTTGCCCAGCAGGCCGTGTTGGCGCGTCTGTTGCGGCCATGGCTCGCCGCGCCGCCCGAGCACGTCGGCTCGACCGCGGTCCCGGGCCTGCGCGCCAAGCCGATCGTCGACATAATCGCACCCGTGCATTCGCTCACCGCGGCACAGGAGGCGGTGCCGGTGCTGGAACAGGACGGCTGGCTGTTCTGGGCGGGCGATCCCAACCGCGCCTATCGCCTGTGGTTCCTGCGACCCACGCCCGCGGCGCGCACCCACCATCTGCAGATCATGCAACACGACCATCCGGAGCTGCACAATCTGCTGGTGTTCCGCGACACGCTGCGCGATGACCCCGCACTGCGGCAGGCGTATGCCGCGCTGAAGGACCGACTGGCCGTACAGCATCATGGCGACCGGAACGCCTATACCGATGCGAAAAGCGACTTTGTGCGATCGGTCCTGCAGGCAGCCGGCGTAGCGCCGTCATTGCGGCGGCCGTTGGCCTGATCGCATCCGTTTCGAGGTCAACCGCGTATAGGCTAATGTCGAGCCGGAAACGCGAGCCGATGTCTGCCACCACGTCCGCTTCCAAAGTTGACGACACCGAGGTGCTGCTGCATCGCTGCGCCGGCGGTGACCGTATGGCGTTCCGCCTGCTGTATGACCGTTGGGGCGACCGGCTGTACGGGCTCGCGCTGCGAATCACCCGGCAGACCGCGCCGGCCGCGGATGCCACGCAGGATGCGTTCGTGCAGATCTGGCAGCAGGCGCATCGCTTTGATCCCGAGCGCGGCAACCCGGAGGCCTGGCTGATCGGCATCGTGCGTTACCGCGCGCTGGACATCGTCCGCCGCCAGTCCCGCGAGGTGCCCGGCTACGAGCCGGAGGAGATCGAGGACGAAGCACCCGATGCACTCGCCCGCCTGGTCAGTACCGCGGAGGGTGCCGCGCTGCAACGCTGCCTGGGCGAGCTCGAGCACGATCGGCGCCGACTGGTGGTAATGGCGTTCGTCGACGGGCTTTCGCACAGCGAGCTTGCCGAGCGGATGCGGGTGCCGCTCGGCACGGTGAAGTCGTGGATCCGGCGCAGCCTGATCTCACTGCGAGGGTGCCTCGCGTCATGAGCGACGCACCGGACCGCGATCTGCTCGCCGCCGAATACGCACTCGGCTCGCTGGAGGGCGAGGAGCGGCGCGACGCGGAGCGGCTGCTCGCCGCCGATCCGGCGTTCGCGCGCTCGGTGGGCGCCTGGCAGCAGCGGCTGACGCCGCTCGCGGCGCATGTCGCACCGGTGGCGCCGCCCGCCGATTTGTGGCGGCGGATCGAGGCGGGCATCACGCCGGCGACAGCCACGATCGTGCCATTCCGCCGGCGTGTGCGATTCTGGCAGGCGACGACGGTGGGAGCACTGGCAGTCGCCGCGTCGCTCGCCGCGTTCATGGTGCTGCGTCAGCCCGAGCAGCCACGGGTTGCCGTGCTGTCACCGCTGGCAGGCGGCGCACCGGTGCTGATGGCACTGGCCGAACGAGGCGGCGGGCTGGTAGTGCGGCCGACCGCATCAATCTCGGTGCCGACCGACAAGGACCTGGAGCTGTGGGCGCTGCCGCAAGGCGAGACGCGACCGCGCTCGCTCGGCGTGTTGCCGCCGTCGGGCAGAACGCTTGTTGCGCAGCTTGCGCCGAATACGCAGTTGCTGGTGAGTCTGGAGCCGAAGGGTGGGTCCCCGACAGGGCAGCCGACCGGCCCCGTGCTGTATGGTGGGTGGCTCACCACCATTGAACTGCCGCGCGGCTAGCGGGAGGAGGTGCCAATGCTGAAGCGGATGCCACGGCGTGCATTGATAGGCGGCCTCACCGGCGCGTGGTTTGCCGCACGTGGCGCATTGGCGGCGCAGCAAGCGGGCGAGGTGGAGAGCTCGCGCGGCGAATGCTACGCGCAGACATCCGCCACGCGCCGCGCTCTGGAACCTGCCGGGGAAGTCTTCATCGGCGATACGGTCGGCACCGGCGAGCAGTCGGCACTCAGCCTGCACCTCGGCACCGCGACGCAGGTGAAGCTTGGCGCCGTGGCGCGGCTGCGCATCGACCGGTTCGTGGCGAATGCCGGCGGTGTGCTGGTGCTGGAAAGCGGCGGTATGGTGTACGACCATGACGCGAGCGCTGATCAGGGCAACGTCACCGTGCGGGTCCCGTTCGGCCTGGTGGCAGTGCGCGGCACGCGCTTCTTCGCCGGTCCCAGCAACGGCGTATTCGGTGTGTTCGTCGCACGCGGCCGGGTGATGGTCGTCGGAGTGAATACGGCCGTGATGGTGACTGACGGGTTTGGCAGCGATCTCCCCCAGGCGGGCGCCGAGCCGACGGCACCACATGCATGGGGTGCGGCCCGCATCGCCAGCGCGATGGCATCGGTCATGTAGGGCGATGGCCATGGCGGCGCGATAGACCATTGCCGCGCTGTCTCGCGACCGTGATTCGTGGTATAAAGCAGCTGTGAACCGTCAGGATATCATCGACCGGCTGCGGGAGAACGAGGCCGCGCTGCGCCAGCGCGGCGTGGCGCATATTGCCCTGTTCGGTTCGCGCGCGCGGGGCGACGAGCGCCATGACAGCGATACCGACATCATGATCGAGATTGATCCCGACGCACATATCGGGGTTTGGGGTTACGCCGGACTGAAGGAGTACATCGCGACGCTGTTCGACGGGTCGGTCGATGTGGTGGATCGGGAGGCGCTGAAACCCTACATCGCCCCGGCTGCGACCGCCGACGTGATCTATGCCTTTTGATCCCGGCGCAGTGCGACGCTGGCTCGGCGACATCCACTATCACATCGTCCTGGCCGAGAAATTCGCGGAGGGGATGAGCTATGAGGCGTTTCGCGATGATCTCCGCACAATCTACGCCGTCACCCGTAGCCTTGAGATCATTTCCGAAGCATCGCGGCGACTGCCCGACGAACTGAAAGCCCGACATCCGTCGATTGGCTGGCGAGATATGGCGGCGGCCGGCAACATCTATCGTCACGAATACGAGGACGTGGCAGCACGCGGCGTATGGGACACGTTGACCCATCATCTGCCGCCGCTGCGCGTCGTGATTGAGCAGGAGTTGGCTGCCCTGGGCAAACCGTGAAGTACGGCTATGCCTGAGTCTTGGCATTGCCGTGGAGCAACCGGCAGCGGTTCTACGGAGATTGCGACCATGACCACATTCCCGCTTCGCCTGACCGAGGAGCTGAAGGCAATCGCCACCGCCCAGGCGGCGCGGGCCGGTATCAGCCTCAACCAGTACATCGCCACTGTGCTGGCCGCGCATGTCGGCGCGCAGGCGGAGGCTGAACGTATATTTGCCGCGCGGGCTGTGCGGGCCACGCCCGGAACGGCGCGAGCGATTCTGGCGCGGGCCGGCAAACGGCGGCGGCCTCGGGTGGGGGATCGGCTGGATGCTGAATGAAGCGCATGGGGGCTAAAGCGCATCACCGCTGTGCTATGCCGCCATCCGCCATGGCGATCGATCGCCCGGCGGTTCGTCGTGTCCAGCCGGTCATGATCGCCTGGCGGCAGCAGGCGCCCGCCCGCGCTGCGGCGCTACTTGCCGGTCATGGCTGGCCGAGTAATCTGTGCACGGTTGTGCCATCGGCGGCGCAACCCTGCGTGGTGTCGCGTGCACTGTTCAGGGACGGCTAGTGCTGCAGGCCCAGCACCGAGCGGTAGAAGGCCTCCATGCCCGGAACATCCTTCGAACACAGGTTCAGGTGATGGAGCTTGATCTTCACGCGGTTTCTCCTGGGGGGCGGGTGGGTGACACCGTCGGCCGGTGCGGCGGCTGGCTGGACCATGATGCAATATCTGAGAGCAGAGCGGCGGCCTGTAGTGCGGAAATCAAGACTTTCGGAAATTCCGTTTGCCCAAGCAATTTCAGCAAGTTATTTTTTCCGAAAGATATGACCGAATCGGACACCCTTCCTCGACGCCTCGGCTATGCCCGCGTCGGCACCTATGGCCAGACGCTCGACGCCCAGCTTGAGCAGCTCCGGGCGGACGGGTGCGCCAAGATTTGCCGGGAGAAGGCGAGCGGCGCGCAGGCCGACC
>Ga0209040_10000321_pt1 | contig 35899 bp, 35 predicted proteins | sample BogFormECP12_OM3_FD_188240 | JGI IMG/M metagenome (GOLD analysis project Ga0209040, IMG submission 188240) | Bog forest soil microbial communities from Calvert Island, British Columbia, Canada - ECP12_OM3 (SPAdes) (version 2) | ecosystem: Environmental > Aquatic > Freshwater > Wetlands > Bog ... | reverse complement strand
GGCACCAAATTCCCGCGAAAAACCATCGACCACAACAACATCAATCACCGAGGACCACCCGAAATCCGACTCAGCCGCCTCCAAAGTTAACGGCATTGGATTTAGACTGGGTTCCCTTCAATGCTGCCGCGCAGGCCGGTCGGGATGAGGTTGGCCATGAACAACCACGGGCGGCGCGGGGCAATCGCCGGGATGCGGGCGGTGATCGCCTGTGCCGGGGCGGTACTCGTGCTCGCGGGGTGCACCACTTTCGTCGAGGGGCGGGCGTTGTCGACGCTCAACGACCCATTCCGGGTGGGGGATTTGCCCGCGGCCGACGGACCCAGCGGGCCCCGCCCGAACGCGCCTGCTACGACCGGCACGGTGGAAAACACCGACAACGGACCGATCGACAAGCTGGCGTTGCTATCGGTCAACGACATCCAGGAGTATTGGAAGCGGGTGTATAGCCAGTCCCTGAAAGGCAAATTCAAGCCGGTCGACAAACTCATCTCCTACGACTCCAACGATCCCCACAGCCCGGTCATTTGTCGCAGGAAGACCTACAAGTTCGTCAACGCCTTCTACACAAGCCGGTGTAACTTGATCGCCTGGGATCGCGGGGGGTTGTTCCCAACCGGGGAGAAGTACTTCGGCGAGGTATCTATCACCGGGGTGTTGGCCCACGAGTTTGGCCACGCCCTGCAGAAGATGGCGAAACTGGTCTCGGCGGGCGACCCCACCATCGTCTTCGAGCAGCAAGCCGATTGCTTCGCCGGCGTCTATCTGTATTGGGTGGCATCTGGCAAGTCGCCGCGCTTCGCGCTGAGCACCGGTGATGGGCTGGACCACGTGCTCGCGGGACTGATCACCATGCGCGACCCGGTAGAGGACAGGGAAAGCGACAACGAGCACGGGTCGGCCCTGGATCGGGTCAGTGCCTTCCAGGTGGGATTCGTGACCGGCGCCTCGGCATGCGCGGCTATCAATATGAAGGAGATCGAGCAGCGCCGTGGTGACCTGCCAAAGATCCTGCGGACCGATCCCGGCGGGGAAACCGAGACCGGTGAGGCCCCGGTCAACGAGGACACCTTGTCGACGCTGATGGAGGTGCTGGGAAAGATCTTCAACCCCAAGCAGCCGCCCACGTTGTCCTACCAGCCGGCCGATTGCCCCGACGCGAAGGCCAGCCGACCGGCGTCGTACTGTCCGGCCACCAACACCATCGTGGTCGACCTGCCCGAGCTGGTGGCCATGTCGAGCGTCGGCGGCAGACAGGAACACGAGCTGCCGCAGGGTGACGACACCGCCCTGTCGATTGTGATGTCGAGATACACGTTGGCGGTGCAGCATGAACGGGGCTTGCCGATGCAGAGCCCGTGGACCGCGCTGCGGACGGCGTGTTTGACGGGGTATACGCACCGCAAGATGGCCGAGCCCATCGACCTCGCGTCCCACAAACAGCTACTGCTGTCCGCCGGTGACCTCGACAAGGCCGTCGCCGGCCTGCTCACCAACCACATGGTCGCCAGCGACGCCGACGGTGTCACCGTGCCGGCCGGCTTCACTCGGATAGCGGCGTTCCGTGGCGGCGTGGGCGGCAAGATGGACGCGTGCTACACACGGTATCCGGCATAGCGGGCGAGCGATCTCAACGAGCCTGGGACAGCACGTCGAACCTGGTGAGCCGTGGTTTCGTTTGTGCCATGCCGGTAGTCCAACCGATCTAGAATTAGGTCCCTTCGATGCAGCTGGGCAGGCCGGTCGGGATGAGGTTGGTCATGAATAACCGCGGGTGCAATCGACGTCAATTGCGGGGCGGTCGCTCGCTTAAGGCGATCGCGGCCGTGCGGGCGGCGATCGCCTGTGCCGGGGCGGTGCTCCTGGTGGCCGGGTGCGTGGCGGGGTGCAGCACTTTCGTCGAGGGCCGGGCGCTGTCGATGCTCAACGACCCGTTCCGGGTGGGGGGTCTGCCCGCCACTGATGGTCCCAGCGGGCCCCGCCAGAACGGACCCGCTCCGACAGGCACGGTGGTCAACACCGACAACGGACCGATCGACAAGTTGTCGTTGCTGTCGGTCAACGACATCGAGGAGTACTGGCAGGGAACTTACAGCGAATCGCTGAAAGGAAAGTTCGTGCCAGTCGGCAAGTTGGTTTCCTACGACTCCAACGACCCCAATGGCCCGGTTGTTTGCCACAACAACACGTACAAGCTCGTCAACGCCTTTTTCACAAGCCGGTGCAATTTGATCGCCTGGGATCGCGGGGTGTTCATGCCGGTCGCGCAAAAGTATTTCGGCGACATGGCTGTCAATGGTGGGTTAGCACACGAGTTCGGCCACGCCCTGCAGCAGATGGCGAAATTGGTGAACAGAAAAGACCCCACCATCGTCCGCGAGCAGCAAGCCGATTGTTTCGCAGGCGTTTATCTGTATTGGGTGGCATCTGGCAAGTCGCCGCGCTTCACACTGAGCACCGCCGGCGGGCTCGACCCCGTTCTTGCGGGAATCATCACGACCCGTGACCCGGTTTTTGATTCCGATACCGAGAACGACGACGAGCATGGGTCGGCCTTGGATCGGGTCAGTGCCTTCCAGGTGGGCTTTCTCACCGGCGCCCCGGGATGCGCGGCCATCAATACGCAGGAGATCGAGCAGCGCCGCGGTGACCTGCCGCAGACGTTGCGGACCGATCCCAACGGGGACCCGGAAACCGGTGAGGTCCCGATCAACGAAGACACCTTGTCGACGCTGATGGAGGTGATGGGGAAGATCTTCAACCCCAAGCAACCGCCAACATTGTCCTACCAACCGGCCGATTGCCCCGATGCGAAGGCCAGCCCGCCGGCGTCCTACTGTCCGGCCACCAACACCATCGTGATCGACCTACCCGGGCTGGAGGCCATGGCGAAAAAGGCTGGCACAAATGAACAGAGCCTGCCGCAAGGTGACGACACCGCGCTCTCGATCGTGATGTCGAGATACACGCTGGCGGTACAGCATGAACGCGGCCTACCGATGCGGAGTCCGTGGACCGCGCTGCGCACGGCGTGCTTGACGGGGTATACGCACCGCAAGATGGCCGAGCCCATCGACACCCCAGACAACAAGCAGCTGTTGCTCACCGCCGGTGACCTCGACGAGGCCGTCTCCGGCCTGCTGACCAACCATATTGTCGCCAGCGACGCTGACGGTGTCAGCGTGCCGGCCGGTTTCACACGGATCGCGGCGTTCCGTGGCGGCGTGGCCGGCAACATGGACGCGTGTTTCAACCGCTATACCGGGTAGAAGGTTCGGCACGCAGCGGTTAGAGTAGCTGCCACTCGATCCCAGGAGGCGTCCGTGACGGAACAACCGCCCAGCTACCCGCCGCCGCCACCGGGTGGTTATGGTCATCCGCCGCCGCCACCGGGCGGTTATGGTTATCCGCCGCCGCAAGGTGTCGGTACGAATAGCATGGCCATCGCGTCGTTGGTGTGCTCCTTGTTCGGGTGGCTTTGCATCATCGGGCCGATCCTGGGTTTGATTTTCGGCTTTCTCGCGCTGGGCCAGATCAGGCAGACCGGCCAGCGTGGTCGTGGTATGGCGATTGCCGGAATCGTCATCGGCGGGCTGGTAATCGCACTCGGAGTGATCTTCGGAATCCTCAGTGCAATAGCCAAGCACTCGCCGGGCGGGGATTCGGGCGCGCCCGCTGTGGTGGTCATCGTTGAACCGCAGGCAGTTTCGCCTACCGTCGCAGCATAAAACCGTGTCAACCTATTTCGGCGAGCCTGGGCATTAGTTGATCGCCGAAGCGGCGGATGAAGCCCACGGGATCGGGGTTTCCGGGAAGCGGACCGATATTGATCAACTCGATGCCAAGCTCGGCGTAGCCTTCGACGGTCTTCAGGTACTCGTCGGTGTCCTCGAACGGGTCGATTGGCAAAAGGCCGCCAGCCGTCTTGCCTATTTCGCCGGGATCTCGGCCCACGGTGTCGCAGTGGCGGTTGAGCACCTCGATCTTGTGTTTGAGCTCCTCGGCATCGGTCGCCATGCTGTTCCAGATGTCGGCGTACTGCGCGACCAGCCGCAGCGTCTTCTTCTCGCCGTCCCCGCCGATCAGAATCGGGGGGCGCCGAATCGGTTGCGGCACACAGAGTGTCTCGGCCAGCTGGTAGTGCTCGCCGTGGTACGGCCCGTCATTGTCGCTCCACATCTGCAGGCAGATCTGCAGCGTCTCTTCGAGCATCTCAAAGCGTGTGCTTAGCGGCGGATACGGAATGCCAAGGGCGGCATGCTCGCGGTCGTACCACGCCGCGCCCAGCCCTAACATCGACCGGCCCTGGGAAAGCACGTCAAGAGTGGTGACCGCTTTGGCCAGTACTCCGGGGTAGCGATAGGTGACCCCGCTGACCAGAAGGGTCAGGTCGATCGTTGTCGTCTGTGCTGCCAGGAAACCCAAAGATGTGTAGCCCTCGAGGAACGGATCCTCCGCGCGTCCAAGGTTTTCCATTTGGAAGAAATGGTCGGCCAAGGTGAACACCGTCGCGCCGCCCTGCTCGGCGGCCTTGGCCGCCTCGGCCAGTGTCGGACCCAGCCTGGCCGGGTCACCGGGTAGAAAATCGATGAAATGCACTCCGAAATCCATTGGAATCATTGCCCTTTCAGTGTTTTTCGGGCTCGCTTAACCGCTCGAGCAGGGACAAGGCGTCAAGGATGGTGCGGCGTTCGGATTCTGTGTATCGCTCATGGATGGCGCGCGCCAGCCATTCCTCACGCACTTGACGGTCGCTCTCGGCGCGTTGACGGCCCGCCTCGGCCAACGAGATCACTTGGCGCCGACCGTCTTCGGGGTCGGGTGTGCGCTCGACGAGCCCGCGTTGCTCGAGGGCGGCCACTATCGTGGCCATTGACTGTGGACGCACCCGCTCGGCTTCGGCCAGTGCGCTGGCCGATGAGGGCCCCTCTTTCCAGAGCCGGGTGAGCACCGCCGTCTGCGACGGTGTCAGATCGCCATCAATCGCGAGACCCCGCAACTGACGTCGCAGCCGGCTGAACACCACCCGCAGATCGCGGGCCGCCGCTGCGGCCGATTCGGCGATACCCTCCACGCCGCCATCCTAAACTAGACAGCTAAAACTGTCCAGTTTGAACTGATTAAATTGGGATCAGGCGGATGCGGCTTTTTTGATTACCCAGACCGCCAGGAACCCGGTGACTAGCAGCCATCCGATGGCAACCGCGGGAATCGCCCAGGCGCGACGGACGAGCAGCGCGGTGTGGCATTGCGTGACGAGGTCGTGGCGGTCGGTCTGGGCGGCCTGGCTGATGTCAGAACTCAAGCCGTTGCCGCAGCGGACCTTGATGCCATACACGTCGTATTGATCCAGGTAAATCGGATATACCAGGGCCGCCAGTCCGATGACCGCCAGCAGCAGGCCGGCGATTCCGATGTACATCTGACGATGCCTCCCGGCTCCTCCAAAAATGTTAATCGCCGATTCGGCGGCTCAGCCCTCAAGTCATGCAGACGTTCGCGAACAACAGGACCGGCCACGACACGATCGAACCCAGGAACGACACCGCCAGATCGACTCCGTGCATCTGGTGCAACTGTTCGGTGTGTGTTGTCGACCAGATGGTTCCCACCAGCAGATAAGGTGTGCCGACGATCAACCCGATGGCGAGCAGTTGGCCGATGGTGAGCCGGAAGTCGAGCACCTTGCGAAGTGTCTCCAACACATGCGTCAACATATGCGTCCCTTCGGCAATCTTCCCCAAAGCGCCCATTATGTTAATGGCCATTCTGCCAGCGCGATAGGTTGCGGCAGGTTTTTGAGGGCTCTATCCGGGCTACAGTGAGGCGGTGTCCACCGGCGGCGCCGCATCCAGCGAAGCCTTGGCTGGCGTTCGTCGGCGGCCAAAGGACCGCAAGGCACAAATAGCCCGCGCGTCCGCCGAGGCATTCAGCGCGCAGGGGTATCACGCGGTCAGCATGGAAACCATCGCGGCCAAAGTCGGGGTCTCGGCTGCCGCGCTGTACCGGCACTACGCCGGCAAGTACGAGCTCTTCCGCGGCGCTGTGCTGGCCTTGAGTCAGCAACTGGTCGACTGCACCGACCTGGAGCCGGTCCGGGCGGATCCGGCCGGCACGCTGGACCGGCTCCTCGATGCGCTCATCGACGCGACGCTGGACAACCGCGATTCCGGCGGCCTGTACCGCTGGCAGGCCCGGTATTTGCGCGCCGAGGACCAGGCCACGCTGAGGGAGCAACTGAAACAAGTGAATCGCCGAATCCAAAAACCGCTCATGGTGATTCGGCCATCGTTGATTTCGTCGCAGCGGTGGATGCTGTCGCCGGGGGTGCTCAGCGTGATCGGCAGCATCGTCGATCACCGGCTGCGGCTGCCAGCCGACGAGATCCGTGCGCTGTTGGTGGGGGCGGCCTCGGCGATCCTTGCCGCGGAGCTTCCCCAGCCAGGGGATGTCTTTTCCCGCCCGGCGTCCTGGCGGATCTTTGCCGAGGATGCCGGTGTCTACGAGGCGTTGCTGCACGCGTCGATGGTGTTGTTCAAAGACCGGGGCTACTCCGAAACCAGCATGGCGCATATCGCCTCGGCCGCCGGAATACCGGTGTCCGGGATCTATCGGTATTTCTCGCGTAAGTGCGAGATCCTCGCGACCGGATTGCGCCGCGCGGCCGACCGGGTCTCCGGTCAGCTGTCACCGGTCCTGGGCGCTCTGACCGAACCCCGACAGGCGTTGACCCTGCTGATCGATGCCTATGTGGCAACGTCGTTCGCCAATCCCGAACTGGCCGCGGTCTATTACGCCGAGCGGGTCAACCTGACACCCGCCGACCAGATGCTGCTGCACAATGTGCAGCTGTCGACGATCGATTCGTGGGTGCGGCTCTTGACGGCCGCGCGGCCGTCGCTCACGCCGACGCAGGCGCGGTTTCTGGTGCACGCCGCGATGGCGCTGGTGGTCGATCTGGGAAGGATGGAAAGCCCCGCAAACTCGGGAGCTCAGTCCGCCTATACCCAGGCGTGTGTGCGAAAGCTGATGGAGCTTACCTTGTTTGGCGCGCCGGTGATCCAAGCAGACGCAGTGCCGCGTCAACCGCCAAGCCGGCGACGTCGAGGGTCTTCGAGCCCAGGTCGTGCCGCGCGCCGGTGATCTCGACGAGCTCGGTAGGCCCGGCGATCAGCGCCGCCGCGTCGCGTACCTCCGCCGGCGTGCCGAACGTATCCGACGTTCCGTAGGTAAACACCGTCGGCACCGCGATGTCGGGCAGGTGCTCGGTGCGGGGCCGCTCCGGCTTACCCGGCGGGTGCAACGGGTAGGAGAACAGCGTCAGCACGTCGACCTTGATCGGGTGTGTTTCGTTGGCTGCGACCACCATCGACGTCTGCCGACCGCCGTAGGAGTGGCCGCCGGCGATCAACGGGCCGTCGGCGAGGCCGCGGCACAACGCGATCGCCTCGACGATCCCCGCGCGGTCGGTTGCCGCCGACCCGGACGGCGGACCCTTGGGCCGGCGCCGACGATACGGCAGGTTGTACCGCACCGCCAACCAGCCACGCCGTGCCCATTCGTCGCAAACCTGTTGCAACAGTTTGGATTCCCTGCTGCCGCCGGCGCCGTGCGTCAGCACGGCTATCCCTTTTGGGCGCCCGTTCGGGTCGCCGGTGGGTACGTGCGCGACGCCGGCGATCTGATCGAGGTTCATGACAGCCTGAACAGTGGGGAGACGGGGCCGTGGCCATGGCCCAGCGGATAGGCGGCGCGCAGGCATTCGGTCACCCATCGCTTGCCGAAGCCGACCGCGTCGGGCACGGTGAACCCGTGCGCCAGCGCGCAGGCCACTGCGGCGGCCAGCGTGTCACCGCCGCCGTGGTCGTTGCCGGTGGGGATCCGCGGCGCGTCGAACTCGTAGAAGTCGGCGCCGTCGTAGAGCAGGTCGCAGCTGCTGTCCGACGACCGCAGATGTCCGCCCTTGACCAGCGCCCACCGTGGGCCCAGCGCATGCAGGGCCTTGGCCGCCGCGCGTTGTGAGTCCGCGTCGACCACCTCGATATCTACCAGCAGGCGCACCTCATCGAGGTTTGGTGTCACCAGCGTGGCCAACGGAAACAGTTGACTGCGAAGCGAATCCAGGGCCGACGGTGCCAGCAGCGCGTCACCGTGCATGGATGCGCAGACCGGGTCGACGACGAGCGGAACCGTCAGCTCGAGCCGGCGCCACGTCGCGGCCACCGCGGCGATGATGGCCGACGACGCCAGCATCCCGGTCTTGGCGGCCTGGATGCCGATATCGGTGACCACGGCCTGAATCTGGCCGGCCACGACATCGTCGGGCACCTCGTGAAAGCTCTTGACTCCCAATGTGTTCTGCACGGTGACCGCGGTAACCGCGATACATGCGTGCACACCCAGCAGCGCTATGGTGCGCATGTCGGCCTGGATACCCGCCCCGCCGCCCGAGTCCGATCCTGCGATGGACAGCACCCGCAGCGGCGGCTCGCCGGGCGGCGCCAGCGGCAGGTAATTCACTGCGTGATCGGCAGATACACGCGGTTGCCCTGTTCGGCGAACTCGCGCGACTTCTCGGCCATCCCGGAAGCGAGGGCAGACTCGATGTCTTCTTCGGTCTCCAGTCCGTGTTCTGCCGCGTACGCCCGCACATCAGCGGTTATGCGCATCGAGCAGAACTTCGGCCCGCACATCGAGCAGAAATGCGCGGTCTTGGCCGGCTCGGCCGGCAGCGTCTCGTCGTGGAACTCGCGCGCGGTGTCGGGATCCAGCGACAGCGCGAACTGGTCATGCCAGCGGAACTCGAAACGTGCCGTCGACAGTGCGTCGTCACGCTCTTGCGCTCGGGGGTGACCCTTGGCCAGGTCCGCCGAGTGCGCTGCGATCTTGTAGGCGATCACCCCGTCCTTGACGTCCTTGCGGTCCGGCAGCCCGAGATGCTCCTTCGGGGTCACGTAGCACAGCATCGCGGTGCCGGCCTGCGCGATGATGGCCGCGCCGATCGCCGAGGTGATGTGGTCGTACGCCGGCGCGATGTCGGTGGCCAGCGGGCCCAGCGTGTAGAACGGGGCCTCCTCGCACAGCTCCTCTTCCAGCCGCACGTTCTCGACGATCTTGTGCATCGGGATGTGTCCCGGCCCCTCGATCATCACCTGTGCCCCATGGGCTTTCGCGATCTTGGTCAGCTCGCCCAGGGTGCGCAGCTCAGCGAACTGCGCTGCGTCGTTGGCGTCGGCGATCGACCCCGGCCGCAGCCCGTCGCCGAGGGAGAAGGTGACGTCGTAGCGCGCGAAAATGTCGCAGAGTTCGGCAAAGTTGGTGTACAGGAACGACTCCCGATGATGCGCCAGGCACCAGGCAGCCATGATCGACCCGCCGCGGCTGACGATGCCGGTGACCCGCTTGGCGGTCAGCGGCACATACCGCAGCAGCACGCCGGCGTGCACGGTCATGTAGTCCACACCCTGCTCGCACTGCTCGAGCACGGTGTCGCGGTAGATCTCCCAGGTCAGCTCCGTCGGATCGCCCTTGACCTTTTCCAGCGCCTGATAGATCGGCACCGTGCCGACCGGCACCGGCGAATTGCGCAGGATCCACTCGCGGGTTTCGTGAATGTTCTTGCCGGTGGACAGGTCCATGATGGTGTCGGCGCCCCAGCGGGTGGCCCACACCATCTTGTCGACCTCCTCGGCGATCGACGACGTCACCGCCGAATTGCCGATGTTGGCGTTGACCTTGACCGCGAACGCCTTGCCGATGATCATCGGTTCGCTCTCGGGATGGTTGTGGTTGGCCGGGATCACCGCGCGGCCGCGGGCGACCTCGTCGCGGACCAGCTCGGCGGGCATGTCCTCGCGGGCGGCGATGAACGCCATCTCCGCGGTGATCTCGCCGGCGCGGGCCCGCTGCAGCTGAGTGCCGCGGTCGCGGACCACGCCGGGTCGCGGCGGCAGTCCAGCCTTCAGGTCGATCACCGCGTCCGAATCGGTGTACGGCCCGGAGGTGTCGTAGAGGTCGAAGTGGTCTCCGGTAGACAGGTTCACCCGCCGGAACGGCACCCGGGCGCCGGGCGCCCCATCGATTTCGCGGTAAGCCTTGCTGCTGCCCGCGATCGGCCCGGTGGTGACGGACGGTTCGACTGTAACGGTCATTTTCATCTCCCTACGCCGGCATTACCCGGTCAGGTTCCTACGGTCGACGGCCCCAAGCCGTCCTCTCAGCGCAGTCGGCGTGCGCTCCCGCGTGTATTCAGGACGGTGTTCGATTGCCGCGCTCCTCCTCGAACCGCTGCGCGGTACGCGTCGTCGCCGGCTGTGTCCACGCTAGCGCAGCCAGGCCGCGAAGTCCCGCCCGGACTAGCGGGGTGCTGTCGGCGATGGAATGATTTTTGGGGTGCACGACACTGCCCCGACCGACCACGACATCGGCGACATCGGCGCTGACATGCCGCCGGTGGTCGACGGCGCCGGCAAGAACGTCAACGTAGGCACCTTCCGCTTCTGGTTCGTCGGTCAGCGCTGGGAGTGGTCCGACGAGGTGGCCCGGATGCACGGCTACGAACCGGGCTCGGTAGTGCCGACGACGGAATTGCTGCTTTCGCACAAACATCCGGACGACCGGGCCCATGTCCAGGATCTACTCGATCGCGCCCTGCATTCCCGGAGATCGTTCTCCAGCCGTCACCGGTTCATCGACACCGCCGGAGTCGTGCACGACGCGATCGTGGTGGCTGACCGCATGTTGGACGAGACCGATGCGGTGGTGGGGACAGCCGGTTACTACATCGACCTCACCAACACCTTCGACGAGAACCGGCGGGAGGTCATCGATGAGGCCCTGCCGGACCTCGTGGAGGCGCGCGCGGTGATTGAGCAGGCCAAAGGTGTGCTGATGGCCGTTTACCGGGTCAGCGGCGATCAGGCCTTCGGAGTGCTGCGGTGGAGATCGCAGGAGACCAACATCAAACTGCGGGAGTTGGCCAAGCAATTGGTCGCCGAAATACCGGCGCTGCCAGCACCGGCGGCGGATGTGCAAAGCGCGTTCGATCACCTTTTACTGACGGTGCACCAACGCATCCCCGCGGTGTCTGAAGCAGAAAACGGCGATCACGTTAAGCTCGGTACACTTTAGACGACGGGTCGGCCGGAAACGGCGGGTCGACACCGCGTTTCGGCTTACGGTCGACTCCGCTGCACCGGTCCACGGCCGGACGTATCGAAGCGGGTGAGCATGGAATCGTTGGTAGTCGACTGTGAGGTCCGCTCGGAGGCGGTCGTTGTCAGCGCCAAGGGCGAAGTGGACTCCAATACCGCCGAACAGCTCGTCTCCCAACTCAACGCCGCGCTGCGCCAGGCCGCGACCCACGCCGAGCGGCTGCTCATCATCGATCTGGACGAGCTGGCGTATTTCGGCAGTGCCGGCTTGAACGCTGTGCTCGAATGCCACCAGCAGGGGCTCGAAGCCGGGACGCCGGTGCGGGTGATCGCCAGCAACCGCATAGTGGTCAACCCGATCGAAGTGACGAAGCTGGACAAGACGCTGGCGCTCTACCGGACGTATCCGGACGCGCTACAAGGCCGCGGAGATCCATGACCGAAGACCATCGCGCGGGCCGACCCAGGGACCCACAGGATTTGCCCCCCGACCTCATTGCAGCGGTCGCATTGGGCGATGAAATGGGACAGCTTTTCGCCGAATTCGACTGGGCCGCACACCCGTTGGGGCCACCGGCGAACTGGCCGGCCGAGATGCGGACGACGGTGGCGACGACGCTCACGTCGCGGTTTCCGATCATCCTGTGGTTGAGCCCGCAGGATCTGTTCACGATGTACAACGAGGCCTACATTCCGATCCTCGGCAACAGGCACCCGTCGGCGTTAGGACGGCGTGGCGAGGAGGTGTGGTGGGACATCTGGGACGACATCGGCCCGATGATCGCCAGCGTGATCGACACCGGCAAGGCGGTCTGGGTTGATGACCTGTTGCTGCCGGTGATCACCGGCGGCCGACGGCAGGAACGGTATTTCACCTTCAGTTACAGCCCGCTGTTCGGCGACAGCGGAGTCGTGTACGGAGTCGTCGCGACGGTCGCCGAGACCACGGATCGGGTGTTCAGTGAGCGCCGCCTGCACGTGCTCAACGCGGTGGCCTCCGCCACGATGGAAACCCGCACCGTCGATGATGCGGTGAGTGCCGCCGTCTCGGCGTGCGCCCAGCAGCCCGCGGATCTGCCGTTTGTCGCCGTCTACGTCGGTGACAGCGAGGGTGATGGAGCGGCGGCCGCTGAGATCACCTTGCGTGGAGCCACAGCATCGGTGCTGCCGCTGCTGCCGCGCACGCTGGGGGAATTGACCGACTGGGATCCCACTCAGCGGTCGCGTGCGGAGACACGGCTCATCGCGGACGTCGTCTCGGTAATACCGGGCATCGACGAAGTGCTGGAGGGCGATCACCCGGACCAGGCGCTGGTGTTGCCGCTGGGCGAGGTTTCGACGACCGGCGCGCTGGTGGTGGGAACCAATCCGCGTTGCCCTCTCAATGCGCAATATCGGGGCTTTTGCCAGTTGCTCGCCGACCACTTGTCCTCCGCGCTGGCCTCGGCGGTCTCATACGAGCAGGAGCGGCGACGCGGGGATGCGCTTGTCGAACTGGACCGCGCGAAGACGGCGTTTTTGACCAATGTCAGCCACGAGTTCCGCACTCCGCTGACGCTGCTACTGGGCCCGCTCGACGATGCGCTGTCAGAGGCCGGCTCGGACGCGGCGCTGACGGATCGGTTGAGCACGGCGCGGCGTAATGCACACCGCCTGCAACGGTTGGTCGACTCCCTGCTCGATTTCTCGCGGATAGAAGCGGGGCGCGCGACCGCGAAGTTCGTGTGTACCGATTTGGGCGCGTTGACGTCGCATATCGCGTCCTCGTTCAGCGAATTGTGCGAGCGCGCGGGACTCGAATTGATCCTCGACTGCAATCCCGTGTTGGCCGACGTGGATCCCGGCATGTGGGAAACCATCATGCTCAACCTGCTGTCGAACGCGGTCAAGTTCACCATGCGGGGATCGATCACCGTTGAGGTACACAGCGAATCCGCGGAATGTCGCATCGCCGTCCGCGACACCGGCGTCGGTGTCGCGCAGGCGGACCTCAGACGGCTCGGTGAGCGGTTCTTTCGTGGCGAGAACGCGCGCGGCCGCAGCGTCGAGGGGACTGGAATCGGCTTGTCGCTGGTGCACGGCCTGGTGGAGCTTCAGCACGGAACCGTGCAGATCGCCAGCGAACTCGATCACGGCACCACCATCACGATCCGGCTGCCGAGATCAGTCGACGGCACACCGGTCGAGCTTCGACCCGCCGGTTTGGAAGACAGTCCGTACCTCGTCGAGGCAGACCAGTGGCTAGCGTCACCGACCGCCGCCGAGCCGAGTGACGACAAGCGGGAGTTGGTGCTGGTCGCCGACGACAACGCCGACATGCGGGCCCACCTGGAGCGGGTTTTATCGGCGCACTGGAGAACGGTCCTGGTTTCCGACGGCGAGGCAGCGCTGCGCACCACCCGAGAGCTTCGCCCAGACGCCATCGTGACCGACGTGATGATGCCGCGGCTCGACGGCTTTAGCCTTGTCGCGGCCATCCGCGCCGATCCCGACTTGGCGGCCACACCGATCCTCATGCTGTCCGCCCGTGCCGGCGTGGAGGCCGTCAGTGAAGGCTTCGCCGGCGGGGCCGATGACTACCTGCCTAAACCGTTTCGGTCGCACGAGCTGGTCGAGCGGGTGTCGGCACGATTGTCGGCGGCTGCCCGGGAGCGTAAGAGCCGACGGTCAAGTGATGCCGAAGCCCAGGTTAATGCCGCGTACGTGCAACTCGATATCGCCTTGCAGGCCGCCGACTCCGTTACCGGAATTCTGGATGCGCTGCTCGATTCTCCGGTCGGTTCAGGCGGTGCCAGCGCCATCGCGATCGGTGTGCTGGAGGCTGAAGCGAACAATGTCCGGTTCGACTACGCCGGAGCGGTGCCCGGCGAACTGCGCGACCGCTATCACCTTGTCTCATTGGACACGCCGCTGGTGCCGGTCGATGTCATCAAGACGGGTGAGCCGAGGGTCATCACCGACACTTTCAGCCTCGCCCCGCGCTATGGCCACGTGGTGCACGAAACGGTAGACAGCGTCCGGGCATGCGTCAGCCAGCCGTTGCGCGGTCAGGACGGAAGCGTCATAGGTTCTCTTGGCCTGTTGTGGTCCACAGCGCGAGAGTTCGACCCCGGTGAGCTGGAAATGTTCGCTCGGACGGCTCAGATGACCCAGTCCGCGCTGGATCGCGTTCGCATCATGCAGCGTGAGCACCGGATCGCCGTCGACTTCCAGGAGCATCTGCTCGACTTGGACCGCGGTTCGACCGCCGCCGTCGTGGCGGCGTCCTACAGACCGGCGGGGAAGGCGATGCGTGTCGGCGGTGACTGGTATCTGGTGGCGCCGCTCGACATTCCGGGACGGATCGCGATATCGGTCGGCGACGTGGTCGGCCACGGCCTGCACGCGGCAACCGTGATGAGCAGGCTCCGCGCCGCGGTGGCCGCCACCGCGCTAACCGACCCGGATCCCGCAGCGGTGCTCGCCACGCTGGATAGGTACGCGGCGACCGTGCCCGGCGCGCGCTGCGCGACCGTGAGCTACGGCGTGATTGACACTGACTCGCAGACGGAGAGCGGCGACGGCACCGCGAGCATCAGTTACACCTGCGCGGGCCATCCGTACCCGTTGATTGTGGCTCCCGATGGGACGCCGGCTTTCCTGCAGGCCGGGCGGCGTCCGCCGCTGGCGGCGTGGGAAGACGACGGCGAGCACAACACCGCCGAACACCCGCTGCCGCCGGGCAGTTTGGTTCTGTTTTATACCGATGGACTGATCGAAAGGCCTGGCGAGACCCTCGATCAAGGATTCGCGCGGCTGCGGGCCGCGGCTCCGCACTGCGTTGACCTGCCGGTCGGGGATATCTGTGACGAGCTGATCGACAGAATGGCCCCGCCCGGGGGCTACACCGATGACGTCGTCGTCTTGGCGTTGCGTCCCAGCCACACCACAGCGCACAGTTTCGCCGACGCCCTTCCGGCCGCGCCGGCCCATATCGCCGACGCGCGGCACCGGCTGCGGCGCTGGCTGAGAGGAATCGGCGCCGAGCCGCCGCGGGAGGTCGACATCCTGCTGGCGACAGGGGAAGCGGTCAGCAATGCGATCGAGCACGGCAACCGTGGCGCGTCCGGCCAGTCAGTTTTCGTCGAGGCCTTCGTGCGCGGTAGCGCCGTCACGACGACAGTCACCGATGCCGGCCGATGGTCGGGTGATTCGTCCGGTAGTCGGCGCCGTGGCCAGCGCGGACGCGGGCTGACCCTGATCAACGGGCTGGCCGACTGCGTCGAGACCGTGCGCACCACGCAGGGCACCCGCGTCACGCTGCGTTTCGACCACGCACTCGCCACCGATTCCAGTCTGGCCGATTGGGGGAAACAGTGAACCGCGCGGTGTTCACGCTGCGCAACATCGGTGGTCGGCCGACACCCGAGGTCACGGTCACCGGCGAGATCGACGTCAGCAACGCCGACGACTTCGCGCAATCGGTGGGGGAGTTACCGGGCACCCGGCCGATCATCCTGGAATTGAGCCGGCTGCAATACCTGGACAGCGCGGGTTTCGCCGCTCTGGATCGTCTACTTGCGCAGGGCACCGCCGTCGTCGTCATCTCACCGGAAAGCCTCGTGCACAAGGCGGCCGAGCTGATAAACCTGCCTTTTCACCACGATGCCGAGGCCGCGCGCCGGGTGCTGCAGCAGGGCTGAAGCTAGGTCTCTTCCATCGCCTCGCCGAGTTCCTCGAGGAGCCGGTTGTGATGGTTGCTGGCCAATAGGTGGCCGGCGGCGATGACCAAAGCGACCGGCCAATCAATGAGTTCGAGAGCTGCCAGGGCGGCCAGACCGCCGTAGTACGCGAGTTGTTCGGGCCGCGGAATCTCGGTCTGGCCCAACAGCGGCAGGTTTACCACGAAGGTTTCGCCTTCGCGGACCTTCTCCACGGCCTCACGCTGGGACGTTGCCCGGCGAGCCTTCTTTTCCGCCATCATTTGCCTTTCAGTAACGGAGGGTTTGCCAGTGAGCCGGATGGTGCGGTCACCGTCGGACGTATGGCGACGTCCGAGGCCCTGGCCGACCCTCTTGCTTCGACGTTCGTTTGGGTATTGACCCGGCCGCTGCGGGAGCTTTATGCGTTGCTGTGGCGTGTTGGGGTGGTGGAAATCGTGGAGACCGCGCGGGCGCCTCGCCGTTCGTCGCGGGCATATTCGGCTCAGGTGGCTCCGTGTCCGATGTGCCCCAACGTTCCAAAACAGCGTTCAGAACCGCTATCGCAACGGTCGCAGCACCCGCGGCTCCCAGAGCCTGCGCCCACCCAACGGGGTCAAGCGGGACGCAGCCAAGCAGTTGGCTGACGACCGGAATACTGATCAACGTCCCCATCACCGCAAGCGAGCCTACCGCCGTAAGCACAACCAGCGGGGCGTGAGACTCCAGCAGTGTTTGGCCTAATTCGGCGCCCACCAGTGCGACCAGTGCCGTGGTGGATGCGCGCTGCGGAAGCGGAGGCCCGGTGAGGCCCGCCATCACCCACGCTCCGGTCGCCGCGGCGGCCGTGGTCGCGCCGCGGATCGCGACAGCACGCCACAGCGCAGGCTGATCTGCGCCGCGCACGCCTGGGTCGGCCGGCCCCCTTGGCTTGCTGACCGCAAGGGCGGCAGCCGGCAGCGCATCGGTCATCATGTTGACCAGCAGCAGCTGCCGGGTGTTCAGCGGTGAGGTCCCGGTGATCGCGCTGCCGATGATGGCGAACAGGACCTCGCCGGCATTGCCGCCGAGCAGCACGGACACCGCCGCCTGCACCCGCCGCCAGAGTTGGCGCCCTTCCTCGATGGCGTGCACGAGCCCCTCGATGCGAGCATCGACCAGCACCACGTCGGCGGCCATATGAGCCGGGTCGCTGCCTCCCGCGACCACCCCGATACCGACGGTGGCCGCCCGGATGGCGGCGGCGTCATTCGAGCCGTCACCGACCATCGCGCACAGCGCTCCGGCGGCCTCGAGCGTCTGGACGACCTGGACCTTGTTCTCCGGAGTCATCCGGGCGAAGATCACCCGCTCGGTCACAACGCGCTCTTGGTCTTTGCGCGACAGCGAGTCCCACTCGGAACCGCTGATGACCTGCTCGGCGGTCACCGACAGTCCCAGCTCCGCGGCGATCGCCTTGGCGGTGATCGGATGATCGCCGGTGATCAGCTTGACGCCCACCCCTTGCTGTCGCAGATTTGCCAGCAGGCCGGCGGCTTCGGCGCGCGGGGTATCCGACAAACCGAGGAACCCAACCAGTGCCAAGCCGTCGTTGCAGAATTCGGCGATGGCATCGGGATCTTGCTGTAGCGCCTGAGCCTGCTTTGGCGTCAGCCGGCGGCGCGCCACCGCAATCACCCGCAACCCGTCGGCGGCCAGTTGAGCGACCGTGTGCTCGGGGGTCGAACCGACGTCCCCGCAGGCGGCCAACACCACTTCGGGCGCGCCCTTGACGGTCAGCTCCCTGCCGGTGACCGAGGCCGAGAACGACCTTCCGGAGCGGAACGGGAGGTGAGCAGTGGGAGCTACGGAGTTCGAGCCGTCGGCGGCCCCGTTGTTCTCCATAGCCGCCTCGACAATCGCGACATCGGTGGCGTGCACGTGTGGGCCGCCGTTCGACACTGGCGCCGCATGCGCGGCGCAGTGCAGCACCTGCTCGCGCGAGTACCCCGGCGCCGCGTGGACCTGTGCCACCCGCAGGCGGTTCTGGCTGAGTGTTCCGGTCTTGTCGAAGCAGACCACGTCGATACGGCCGAGCGCCTCCACCGACCGCGGAACCCGGACCAGCGCACCGAACTTCGTCAGGCGTCGCGCCGACGCCGACTGCGCGAGGGTTGCCACCAACGGCATCCCTTCGGGGACCGCGGCGACGGCAATGGCGATGCCGCTGGCCACCGCCTGGTGTAAGCCGGTGCGGCGCAACAGCCCGAGCGCGCCGACCAGCGCACCGCCGGTCACGCTGACGGGAAACGCCTGATTGGTGAGCTGGCTGAGCTGGTGCTGCAGGCCGATCTCGGATGACAGATCGGCGGACACGAGCTCGGCGGCGCGCCGCTCCTGGGTGTCGGCTCCGACGGCGGTCACCAGCGCGACGGCGGTACCTGCCACCACGGTTGTCCCGGCGTACAGCATGCAGCGCCGCTCGGCGAGGTCCGCGCCCGGCGTGGCCTCGACCTGCTTCTCCACCGACAGCGACTCACCGGTGAGCGTGGACTCGTCGACCTCGAGATCGACCTCTTCGATGAGTCGGGCGTCGGCGGGCACCACCTCGTGGGTCCGCACCTCGATGACGTCGCCGGGCCGCAGTTGCGCCGCGATGACGTCGGTGTACAGCCGCTCGCCGCCCGGACCGGTCGAGACCACCCTGGCCGGCGGAATCTGCTGAGCCAGCAATCGGTTCAGCCGGCTCTCGGCGCGCAGCCGCTGACTGGCCGCCAGTACGGAGTTCCCGGCCAGCACCGAAAAGACCAATACCGCGTCGACGGGTGAACCGAGCACTGCACTGGCCGCCGAGCCGAGCGCCAGGATGGGTGTCAGCGGGTCGGACAGCTCGGCGCGCACGGCCTTGGCGAGCTGCCACAGCGTGACGGCGGGCGACGCGGCCAGTTCCGCGACTCGATGGGTCGCTTCGGGGGCGCTTGCCTCGGAGTCCGGCGGCGGCAATATCTTTCGGGCCTGCTCGATCGACATCGCGTGCCATTCGTGCATGGCCGCCGGGCGCGGCGTGTCCGCGTTCATGACCCCGCGTGCCAGCAGGTATCCGGAGATCAGGCCGGCCGCCGCACCCAGGTTCACCGGCCCGGGCCCGATGCCACGGACGGTCGGGATCATCAGCAGCGATCCCATGGCGGTGGCGCCGGCCGCCAACAGGGTGCCTCGCTCGGTGGCGGTCTTGGCCGCTGGAAGCGCGTGCAGCAACCGCCAGGCGGCGGCCAGATCGGGCAGCAGCAGATCGGCAAACCACAGCGGCGCGCCGGTGTAGTGGGCCGGCAACACGGCCAGCGCCAAGTCGGCTGACGAAATCGCTTGTGCGCCAGACGATGACAACACCGCGACGGTGTGGCCCGCCTCCTTCAGGTCGGTTACCGCGCGGGCGAGTGCGTCGTCAATGGAGCCGTCGAGGGGCCGGATGTCGTCGAACGCCGTTCGTAACTCGCCCAGCGAGTCGTCGTCGACCGAGATCAGATCCGCCCCGCTGCGGTGCGCCTCGGCAACTACTGCCGAGGCCAACGGATCGTGTGCGGGGCGGAAAAGCGCCTGCACTTTGGAATTGGGCCGGCTGCCCGATATCCCGGGCACCTGGTGCCAGCCCGGGCGCAGGCTGTTTTTCTCCAGCATGAGCTGGGCGCGGTTCCACCCCGCGGACAGCTCGCTGTCGTCGGCGCCGCGGATGCGTGCCACGCGCAGGGTGTCGGTACACAACACCCGGGGGTCGATGACGATCGCGTCGACCGTTTGCAGCCGGCGCAGACTCGCCGGCCGCAGCGCCAACACTGCATGCCGATCGGCCAATTCCCTTCCCAGCGTGGAAGCGAACGCCTCGGGTGTGCTCCGGGTGGCCTTAGGGGTGGTCACCTGTACCGCGGTGGCGGCCATGTTGACGTTGCGGGTGCCGATGCCGAGCAGTCCGGCACTCAGGGCCTGGAGGAGCGCGAAACGCTCGACGTTGGTATCCGGGGATTTCCCTGCCGCGAGTCGGGGTGCCACCGACATGGGTGGTTGGTCGGCGTGCAACGCCAACTGGGGTTCGTGGGCTCGCCAGACGAGTGCCTGGGCGTGTGCCTCACCGGCTTTCAGCGCTTGCAGCGTCAGCCCCAGCGCCAATGACGTCGGCGACTGGCCGAGGGTCTGCGTCGCCGCCATGACGAGCGTCATCACGGTGTCGGCGGCGGGCCCGCCGATGGCGTCGTCGAGCAGACGGCGCAGGCGGGGCTGGTAGTCGAAGAACGTCACGCTGGCGACGATGGGGTTCGGCAGTCGGCCCCAGCGCAGCATTCGGCCGGTGAGGGCGATGCCCAGCCCCGCCGCGGTGGCGGCGACGGTGACCGCGCGGGTCGCCAGTACCACGCCGTCGCCCGGCAGGCTTGCCGGTGATGACGTCGGCCCTTCGGGGTCTTGGTATGGGCTGCAACACTTTTCGGCGTCGTCCAGCACGCGACAAAGCTCACTCAGCGATGTGTTCTGATCGCTGATTTCCACGACCACGCGCGACAAGGGGTAGTTCAGTTTGGCCGACGTGACGCCGGGGTGGGCCCGGATCGCATCGAGCACGATGGGCCCGAGTTCACCGCCGCCGGCGCCGTCGAGTCCGCGCACCTCGATCCAGGCGCGGTTCTCGCCACGCCAACAATGCCGGCTCAGTGTCTCGCGGGAGAGGTCGCCGGAAAGGGCCCTGGCTCCTTCTCGTAGCGGCATAGTGGCGATGCTGAAACCCGCCTCAGCGACCGAGCCCGCCGTCTTCCCCAGGGTTCCCGCGACAGCTGCCGCGGTGCTTACCGATGCACTGGCAACGGCATTGGTTGCCTGAAGACCTGTTATGGCGGCGCGCATCGGCAGGGATCGCCGTATGGATGCGCCAATGTTCAAAAGATTACTCAACGGTGCCGATCAGTTGGTGCTGCGCAACTCCGCGGTGCCCGCCCGCCGGCCAGCGGTCTTCTTGGCCGCCGGTTTGGGTGTGGCCTTCTGCGGCGGGGCTTTTTCTGGCGCCGGTTCGCTGGGTACTGGTTTGAGGTTCGCCTTCGGCGCCGGTGCCTCTGGTCTGCGGCTCATCCTACGCAACAACAGCGCACCGCCGCCAACGGCCAACAGCACCGGCCATTCGACCAGGCCGGCGACGCCAAGCGCACCCAAGGCCAAGGCGGCGGCCGGGGTCGAGTGACTGCCCGTGCTGACACCGCGCTTAATGCCTTGCGCGGCTCCCGTCACGCCGCCGACAACCCCATTCACCGCCGCGCCACCCACAGCGCCCGCGGCCTCCGTAGTCACCGTCGCCGCACGACTCACCGTTTTACCCACGCCGCGGACTGCTCCGCCGACGACACTCATGATGACTCCCTGGCTTTCATTCGCTCTCGTTGCAAACCGCGTTGACAACGCCTGTATACCCGTTGAATGCAAAGTTAACAGCTACAACGAAATAGTTCTCGGCATCTAACAAGCGAAAGCCTGCCACGTTGCAAACCCGCAGACAACGAGCAGCCGTATACAATTTCCGCCGCTTAACCTGCGGGTGGGCGATCTTAACGTCGGCGAACCGTCGTTTAGGTGTTCAGTCGCGCCTTACATCGATCAGCACCGGTGCGTGATCACTGGGGGCCTTGCCTTTGCGCTCCTCTCGGAGGATCTGTGCATCGGTCACCCGTCCGGCCAACGCCGGTGAGGCCAGGATGAAGTCGATACGCATGCCCTGTCTCTTCGGGAACCGCAGCTGCGTGTAGTCCCAGTAGGTGTAGACGCCCGGTCCCGGCGTGAAAGGCCTTACCACATCAGTGAATTGCGCTTTGACGATCGCGTTGAATGCCTTACGTTCCGGCTCGGAGATGTGCGTGCAGCCGGCATAGAATTCGGTGCTCCAGACGTCTTCGTCGGTCGGGGCGATGTTCCAGTCGCCGACCAGAGCAATCTTTGCTGTGGGGTCGTCACGTAACCAGCCATCGGCCGTACCACGCAGTGCGGCAAGCCAATCCAGCTTGTAGTTGTAATGGGGGTCGTCCAGGGTGCGCCCATTGGGGACGTACAGACTCCACACCCGCACGCCACCGCAGGTGGCGCCCAATGCGCGGGCTTCCACCGTAGCGGCCACCCCTGGCTTGCTGCTCCAGCTGGGTTGGCCGTCGAAGCCGATCTGCACATCGTCGAGGCCGACCCGGGAGGCGATGGCGACGCCGTTCCACTGATTAAAGCCGACATGTGCGACCTCGTAGCCGAGTTCGAAGAGCGGCAGCGTCGGGAATTGACTATCGGAGCATTTGGTCTCCTGCATGGCCAGCACGTCGACGTCGGCGCGGGCAAGCCAGTCGGTGACGCGGTCCAGCCGGGTGCGGATCGAATTCACATTCCAGGTGGCCAGCCGCAGCGTGCCGTCGGGCATCGCTAGACGGTATCCCAGGTGCCTGACGGGACAAGAAAGTAGCGGGTCCGGTGGTGCAGCCGGAACCGCAGGGACTCGGCAAGGGCGGTCGCGTTCGTGTCGTGCTCACCGACCCGCATGTAGCCGCGGGTCGCGCCGCGACGCGCGCCCCAAGCCAGAAGCGCCTCGCAGTCCCGGCTTGCGCCGCGGTGGTCGTCAGCCGCGCGGATCTCGGACAGGCCGACCCACCGGGTGCCGTCGGGCGCGTCGGTCACCGCCGCGCGGGCGAACTCGCCGAACGTCGCGCCACCGTCGCGTTCGTTGTCGAGGGCCACGCCAGGGTGACCCTCGGGCGCGTCGCGCACCAGGATTTTCTCGGTGTGCTCGCTCTCCAGGCCCACCGGCGGCCGCAGCAAGCGATCGGGGATGGCCAGCCGCGGCGTGAGCTCGCGGTGCGCATACCACGCGACGATTGCCGGGATCGCGTAAGGCCGAGCTGAAATATTCAGTGGGACAGCTGAATTGGCTTCGAGTGTGGCCCCTTGCCCGGCCCGGAGCAGCCAGCCGTCCAGCCAGGCCCGTTCGACGGCGGGGCTGGCCGCGGCGGCCGCATGTTCCAGCGCGCGGATCTGATCGGTGCGCACCGGAGCATCGGTCAACACCCGCAGCGCCACCACGTCGGCGGGCGCGCACTCGACCACCGCGCCCGTCTTCGTGCGCACCCGAACCACCGGATCGACAGCCAACAGATGGCCTACGGCATCGGTCAGCGGCGGGACCGACCCGGCGGGACGGCGGTAGCGAACCGTCACCCGTGTTCCGAGGTCCGGCCACGAGACCATCAGTGGCCGAACGGGTCGGGCCCTTCGCCCGGCATCCATGAGAGCCCGGGAACTCCCCAGCCGTGTGACTTGACCGCGCGTTTCGCGGCGCGGGCGTGCCGGCCGATCAGATGGTCCAGGTACAGCAATCCACCCAGGTGCCCGGTTTCGTGCTGCAGCATGCGGGCGAACAGGCCGGTGCCCTCGATAGCGACCGGGTTGCCGTCGGCGTCGAGCCCGGTGACCCGTGCCCACTTGGCCCGCCCGGTGGGGAACGATTCGCCGGGAACCGACAAGCATCCTTCGTCGTCATCGCCCGGGTCGGGCATGGTTTCGGGTATTTCGGAAGTTTCCAGGACCGGGTTGATGACGACGCCGCGGCGCCGGTCCGTCAGTCCGCGGTCCTCGGAACAGTCGTACACGAACAACCGCAGTCCGTACCCGATCTGGTTGGCGGCCAGACCCACCCCGTGCGCGGCGTCCATGGTGTCGTACATGGTGGAGATCAACGCGGCCAGATCAGCCGGTAGCGAACCGTCGGGGGACACCTGCACCGGCATCGTAGGAGTGTGCAAGACCGGATCTCCCACGATGCGAATGGGTAGGACTGCCATGGTCGGCTAGCTTAAGCCTGGTGACTCTGCAATCCTGCGGCCGTTGGCGATTTGTCGCTGCGGGCAACAACTGTGATCAATGCGACCCAGTCGGCAATCCAACTAAGTCGGCCGACTCGCGGGTCTAGATGACAGCTTGAGGGTTGGGGGCGTGGTTAGATATTCGCCGAAACACCCCCCTATGTAAGTCAAGTCATTTGAGCAATTTGAGAATTCGCCGGAAGGGTCCAGGGAAGCGATATGGACAGCGCCATGGCGCGGGCAAATCGAGCGGGGGACGACTCTGAGATCGCCGATGGGCTGACCCGCCGCGAACACGACATCCTGGCATTCGAACGGCAGTGGTGGAAATTTGCCGGTGTCAAGGAAGAGGCCATCAAAGAGTTGTTCTCAATGTCGGCGACGCGCTACTACCAAGTGCTCAATGCGCTGGTCGACCGGCCCGAGGCGCTGGCCGCCGATCCGATGCTGGTGAAGCGGCTGCGACGATTGCGCGCCAGCCGCCAGAAGGCGCGGGCGGCGCGGCGACTCGGCTTCGAGGTGACCTGACGCCCGTTCGTCCTTGTAGAGCGCCTTTGCAGGTTCTGGGCCCTCCCTGGCTACAGTGGGCTCGATGAATGAGCGCGTCCCCGACTCTTCGGGACTTCCCCTGCGGGCCATGGTGATGGTGCTGCTTTTCCTTGGCATCATTTTCCTGCTGCTCGGGTGGCAGGCCCTGGGCTCCTCCGGGAACTCCGATGACGACTCGGCGTCGCCGGGGTCGAGCGTGACCTCCAGCACCGGCACCCCGTCCTCGACGAGCGCCAAGCCCGCCCCGAACCAGGCCGAGGTACGCGTGTACAACATCTCCTCGAAAGAGGGCGTTGCCGCGCGGACGAGGGACGAGCTCGCAGCCGCCGGTTTCAAGGTCAGCGAAGTCGGGAACCTGCCGATGCCGGATATCTCGGCCACCACGGTGTACTACACGGATGCGGACGACGAGCACACCACCGCGGAAGCGGTGGGCCAGAAGCTGGGTGCACCGGTCGAGGCGCGAATTCCCGCACTGACCAACCAGCCTCCCGGCGTCATCGTCCTCGTCGCGGGCTGACTCCCCGACTCTCCCCCCGCAAGTCGTTTCGGACCGCATGTCGCCGGGATAGGCTCACGCTATGCCTAAACTCGCCGGTCACCGCAATGTCGCTGCCCCCACCATGTCTGCGCTGTCCCCGTTGTTTTTGGCCGGCTGCGTCGCGCTGGTAAGCGCGTGCTCGTCGCCCCAACACGCCTCGACCATCCCGGGTACCACGCCCCCGATCTGGACCGGATCACCCGCGCCGTCAGCGAAAACCCCGGCCGCCGAGGCCGCGCCGGCGGCGTCACGGAGCATGACGACCCATCTGAAGGCACCCGACGGCGCCCAGGTCGCGACTGCGAAATTCGAGTTCAACAACGGCTACGCCACTATCACGATCGAGACGACCGGTGTTGGTCAGCTGACGCCCGGCTTCCACGGAGTACACATCCACAAGGTGGGAAAGTGTGAGCCCAACTCGGTCGGCCCGACCGGCGGCGCGCCCGGCGACTTTCTGTCGGCCGGCGGGCACCTCCAAGTGCCCGGGCACGCGGCCATGCCTGCCAGTGGTGACCTGACCTCGCTACAGGTGCGCAGAGACGGTACCGCGATGCTGGTGACCACCACGGACGCCTTCACCATGGACGACCTGTTAACCGGCGAGAAGACCGCAATCATCATTCACGCCGGTGCCGACAACTTTGGCAACATTCCGCCGGATCGCTACAACCAGGTCAACGGGACACCGGGTCCCGACGAGACGACGATGAGCACCGGCGACGCTGGCAAGCGGGTGGCGTGCGGTGTCATCGGTGCCGGCTAGCACGTCGGGCAACACGGCAGGCGCCCATATCGACTTCGCCGGCTCTCCCCGGCCGACGATCGGGGTGGAATGGGAATTCGCGCTCGTCGACGCGCAGACCCGCGACCTCAGCAACGAAGCCACCGCGGTCATCGCCGAGATCGGCGAAAACCCGCGCGTGCACAAGGAATTGCTGCGCAACACCGTCGAAGTGGTCAGCGGCATCTGCGAATGCACCGCAGAGGCGATGGAGGATCTTCGTGAAACCCTTGGCCCCGCCCGCCGGATCGTCCGGGACCGCGGCATGGAACTGTTCTGCGCCGGCACCCACCCGTTCGCGCGGTGGTCGACCCAGAAGCTCACTGACGCGCCGCGCTACGCCGAGCTGATCAAGCGCACCCAGTGGTGGGGCAGGCAGATGTTGATCTGGGGCGTCCACGTGCACGTGGGGATCTCGTCGGCCGCCAAAGTCATGCCGATCATGACGTCACTGCTCAACTACTACCCGCATCTGTTGGCGCTGTCGGCGTCCTCGCCGTGGTGGGGCGGCGAGGACACCGGGTACGCCAGCAATCGGGCGATGATGTTTCAGCAATTGCCCACTGCCGGGTTGCCATTTCACTTTCAGACCTGGGCGGAGTTCGAAGGCTTCGTCTACGACCAGAAGAAGACCGGCATCATCGACCATATGGACGAAATCCGTTGGGACATCAGGCCGTCGCCACATCTGGGAACCCTCGAGGTGCGGATTTGCGACGGGGTGTCCAACCTACGCGAGCTGAGCGCGCTGGTCGCATTGACACACTGTCTGGTTGTCGACCTGGACCGTCGGCTGGACGCCGGCGAGACGCTGCCGACCATGCCGCCCTGGCACGTCCAGGAGAACAAGTGGCGCGCCGCTCGCTACGGCTTGGACGCGGTGATCATCCTGGACGCCGACAGCAACGAGCGCCCGGTCACCGACGACCTGCCCGATTTGCTCACCCAACTGGAGCCGGTCGCGAAGTCGCTGCACTGTGTGGAGGAACTCGCCGCGGTGTCCGACATTTACCGCGAAGGTGCGTCATACCAGCGGCAGCGGCGGGTCGCCGAGGAGCACGACGGCGACCTCCGCGCGGTCGTCGACGCGCTGGTTGCTGAGCTGGATATCTAGTGTTCACCCCGCTGGCCATGTTCCCACTCGAGTCGGCGCTGCTGCCCGACGAGGACCTGCCGCTGCGCATCTTCGAGCCGCGCTACGGCGCGCTCGTGCGGGACTGCGTGGGCAATGGCGATCCTTTCGGTGTTGTGCTGATCTCCCGCGGCCGCGAAGTCGGTGGTGGCGACTCGCGATGCGATGTCGGCGTTCTGGCCCGCATCACCGAACACGCCGATCTCGGCTCGGGCCGGTATGTGCTGCAGTGCCGGACGGGTGAGCGAATTCGAGTAAACGAGTGGCTACCGGACGATCCCTACCCGCGTGCGACCGTGCGGATCTGGCCCGACGAACCCGGGGATCCGGTGACCCCGGCGCAGTTCCTTGATGTCGAAGACCGGGTGATGGCCTTGTTCGAGCGGGTCGCGGCCGCCCGAGGTGCTCAGTTTCCCGGCCGCGATGTGTTGCTGGGCAGCGGCCGGTCCGACGCACGCGATGCCGGAGAGCGGCTGTACGCGTTGGCATCTCGCATACCGATCGGCACGGCCGACCGCTATGCCGTGCTGTCGGCACCGTCGGCCGCCGATCGGCTGGCCGCGCTGCGCGAGGCCGTGGACTCTGTTACCGAGATGGTGAAGTTTCAGCTGTCCGAATAGCCGAATTCATGCTCCGACAGCGACTTCAACGTGAGCAGCTGCTTTCGCATCATCACCAGGTCACCCAGCGCGAGAACCCGACCAGTTAGCCGAGGCCCGCCGAACAACACGCGTGCGCGCAGCCGTGACCCCGCTCCTTGGGACCGAACCAGATACGTCACGGCCACGCCTTTGGACCGCAATGTGATCTGCTCGCCGTCAACGAAGGACTGCAGCACGAACAAGGTCATGAACCGCTGCCCGACTTCGAGGTGAACGAGTTCGGTGTCGCGTTTCCGGGGGCTGCGGCGGCCGAGATTGTCGATGAGGTCGTAGCTGTACGGCGCGACGCGTAGCTGGCACAACCAGGAGTACACGATCGGTGGCGGCGCGTCGATGCTGATCGCGCGGTCCGCCCGCACGGCGGCGCGCGGACAAAGCCCGTCGCACGGTAGCAACGCCGTTCGTTCCGACGGCGTTGCTCCCCAATTCAGCCCGGGTATCACGACACCGCTGCTCCGCGTGGACGTGCTTGTGCCGCAATCCGTTTGAGTATCAATCTTACCGCGACGCGGTGTCCGCCGGTGCCGATGACGAGCGCGCGATAGACCTTGCCGTGTATGCCGGGAAAGTCTGCCCAGGTCAGCGCGCGCACTCGGATCCGTGCCGGGTCGCCTGGCCCGGTTGCCAATTCGAAGACCAACCTGTAGACCGCGAACGGGTGGCGGCCTTTCAGCGCGAACCGCTGGGGTGGTCGCGCCTCGTCCAGGACGAAACCAATCGGCACCGTGGCGGGGTCGTGCGGGTCGCGGCACATCACGCGCAGCAGTGCCGACCATGTTTCTTCGCGATTCGCGGCAATGGTTGTGGCATGCTCATCGATATAGGGCAATCGTTCCATATAGAAGGAATGTACTAGATCGTGGCACCCCCGCGGAAGCACGAAACCGATGTGATCCTCGACGCCGCGCGAGCGCTGGTCCTTGCCGGCGGACCCCGCGCGGCGAGCGTGGCGGCGATCGCGACATCCAGCGGGGCGCCCGCCGGCACGCTGTATCACCGCTTCGGCAACCGCGACGGCATCTTGGCCGCGGCGTGGCTGCGCGCGCTCGAACGCTTCCAGGCGCGGGCGATGGCGGCCGAAGCCGATACGCCGGCCGAAACCGCTGTCGCCATGGCCGTGGCCGGCATCAACTTCGCGCGCGAACTGCCGCAGGACGCCCGGCTGCTGCTGACGATCCGGCCGGCTGACCTGCTCGACGGCGAGCCCGACGCGTCATTCCAAAAGACCCTTGCCACGATGAACGCGCCGCTCATCAAGCGGATCCGCGCCTTGGCCCGGCAGCTCTATGGAAGCAGCGACGCACGATGCGTCGACGCCGTCGCTCGAGCGGTTTCCGACCTGCCCTATGCCGTTGTCCGGCGCCACGCCCACGACGAGCCGATGCCGTCCTGGCTCGAAGCCGATGTCGCGGCGTCGGCGCGGGCGGTGCTACAGAGGTTTGGCGAACGCCCGTAGCGACTCAACCTGAACGGGATCCAGCGAGGGGCGCACGTTTCTGCGGGCCGCCGCGAGGTCGAAGGCGGTGACCTCGGCGGCGTCGATGGAACGCCGCATCGCCGTCAGCGCGGCCTCGCGCAGCAGGGCCACACAGTCGGCGGCGCTGTAGCCGTCGAGTCCGGCGGCCACCTTTTCCAGGTCGACATCGGCGCTCAGCGGAATCGATTTGCCTGCGGTGCGCAGGATTTCGAGGCGTGCCGCGGCGTCCGGAGGTTCGACGAAAACCAGCCGCTCCAGCCGGCCCGGCCGCAGCAGCGCCGGGTCGATCAGGTCGGGCCGGTTGGTGGCGCCCAGCACCACGACGTCGCGCAGCGGGTCGATGCCGTCGAGCTCGGTCAGCAGTGCGGCCACCACCCGATCGGTCACACCCGAGTCGAAGCTCTGCCCGCGCCGGGGCGCCAGCGCGTCCAACTCGTCGAGGAACACCAGCGACGGCGCCGAATCGCGTGCCCGCCGGAACAGCTCGCGGACCGCTTTCTCCGAGGCGCCCACCCACTTGTCCATCAGCTCGGAGCCTTTGACCGCGTGCACGCTCAGCTGCCCGGTGCTGGCCAGCGCGCGGACCAGGAACGTCTTGCCGCAGCCCGGCGGCCCGTACAGCAGCACCCCGCGCGGCGGATCGACGCCCAACCGGGCGAAGGTGTCGGGGTGCTGCAGCGGCCATAGCACCGCTTCGGTCAGGGCCTGTTTGGCCTCGGCCATGTCGCCGACGTCGTCGAGCGTGACGTTCCCGACGGTCAGCTCCTCGCTGGCCGAGCGGGACAGCGGCCGGATGACGCTGAGCGCACCGAACAGATCGTCCTGGTTGAGCTTCGGTGGTTGGCCGTCGGCGCTGGCCCGCGACGCCGCCCGCAGGGCCGCCTCACGCACCAGCGCCGCCAGGTCGGCGACGACGAAACCTGGTGTGCGGCCCGCGATTTCGTCGAGATTTAGGTCGCCGGTGGTGGGCACCGCCTTCAGCAGTGTCTCCAGCAGCGCCTCGCGGGTGGCGGCGTCGGGCAGTGGCACACCCAGCTCCCGGTCGCACAGCTCGGGTGCGCGCAGCCGCGGATCGAGCTGGTCGGGCCGCGCGGAGGTGACGATCAACGCGACGCCGTCGGTGGCCACCACCGTGCGCAGCTCGGCGAGGATCAAGGCGGCCACCGGCTCGGCGGTGGCCGGCAGCAGGGCGTCGACGTCGGTGATCAGCAGCACGCCGCCGCCGTCGCGAACCGCCGTCGCCGCCGAGGCCACGGTTTTGAGCCGGTCTTCGGCGGCCAGCGCGCCGACTTCCGGGCCGTCCAGCTGCACCAGCCTGCGGCCGGCGCACACGGCGCGCACCAGCGTCGTCTTGCCGACGCCGGCCGGGCCCGACACCAGCACACCCAGGTTGGTGCCCGCGCCCAAGGTTTTCAGCAGATGCGGCTCGTCGAGCGCGAGCTTGAGCCATTCGGTGAGCTTGCCGGCCTGTGCCTGCGAGCCCTTCAAGTCGGCGACCTGAATCTCCGGTTTCGCGACGCTGACCGGTTCGTGCCTGGATGTCGTGGCGCTGTGTGGGATCCCCGTGCCCCAAGTGACCAGCGAGTTGGGCTGCACGCTTACTGGTCCGTCGGGGTCGACGCCGGTGACGGTCAGCAGCTCTGAGGTCCAGCTGATCCCGACCGCCGACGCCAGTGCACGGCTGGCGGCCGACGTCGATGTGCCGGGGCCGAGGTCGCGGGGCAGCAGCGAAACCGCGTCGCCGACGGTCATCACCTTCCCAAGCAAGGCCTGCCGCAGGGTGAGCGGCGAAAGCGACTGGGTGGCAAGCCCCGAGCCGCTCAGCGTCACCGTCCGCGCGCCGTAAACGATGACCGCGCTGACGATCACCTCGGTGCCCTCCCGCAGCCCGGCGTTGGACAGCGTCACGTCGTCGAGCAGCACTGTGCCGACCGGGGCGTCCTGGCTGGCTAATCCCGCCACCGCCGCCGTGGTCCGCGATCCGGTCAGCGATATCGCATCCCACTCCCGGATACCAAGGGCTGCAACGGCATTCGGGTGCAACCGGACCACGCCGCGACGGGTATCCACCGCCGAGGTGTTCAGCCGGGCGGTGAGAGTGAGTTGACCGGTCCCTGAACCGGAAGTCATTACAATCGCCCGCCCGGCTTGCGCAGTCCCAGCCGTGCCATCGAACGCCCGCCCGGCTTCCCCAGCCCAAGCCGCCCTATCGGCCGGCGGTTCGGCTGGGCCCGGCGGTTCGCCCGCCGGGCGGCGCGCCGTTGAGCGGGTTTTTCGTCCCACACCTCGGGGTGCTTGGCGAGCCAGCGCTGATTGCGGACCGCGAACGGGACGTGGCACAGGTAGGCGATGATGATCACCCAGATCAAGATGTAGGGGGCCAGCACCGCGGCCGCCGCGCAGATCGCCAGGATTGCCAGCAGCGGGGCCGCCCAGTTTGGCGGTACCGCCACCGCGTGCATCTTCCGCATCGGGATCTTGCTGACCATCAGCATCGACGTCCCCGTTATCCAGATGCACAGGAACACGGTCGACGTCCACCAGCCCTCGCCGAACTGCAGCTTGAGCCCGATGAGACCGATCATCGAGACCGCGCCCGCCGGCGCGGGCATCCCGACGAAGAATTCGTGCGCATAGGCGGGCTGGGTTCCGTCGTCTTGCAGCGCGTTGTACCGCGCCAGCCGCAACACGACGCACACCGCGTAGAGCAGCACCACGATCCAACCCGCCGGCGACGTCGACAGCAGCGTCACGTAGAGCACGATCGCGGGTGTCACCCCGAAGTTGACCGCGTCGGCCAGCGAGTCGATTTCCTCGCCTAACCGTGACTGGGCGTCCAGGATGCGCGCAACGCGGCCGTCCAGTCCGTCCAGGATCGCGGCCGCGGCGATCAGTGCCATCGCGGCCTTGGGCTGATGCTCCAGGGCGAATTTGATCGCGGTCAATCCCGCGCAGATGGACAGCACGGTCATCGCGCTGGGCAGGATCTGCAGGTTGACCGCCCGCCTGTTCCGGGGCTTGTTGATCATGGGAGCTCGGCCAGCACAGTCTCGCCGGCGACCGCGCGCTGCCCCACCTTGACGATCGGCTCCGCGCCCGGCGGCAGATAGGTATCCAGCCGGGAGCCAAACCGGATCAAGCCGTAGGTGTCACCGATCGACAGCTTGTCCCCGACGTGTGCATCGCACACGATGCGGCGCGCCACCAGCCCCGCGATCTGCACGACGACCACCTCGGCACCGCCGGGCGTTCGGATCCGCACACTGGTGCGCTCGTTGTCGGTGCTCGCCGAGGCGAGATCGGCCGACCCGAAGCGGCCCGGCCGGTGTTGCACGGCGATCACCTCCCCGCCGACCGGCGCGCGCTGCACGTGGGCGTCCAATATTGACAGGAAGATACTCACCCGCTGCAGCGGTGCTCCTCCCGTCTCTGAGCCCATGCTGAGTTCGGCGGGCGGGGCCGCGGAGTCGATCACGCAGATCACGCCGTCGGCGGGCGCGACGATGGCGCCGGCCCGGGTCGGTGGCACCCGCGGGGGGTGACGGAAGAAGCCCGCGCACGCACCCGCCGCCAGCAGACCCGCACCACGCAGCCACCGAAAGTCGCGTCCGGTGAGCGCCCCGCCCAACGCCCCGGCCGTGGCGACTGCCAGGCCGGCGGAGATGAACGGCCGCCCGGCGGGATGCACCGGCGGAATGGTGGAGCGCACCAAGTCCAATACGTGCTGCGGGCCTTCTAGGCGGGGGCGTCTTGCCACGCGGTCATCTTACGGAGCTGGGGCTTAGGTGAGATCCCAGACCTGCAGCTGGGTTCCGGCCGACACCTTTACGACGTCCTCTGGGATGTCCAGCAGCCCGTTCGCCGAAGCCAGCCAGCGCAAGTGGTGTGACGCCGGCGGGCCGTAACTGACGACGGTGCCCACCCCGCCCTCCCCGCTCTCGGGCGGATTGAATATCGCGCGCCGGAACTGCCGCTTGCCCTGCGGCGAGGTCAGCGTCTCGGTGAGCACCGCGCTCCGCTGCGGGCGATCTGGATCCGGTAGGCCCATGGCGGTCCGCAGCGCGGGACGGATGAACACCTCGAAGGACACCAGGGCGCTTACCGGGTTGCCGGGCAGCGTGACGATCGTGGTGTCGGCTCCATTTGTCCGCAAGCGGCCTATGCCCTGCGGCATTCCCGGCTGCATCGCCACCTTGACGAACTCCACTCCTTGCTCGCCGGCACGGCCGAATGCGTCTTTGACGACCTCGTAGGCGCCGGCGCTGACTCCCCCGCTGGTGATGATCAGGTCAGCGTCGGCGGCGTATCGGTCAAGGATCGAACTGAACTGCGCGACGTCGTCTCCGGCGGTCGCAGTGGCGATCACGGCTGCGCCCGCGTCGCGAACGGCCCCGGCCAGCATGATCGCGTTGGATTCATAGATCTGCCCCGGCAGCAGCGGGCCGCCCGGCGACACCAGCTCCGACCCGGTGGATATCACCAGCACCCGCTGGCGCGGGATCACCGGCAGCTCGGCCATACCCAGCGCGGCGGCCAGGCCCAGCATCGCCGGCGTCACGAGCTGGCCTTTGCGGAGCACGGTGGTGCCTGCGGCAACGTCTTCACCGGCGCGCCGGATGTGTCTGCCGGGCTGGGGGGCCTCCCGGATCGCCACCGATGCCACGCCGCCGTCGGTGGCTTCGACCGGCACGATGGCTGTCGCCCCGGCCGGTACCGGCGCGCCGGTCATGATCCGGTGCGCGGTACCGGGTTGCAGCGTCAATTCGTCGGTGCGCCCGGCGGGAATGTCCTCGGCGACCGGCATTCTCACCGGGTGTTCCGGTGTGGCATCCACGGTGTCCTCGGCGCGCACCGCGTACCCGTCCATCGCGGAGTTGTCGAACACCGGCAACGACAGCTGTGCGACCACATCGTCGGCCAGGACCAGCCCTTGGGCCTCCGTCAGCGAAACCCTGGCCGCGGGGCGGGCACGGATCATCTCCGCTACGACACGCTGATGTTCTTTGACGGACCGCACCCAGCCATTATCCGGCCGGCGACCGGGCGTCAAACAGGGAACGTGACGCCGGTGAGTTCTTCGGAGACGGTCCACAGCCGGCGTTGCAGGTCCTCGTCGTGCGACTGCGCGCTGGAGTTGACCAACTTCGGGTGGCCGCGCTGCTCGGCGAAACCGTCGGGGCCGTAGTACTGCCCGCCCCGCACGGCCGGATCGGTGGCGGCCCGCAGCGTCGGCAGGGCACCCATCTGTGAGCTCTGGAACAGGATCGGCCCGAGCAGGCTGGCGGCGGGCCTGATGATTGCCGGCAGGTTGCGGGTCAGCTCGGTGTTGGAGGTGCCGGGGTGTGCGGCGACGGCGATGGTGGACTTGTCCGCACCGGGCCGCGCGCTCAGCCGGCGCTGCAGTTCATAGGTGAACAGCAGGTTGGCCAGCTTGGATTGCCCGTAGGCGGCAATCCGGTCGTAGTGACGTTCCCACTGCAGGTCGTCGAAGTGGATCGAGGCGCGGATCCGGTGGCCCATGCTGCTGACGGTCACCACCCGCGACCCGCGCACCGGCAGCAGGTGATCGAGTAGCAGCCCGGTCAGCGCGAAATGGCCGAGATGGTTGGTGCCGAACTGCATTTCGAAGCCGTCTTTAGTGACCTGCTTCGGCGTATACATCACGCCGGCATTGTTGATCAGCAAGTCGATGCGCGGGTAGGCCGACCGCAACGCATCGGCGGCGGCGCGCACCGAGTCCAGCGAGCTCAGGTCGAGTGCCTGGAGTGTGACGTCGGCGCGCGGGCTGGCCGCGACGATGCGCGATAGGGCGGTGTTGCCTTTCTCGAGGTTGCGCACCGCAAGCACGACATGCGCACCGCGGTAGGCGAGTACGGCCGCAGTGTGGTAGCCGATGCCGGTGTTGGCGCCGGTGACGACGACGACGCGACCGCTCTGATCCGGGACATCGGCTTCCACCCACTTGCGGCTCTCGACGTTTGAATTCATGGCCACAACATACTCACCGCGGCCCCAATCGGCATCGGCTCGCAATCAGGCTTGAGTAAAGTTGAGAACGTGATTACCGGGTTGGCCCACAGCGGGGTGTGCGTTCCCGACTGTGCGGCCGCGGTGGCGTTCTACCGCGATGTGTTAGGCCTGCGTGTGCTCTCGCCGCCGTATGTCATGGCCGGTAACGCCATTCGCAACGACATGGGTGAGCTGGTGTCGGATCCCACCATGAAGGCGGCCATCGTCGGATTCGGGGACGACGGCGACCGCGTCCTCGAGGTGATCGAGTACCTCAACGTCGAAGGTGGCGCTGAAGGCAGGGCCCTGACCGATCACGGACTCTCGCACGTCGGGCTGATCTGTGAGGACATCGACGCCACCCGGGCGGAACTCGAGGGCAAGGGGGTGCGCTTCCTGGTCAGCGGGATCGCGGACGTCGCGCGCGTTCGCACGACGTGGTTCGTCGATCCCTGGGGCGTGGTTTTCATCCTGGTGGAGAAGAGCAAGCCCGAGCGACCCTACTTTTCGCAGGGGGCGTGATGCCCCCAAAAATCACTGTCGGCGTCATCGGTGCGGGCGCCGGCGGCATCGCGATGGGGATCCAGCTGGCCGACGGCGGATATGACTTCACCATCTTCGACCGCGCCGACGGCTTCGGCGGGACCTGGCGCCACAACACGTTCCCGGGTGCCGCCTGCGATGTCCCGTCGCATCTGTACTCGTACTCTTTCGCGCTCAACCCGCGGTGGAGCAAGACCTATGCCAACCAGCCCGAGATCCTGGCCTACCTCGAGCAGGTGGCCGCCGACCGCGGGCTTGGCGCACACTTGCGGCCCAACACCGCGATCACCGCTGTGCGGTGGTCGGACAGCCGGCGGCGCTGGACGCTTGGCACCGGCGACGGCCAGGAGCACGAGTTCGACGTCGTGGTGAGCGCGGTCGGGATGCTCGATGTGCCCCATATTCCGGATATTACTGGGGCGCAACGGTTTCGGGGCCGCCGATTCCATTCTGCGCGCTGGGACCACAGCAAGTCGACGGCGGGGGAGCGGGTCGCGTCGATCGGCACCGGCGCCAGCGCGGT
>Ga0209040_10000320_pt1 | contig 35917 bp, 38 predicted proteins | sample BogFormECP12_OM3_FD_188240 | JGI IMG/M metagenome (GOLD analysis project Ga0209040, IMG submission 188240) | Bog forest soil microbial communities from Calvert Island, British Columbia, Canada - ECP12_OM3 (SPAdes) (version 2) | ecosystem: Environmental > Aquatic > Freshwater > Wetlands > Bog ... | reverse complement strand
GCCAGGTCCCGCTGGAATTGGACCGCCACCTCCTCGTACCCGTGGCGTCGGGCGAAGCGGGCGCCGGGCGACGGGACGGGGCTACCGGCGGGCTCCTCCTCCCAGCCGGCCACCACGGTGCGGCCCCCGGCCCGGGCCCTACGCTCGATCTCGGCCAGGAGCGCGCTGCCGACCCCGCGGCGCCGGGCGTCGGGGTGCACGTCGATCGACACGGTGGTCAGGTGGGGGTTGTCCCGCTGGGCCAGCTCCATGCCGGTCGCCACCACCACCGGGCCGGCCCCCTCGCGAGCCGCCAGCAGGTCGAGGCGGATGGGCGACCGGCAGAGGGCGCGGGCCCGGAGCTCCGGGGGCTGCCAGCCGGGCCGGTCCGGCCACATCGCACGGTTGGAGGCCGAGAACGCGGCGAACCACGCGCCGAAGGCGTCGTCGGTGGGGTCGACGAGGTCGATCCGGACGGCCATCGCTACCGCAGGACGGCTCCGAGCCCTACGGCGGCCTCGATGCAGGCCTGCCTCAGCCGGCCCACCTCCGCGTCGGTCAGCGTGTGGTCGTCGGCGCAGAAGCGCAGCCGGTAGGCGAGGCTGCGACGCCCCTCCTCCATGCCCGGTCCCCGGTAGACGTCGAAGAGGGTCAGCGATTCGGCCAGCTCGCCGGCGGCCCCTCGCAGCGCGGCGGCCATCTCCGCCGCCGGCACGGCGTCGGCCACCACCAAGGCCAGGTCGATGTCCGAGGAGGGGAAGCGGCTCACCGGGCGGGACTGCTCGGGCACGCGGGCCGTCTCGTCGACCAGCCCCAGGTCGACGCCCAGCCAGCCGACCCGGCGCCGGCCGAGGCCGAATGCGGCCACGACGTCGGGGTCGACCTCGCCGACCGTGCCGATCTCGACGTCGATCCCGCGGGCCACCAGGTGGGCCGAGCGGGTGGGGTGCAACCCGGGCTCGGGGTGCTTCGGGCCGATCGTCCGCAGGGCGACCGCCCGCAAACGGAGGCTGGCGGCCACCACCTCCCAGGCGGCCACGGCCGCCCGGGCGTCGTCGTCGTCGAGGGCCAGGGCCACTCCGAGGAGCTGGCGTTCGCCGGGGAGGACGACCGTGGTCGCCCCGCCGGCACCGGCCCGCTCGACGACCCGGCCGGCACCCTCGTCGGGATGGGAGAACACGGTGCCGACCTCAAAGAGACGGAGCGACCCCTGGCGGCGGTCGGCGTTGTAGGCCAGGGCACGGAGCATCCCCGGAAGCAGCGAACGCCGCAGGACCGACTCGTCGCTGGCCAACGGGTTGGACACCTCCACCGCCGGGCCGCCCAGGCCCATCCGGGCGTGGTCGGCGTCGGCGACGAGGCTCGGGGTCCACACCTCGTCGGCGCCCAGGCCGCACAGGACGTCACGCACCCGCCGCCGCTCGCGCTGGTGGGCGGTCAGGCGCCCGGGCTGGGGCCAGCTCGGCTGGCGGCGCCCGATGCGCGAGTAGCCGTAGGTGCGGGCGACCTCCTCGATCACGTCCTCCACCCCGTGGGGCGACGGGCGGATGTCGGGCCGGTTGGTCGGTACGAGCACCACCAGCTCCGCGCCGGAGGGCTCGCAGGCGAACCCGATCGGCTCGATCAGGGCGGCGATGGCCTCGGCGTCGAGCGACGTGCCGAGGAGCCCGTTGACCCGGGCCAGCGGCACCGAGATCCAACGCGCCTCGGGCACGTCACCCCGGACGTCGAGGGTGCCCTCGGCTACCGGCACGTCCAGCAGCTCGCAGAAGCGGGCGGCGGCCCGGTCGATCCCCCACGGGTCACAGCCGCGCTCGAAGCGGGCCGAGGCCTCGGTGCGCAACCCGAGGCGCTTCGACGTTCGGGCGATCGCCATCGGGATGAAGTACGCCGTCTCGAGCAGCACCCGGGTGGTGTCCTCGGTGATCTCCGAGGACACCCCGCCCATGATCCCGCCGATCCCGACCGGCGTCCCCCCGGCGTCGCAGATCACGCAGTCCTCGCCGGTGTCGCCCACGCCGCGCCCGGGCGTCCCGAGGGTCCGCTCGACCCCGTCGAGAGTGACCACCGGCTCCCCGGCCCGGGCCCGGCGCACCCGCAGGCCGGCACCCTCGAGCCGGTCCAGGTCGTAGGGGTGGGTGGGCTGACCCAACTCCAGCATCACGTAGTTGGAGGCGTCGACCACGTTGTTGATGGGTCGCATTCCGGCGAGGGTAAGCCGCCGGGCCAGCCAGCGGGGCGAGGGGCCGACCACCAAGTCCACCAGAACCCGCACCGTCATGCGGGGGCACAGGTCCTCGGCCTCCACCACCAAGGTGGCCAGCTCCCCGACCGGCGGCCCGGTGCGCACCGGTGGCGCCGGGTCGGGCAGGGTGAAGGAGAGGCCCAGGCGCGCCGCCAGGTCCCGGGCCACGCCGGCCATGGACCACGCGTCGGGCCGGTTGCCCTCCACCGTGATGTCGAAGACGACATCACGGTCGATCCCGAGGGCCTCGGTGACGGGCAGGCCCGGCCGGGCCCCCTCCACCTCGGTGAGGACGAGCAGGCCCTCGTGGTCGTCGGAAAGGTTGAGCTCATTGCCCGAGCACAGCATCCCGTTGGAGGCGACGCCCTTCATCGTGCGCGCCTCGATCTCGAAGCCACCGGGCAGCACCGAACCGACCGGGGCGAGGGGGACGAGGTCGCCCACGGCGAAGTTCCAGGCGCCGCACACGATCTCCACCGGGCCTCCGCCGGCATCGACCGTGACCCGGCGGATCTTGTCGGCTCCGTCGATGGCCGTGATCTCCTCCACCCGGGCCACCACTACGTCGCCCAGGCCCTCGCCGACGTACTCGACCCCCTCGACCACCAGGCCCAGGTCGTCGAGGGTGGCGGCCAGCTCCCCCGGTTCGCCGTCGAACGGCGCGAAGTCGCGCAGCCAGCTCAGGGGGGCCCGCATCAGAACTGCCTCAGGAAGCGGACGTCGTTCTCGATGAGGGCGCGCATGTCGGAGATGCCGTGGCGCATCTGGGCGCAGCGGTCGATGCCGAAGCCGAAGGCGAAGCCGGACCACTCGGACGCATCGATGCCCACGGCGTCGAAGACGGCCGGGTCGACCATCCCGCAGCCGCCCAACTCGATCCACCCGGTTCCCGAACAGGTGCGGCAACCGTCGCCATGGCAGATCGAGCACGTGATCTCGAACTCGGCCGAAGGCTCGGTGAACGGGAAGTACGCCGGCCGCAGACGCGAATGGATGTCGGCGCCGAAATAGGCGGTGGTGAAGGTCTCGATTGTCCCGGCCAGGTCGCCGAAGGTGGTGCCCCGGTCGACCACGAGACCCTCGATCTGGTGGAAGGTCGCCAGGTGCCGGGCGTCGGGCGTGTCCCGGCGAAAGCAGCGCCCGGGCATCACGGCGTGGATGGGCAGACGGCCGTCTCGCACCGCGGCCTCCATGAGGTGGATCTGCACCGGGGAGGTGTGAGTCCTCAGCACGACGGTCTCGGGTTCGCCGAGGTTCAGGTAGAAGGTGTCCCACATCCCCCGTGCGGGGTGGGCCGGCGGGATGTTGAGCGCTTCGAAGTTGTACCAGTCGGTCTCGGCCTCGGGTCCCTCGGCCACGTCGAAGCCCATGCCGACGAAGACGTCCTCCAGGTGGTCCCAGGTCTGGCTGACCAGGTGGGGCCGTCCCCGGCCGACCGGCATGACCATGGGCAGCGCCTCGGTGAGGTCCAGGCGGTCAGCGGCGAGGGCGATCGCCCGTTCGGCCGCGGCCAGGTGGGCCCCGCGGTCTGCGACCAGGGCCTCCAATCGGGCCCGGGCCTCGTGGAGCACCCGCCCGGCCTCCCGCCGCTGGTCGGGCTCGAGCGCGCCGAGCTCCCGGTGGGCCAGGGCCAGCGGCCCGCGCTTGCCGAGGACCGACGACTCGACCCGGGAGAGGGCCTCGGTGGAGCCGGCGGCGGCGATCGCGTCGGCCGACTCCCGCTCGATGACCTCGACGTCCATCGGGAAATCCTACGGTATCGCTACGAGGTGGCCCGACGCTGGCGCAGCGCCTCGAAGCAGAGCACGGCGCAGGCCACGCCCACGTTGAGCGACTCGGCCCGGCCGGCCATCGGGATACCCACCGAACCGTCCAGGGCCAGTCCGTCGGGCAGTCCGGACGACTCGTTCCCGAGCACCAGGGCGGTGGGCCGGCGCCAGTCGACGGCCGTGTAGTCCTCCCCGCCCCGCACCGCGGCGCCGAGGCGGCGGTAGCCCCGCTCGCCCAGGGCCGCCAGGGCCTCGTCGACGGTGGCGAGCACCACCAGAGGCACGTGGAAGAGTGAACCGGCCGACGAGCGGACCGTCTTGGGGTTGTAGGGGTCGACCGTGCCCCCGCAGCACACCACGGCGTCGGCCCCGGCCGCGTCGGCGCTCCGCAGCACCGTCCCGGCGTTGCCCGGGTCGCGGACATCGGCCATGACCACCACCAGACGGCCGCCGTCGACGACGGCCGGGCCGGTGTCCACCATGGCGAACGTGGCGAGCACGGGCTGGGGGGTCACCGTGTCGGCGACCTTGGCCATCACCCCGGGGGCCAGGCCGAAGACCCGCACCCCGGTGCGCTGGACGTGGGCGGTCAGTGACTCGACGTCGGGGTCCGACGCGCCCTCGGCGCCGACGTAGAGCGCTTCGGGGAGGGCCCCCGCGGCCACCGCCGTGCGGACCAGCTCGGTCCCCTCCGCCACGAACACCCGCTCCGCCCACCGGGTGGAGCGCTTCTGGAGGAGGCGGCGCAGCCGGCGGACGCGTTGGTGCGAGTAAGCGAGCGCCTGGCTCAGGAAGCAGCCTCGGCGCCCACCCGGGCCTCGGCCGCCACCGCGGCCAGCGCGGCGAACGCGTCGGCGTCGGAGACGGCCAGGTCGGCCAGGACCTTGCGGTCGACTTCGACGCCGGCCTGGTGCAGGCCGTTGATGAAGCGGCTGTAGCTCAGGCCGTTCTGGCGGGCGGCGGCATTGATCCGCTGGATCCACAGCTTGCGGAAATCGCCCTTCCGGGCCCGGCGGTCACGGTACGCGTACTGGCCCGAGTGCAGCAGCTGCTCGTTGGCGGCCCGGTAGGTACGGCTCTTGTTCCCGTAGTACCCCTTCGCCTGCTCGAGCACGGCGCGGTGGTGCTTGCGCCCGTGGACGGAGCGCTTCACTCTCGCCATGGGGTCCTCCTCTCTGGTCGTGGGCCGGCCGGTGGCCCTGGGGGTCTGCGATCGTCGAAGGCCCGGCCGGTGGCCGGGCGGGGCTCAGAGCCCGAGCATCCTCTTGACGGTCCGCTCGTCGCCCGGCGAGAAGTCGGTCTCCCGGGCCAAGCGGCGCTTGCGCACGCTGGTCTTCTTCTCGAGGATGTGACTGCGGTTCTGCTTGCGCCGCCGCAGCCGGCCCGAACCGGTCACCTTGACCCGCTTGGCCGCTCCCCGATCGGTCTTCATCTTCGGCATTCGCTCATCCCTCTCCCTGTGCCGTCGCCCCGCCGGCCGGTGCCGCTTCGGCGGTGCCGGTCCCGTTGGCCGCGGACCCGTTCGTCCCTTCTGTCGCCTCAGGCGCCGGCGCGGTGGACGCCCTGGCACCGTCCGTGGCACTCGAATCGGTCGCCCGGGCCCTCGAAGCCGCCGCCTGCTTCGCCCGCTTGTCCGGTGCCAGCACCATCACCATGTTCCGCCCGTCGAGCCGGGGCTCCGCCTCCACCTTGGCCGACCCCTCGGTCTGCTCGGCGATCCGGTCCAAGATCCGCTTCCCGAGCTCGGGATGGAACACCTCGCGGCCCCGGAACATGATCGTGATCTTGACCTTGTGCCCCTCCTCGAGGAATTTGGCCACCTGCCGGGTCTTGGTGTCGAAGTCGCCCGGGCCGATCTTGGGCCGGTATTTCATCTCCTTGATCCCGACGTGGACGGCCTTCCGGCGGCTCTCCTTGGCCCGTTGGGCCTCATCGAACTTGAACTTGCCGAAGTCCATGATCCGGCACACCGGCGGGTTGGCGTTGGGCGCCACCTCCACCAGGTCGAGGTCGAGACTGCGGGCGATGGTCAGCGCCTCGGGGAGTGGCTTGATCCCCAGCTGCTGGCCGTCGGGGTCCACGAGCCGCACCTCACGGGCGCGGATCCGGTCGTTGATCCGGTGTTCGCCGGTGGGTCCGGTACTCACCACCGGGTGATCCGGTGGCTACCCGCGGTGGCGGTGGTGGTGACGGTGACTATGAGGCATCACTCCTCTCGGTCGGGCCGGCGGTCCTTCCGCGACCATCCCATGGAGCGGTGCCACGCCCGTCAACGGGCAGTTGCCACGTCGACCCGGCGCACCTCGGTCGGTGGCCGGGTGGAGGCGGCCCCACAGGGCGGCCCCGCTTCCCAGAGGTCATAGGCTACCAGCATGAGCTTGTGGACACCGTCGGGAGAGCATCCGATCAACGAGCCGGGTCAGTCGTCCTCCCCCGGCGACAGCCCACCCCCACCTGCGGGGGGCGGCGACGCCGGCGCCCCGGGGCCCCAGGCCGAGATCCAGATGGACGAGCTCCGGCGGCAGCTGGCCGAAGCCCCGGCCGATGTCGTGGTGGCCAACCACTGCTACGGCCTGTTCGAGCTCGCCGCGGTCTACCTCTCCCAGGAGCCGCCGCTGTTCCCCCAGGCCCAGCTGGCCATCGACGCCCTGGCCAGCCTGGTCGACGGGCTGGGGTCCCGGTTGGGTGAGGCCCACCGCCCCTTGCAGGAGGCCCTAGCCCAGGTCCGCCTGGCCTACGTCCAGCTCGACGCGGCCGAGAAGGCCAAGGCCGGTGCACCCGGCGCCCCCAACGGCGCGGCGGAGCCCACTGCCTGAGCCCCCCGGGTACGGGCCGGCGCCGATGGGCCGCCGGGCGCTCGCCGCGAGCAGGCGATCGGCCACTGCGGCGGGGACGCCGACGGTCCGTCCGACCGGACCCTTCGATGGGGACCAACCGACGGGGAGCTCAGGCCGAGGGAATCGGGGTCGAGTCCCCGTCGTCGCCCGGCGGACCCGCGACCGAGCCGAGGTAGACGGTCAGGGTGTCGTCGTTGCGCTCGACCGGCACCGCATCGGTGGGTTCGGGCCAGCCGGCCGGCTGCGGGACCGCGGCCGGTTCGCGCCCGGCAACCGTCTGGGGCGCCGCGATCAGTTCCGCCTCCGGTGAGTCCGGGCCCGGGGGTGGCACCCCGGCGCCCAGCGCGACCAGACCTCGGGCCTCCATGCGGCCGAGGTGACCTGGGACGATCAGGAAGCTCACCGGGGTCCCGGCCCCGATGCGTCGGGTCCCGTCCGCGATGGCCGTGCAGTGGAACGGGAGCTCGCGACCCATCTCGTCGCGCACCGTGCCGAGCCCCCGGTCCTCGTCGAACTCGACCACCATCCCGTTCGCCGGCCGGCGCATGTCAATGCACGATCTTGGAGAGTGCCAGCTCGAGGATGTCGGTGGCACCCTGGTCCTTCAGGGCCGGGATCAAGGTGTTGATCTTGGACTTGGGGACGACGGTCTCGAGGGCGTAGCCCCCGCCCCCGGACAGCTCGGAGACGGTGGGGGCCCGCATCGAGGGCAGGACACCGATGACGGCGTCCAGGCTGTCGGTGGCCACGTTCAGTTTGACGAGCACGTTCTCCCGGGCCTCCAACGTGCCCTGCAGCAGGGTGAGGAGCTGGTCCATGGCGTGGCGCTTGGCCGGCTCGGCGTGGGCCTCCGGATTGGCGATGAGCTCGGTGTGTGAGACGAGCAGGGTCTCGATGATGCGCAGGCCGGCCGCCCGCAGGGCCCGGCCGGTCTCGGTGATCTCCACCACGCAGTCGGCGATGTCGGGCACCTTGGCCTCGGTGGCGCCGTAGGACAGCGAGATGTCGGCCTCCACCCCGTGGGCGGCCAGGGCCCGTCGGGTGAATTCGGGGTACTCGGTGCTCACCCGCACGCCCTTGCCCTGCAGGTCGGCCAGGGTCCGGAAGGGCGAGTCGTCGGCCACAGCCAGGACCACCCTGACCGGGTCGGTGGTCTCCTTGGAGTAGCGCAGCTCGCCCAGCGACGCGATGTCGGCCCCGCGCTCTTCGACCCAGTCGCGTCCGGTGATGCCGAGGTCGAAGAGCCCGCTGGCCACGTAGTCGGGGATCTCCTGGGGCCGCAGGATCCGCACCTCGTCGACGCGGGGGTCGTCGATGCGGGCACGGTAGTCGACCTCCGAGGAACGGGACACCGCCAGATCGGCCGCCTCGAAGAGCTCGAGGGTGGCGCGCTCGAGCGATCCCTTGGGCAGCACCAGCCGGAGCATCGCCTGATTGTACGAGGTCGGGGGGCCTGCTCAGTGCCCGAAGCGGGGCGAGCGCAGCAGCCGCACCATCTCGATTGCCGTCAGCGCGGCCTCCCGGCCCTTGTTGGCCTCACCGGGCTCGGAGCGGGTCAGGGCCTGGTCGACCGTGTCGGTGGTGAGCACGCCGAACACCACCGGGATCCCGGTGTCGAGCTGGACCCGCTGGATGCCCCGGGCGCACTCGCCGGCCACGAAGTCGTAGTGGCCCGTCTCCCCCCGGATGACCGCGCCCAGGCAGGCGACGGCGTCGACGGCACCCGAGCGGGCGAATCCCTGGGCCACCATCGGCAGCTCGAAGGCCCCGGGGACCCAGGCCACCGAGATGTCCGCCTGGTCGACACCCGCCGCGAGCAGGGCGTCGAGGGCGCCCTCCAGCAGGCGCCAGCTGATGCCCCCGTTGAACAGCCCGCAGGCCAGGCCGATCCGCAGCCCCCGCCCGTCGTGGTCGCCCCGGACGCTGGCGCCGACCCTCCCCACCAGGCCCTCGAACGCGCCGGCAGGGAGCTTCGTCTCGTCGGAGGACGCCACGGCCGCTCAGAGTACGTCGTCGAGACCCTTGAGGAGGTGCCCCATCCGTTCGCGCTTGGTCCGCAGGTACTCGATGTTCTCGGGGTTGGGGGAGGGCTCGAGGGGCACCCGCTCGGAGATGTCGAGGCCGAACCCCTCCAGGCCGCCGTACTTGAGCGGGTTGTTCGTCATCAGGCGCATGGTCGTGACGCCGAGGTCGACCAGCATCTGGGCGCCGATCCCGTACTCTCGGCTGTCGACGGGCAGGCCGAGCTCCAGATTGGCGTCGACCGTGTCGTGCCCGCCCTCCTGCAGCTGGTAGGCGCGGATCTTGTGACCCAGTCCGATGCCCCGCCCCTCGTGACCCCGCAGGTACACCAGCACGCCACGGCCCTCGGCCTCGATCAGGTCGAGCGACTTGCGCAGCTGGGGACCGCAGTCACAGCGCAGTGATCCGAACACGTCACCGGTCAGGCACTCCGAGTGGACCCGCACCAGCACGTCCTCTCGCCCGGCCACTTCACCCATCACCAGCGCGAGGTGCTGCTCCTCGTCGAGCACGGACTCGTAGACGTAGGCCGTGAACTCCCCCTCCCCGGTCGGGATCCGGGCCTCGGAGATCCGCCGCACCAGCTTCTCGTGCTGGCGCCGGTACCGGATCAGGTCGGCGATCGTGATGAGGTGAAGATCGTGCTTCTTGGCGAAGCGCTCGAGTTCGGGCAGCCGGGCCATCCCCGACTTGTCCTCGGTCACCACCTCGCACAGCACGCCGGCCGGTGCCATGCCCGCAGCCCGGGCCAGGTCGACCGTGGCCTCGGTGTGCCCGGCCCGCTTGAGCACGCCGCCCCGGCGGTAGCGCAGGGGGAAGATGTGCCCGGGCCGGTTGAGGTCGGTGGCCCTGGTGGTCGGGTCGATGAGGGCGGAGATGGTGGCCGAGCGGTCGGCGGCCGAGATGCCGGTCGTCGTGCCGTGCCGGAAGTCGACGCTCACAGTGAACGCCGTCCGCTGGGCCTCGGTGTTGGCCGAGACCATCAGGGGCAGCTCGAGCTGGTCCGCCCGCTCGGGCAGCAGTGGGACGCAGATGACCCCCGAGGTGTGGGCCAGGAAGAAGGCGATGTTCTCGGGGGTGGCCGCCTCGGCCGCCATCACCAGGTCGCCCTCGTTCTCGCGGTCCTCGTCGTCGACCACCACCACCATCTCGCCGCGACCGATGGCGTCGATGGCATCCCTCACCGTCGAGAAGCCCATCAGGCCGCCACCTCCACCCGAAGGTCGTCCCCGAGACGCTCCACCGAGACCAGCCGGCCCCGCCACAACTGGTCGATGCTGGAGGCTCCGGGCCCGGCGAATAGCGGGCGCCCGTCGTCGCCGCCCATCAGCGCCGGGGCGAGGTAGACGACGTACCGGTCGACCAGGCCCGCCGCGTGCAGGTCGTGCGCCACCCCGGCTCCACCCTCGACCAGGAGCTGGATCACTCCTCGGCCCCCGAGCTCGTCGAGGACGTCGCCCAGGTCACCGGAGAGCTCGAGGGCTGGCCGGATGCGAGCTCCCTCGGGTGCCCGGCCCAGCACCACCCGCAGCGGCTGGCGGTCGGGTGCCGGTTCGTCGCGCACCGTGAGCTCGGGGTCGTCGGCCCGGACCGTGCCGGCACCCACCAGGACGGCGTCGGATCGGGCCCGAAGGCGGTGAACGTCGGCCCGGGCCGCCTCGCCGGTGATCCAGCGGCTGGTGCCGTCGGGAGCGGCCGTTCGCCCGTCCAGGGTGGCGGCCAGCTTGAGCACGACCCAGGGACGCCCGGTTCGGCGGTGCTTGAGGTACGGCGCGAGCTGCTCAGCCACCTCGGCCGCCGCCACCCCGACGTCCACGGCGATGCCGGCCTCGCGCAGCGCGGCCAAGCCGCGGCCCGAGACCTGGGGGTCGGGGTCGGCCACGGCGACCACGACCCGGGCCACCCCGGCCCCGATGATGGCGTCGGTGCACGGCGGGGTCCGCCCATGGTGGGCGCAGGGCTCGAGGGTCGTGTACAAGGTGGCCCCGCGGGCCTGCTCACCGGCCGACCGGAGCGCCGCCACCTCGGCGTGGGCCCCGCCCGGGGGCGAGGTGGCGCCCTCGAAGGTGGCGCCGGCGGCGGTCACCACGACGCAGCCGACCCAGGGATTCGGGGCGGTCGAGCCGTGGACCGAGGTGGCCAGCGCCGCCGCACGCGCCATGTGATCCTCGTCGACCACGCTCCGACCTCCTGGTCCCATAATAGAACAGGTTTCAGTTTTTGTCGACGGCCGGGCTCACCATGGGGGTCAGAGCCTATCGGCCGGAAGGGCCCGGACCGCCCTGGCCAGGGTGATCTTCAGGCCGCCGCCGCGGCCCGGATCCGCTCGACTGCCTCCCAGGGGGCGTCGTGGCCGAAGACGGCCGAGCCGGCGACCATGACGTTGGCCCCCGCCGCCGCGGCCACCCCGGCGGTGTGGGCGTCGATGCCCCCGTCGACCTCGAGGTCGACCGCCAGCCGGCGATCGTCGATGGCCCGGCGGACCTGGGCCACCTTGCCCATGACCTCGGCCATGAACTTCTGGCCCCCGAAGCCGGGGAACACGGTCATGCACAGCACCAGGTCCACCGAGCCCAGATGGGGCTCGAGCGCCTCAAACGGAGTGTCAGGGTTCGCCGCCAGGCCGACCCGCAGTCCCAGCCCCCGAATCCGGTCGAGCAGCTCGTCGGTGTCGCCGATCTCGACGTGGACGGTGCACCCGTCGGCCCCGGCCTTGGCGAACGCCTCGAGGTACTCCCCCGGATTGGTCATCATGAGATGGCAGTCGAACCAGAGTGGCGAGTGCCGCCGGAGGGACTCGACGACCGGTGGCCCGATGGTCAGGTTGGGAACGAAGTGGCCGTCCATGACGTCGACGTGCAGCCAGTCGGCGACCGGTGCCACCTCGCCCACCGCCTCGGCCAGATTGCCGAAGTCGGCCGAGAGCACCGAGGGGGCGATCTTCAGCGCGCCGGTGTCGCCGGGACCGCCCCCGGGCCGGAGCCCGCGCCCCTCGCCATCAGCCTGATCTGGCGCAGCCACGCTCTCGAGCCTAGAGCCGGTGGCCGGGTGCTCAGGAGGACGACGGGGCCAGGACCGAGAGAAGTTCACGTCGAGGTGCCGATCGCTCGAGAGTCCGAGGCGGACGCGGGCCCATCGACGTTGCCTCCTGGTCGGGGTCGCGATGGACCGGACAGGGTTGCCGGAAAAGGGGGGCCCCGACGACACGAACGCTAGGGTCACCCGGACACGCCACTGCTGTGCGAGCTGCACACAGGGCCGACCACACCCAGGAGGAACCCTCGATGACCCTTCCGCGACGCTCGACCGCCGTCCTCGGCCACACAGCCAACGGCCGTCTGACCCGCCGCCGGGTCGGTCTCGGGGTGCTCGTGGGGGTCGGCACTATGACCGTGCTCAGCGGGCCCGGTCTGGCCCAGGCCGCCGGCCCCGCCACGACGCGACGTTCACGTTCAGCGGCGCCGTGCAGGGCACCCTGAGCGAGCCCAACACGGGCTGCAACGAGGTCGGCGGGTACGGGGGCGAGTTCAGTTTCAGCAACAAGTTCAAGAGCTCGAGCTCCGACGAGTGGACGGTCAACGTGAACGCCATCGGCCACAAAAAGGGCGGGACCTTCGAGAAGTTCGGCAGACTGATCGGCAACGGGGTCTCGATCGTCCTCGAGGGCACCAACGCCAACACCGCGTACTACTGGATCCCCAAGAGCGGTGTCCTCACCACCACCCCGACGTCGGGGAAGGTCAACGTCGTACTCGGGCCCGACCAGAGCTTCAGCGGCAAGCCGGGGAAGGGCACGATCCACCTCACCGGGTCGTGGGGCTGCGTCGTCAGCTCCTAGCCGACGCCGACCTGCGGTCAAGGTCGGGCACCGAGCGCCCGAGCACCTCGTAGCGGCAGAGCACGTCGAGGAACAGCGGCAATCGACACCACTTGTCGGAGGGGTGGGGCTCGGTGGGCTCGATCATCCGCTCGATGACGAAGCCGAGATCGGCCAGGGCTTCGGTGTAGTCCTGCAGCGGCCGGTGCTCGGCGTGGAAGGTCATGACCAGCCCGTCCCGCTCCACCTCGTCGGCGTACCGCTGCACGTCGTAGTAGGGCTTGCGGATCACGAAGGGTGGCCCGCCACTTTCCCGGGGACCCCCGGGCCCATCGCCGACGCCGGGGCCATCGGACCCCACGCGGGCTCGAAGCGTCCGGCGCTGTTGAGCGGGGGCACGATGGCCCAGGCCATCCTGCCCCCGGGCCGCAGCACGCCCGGCGATCTCGGCGATCGCCTCGGCTCAGCGGTCGACTTCCTGGAGCACCATGAAGCACACCACGCAGTCGGCCGCCGCGTCGTCGAACGGCAGCGCCGCCGCGTCCCCGACACAGGCTTCCAGGCCGCGGTCGCGGCGGCCAGGGTGGGCGGCCCGTCGACACCCACCACCCGGTGGCCCCGGGCCGCCAGGGCGGCGGCGACCCGGCCCTGACCGAATCCCCCGTCGATCGTCAACCGTCCGGGCGCCGGCACCAAGGCGAAGAAGGCGTCCCGGTGGAAGCGCCAGTAGGAGTCGTGGCCCGGCGCGGCCGACCACGACAACCAGTCGCCGGCATTGGCCTCCCAGGCCTCGCGCAGCGACGTCGGTGACGGTTCGCCCGGAGTTCCCGGGCTCACGGGAACCTGGCCCAGCACACGATGCGCGGAAACGCGTAGAAGTACGGCCGCTGCTGGCCGACCTCCTCCACCAGGCGCTCGCGGTAGCGGGTAACGAAGGCCTCGAACGTCTGGTCGTCGAAGCGGGCCCGGTAGGGGGTCAACAGGGTGCCCATCACCCACTGGACGACCTCGTCGGTCGAGTCCAGCAGGTGCCCGTAGACCTGCAGGGCGACGTACTGCTCGTCGGCGCCGAGCCGGTGGAGCAGCTCGGCGTAGGCCGTCGGGGCGAGCACCGCCGCCCCGCCGTCCTCTGGGGCCGCCGCACCCAGGGCCCGGGCGAACGGCGGCTGGGCTGACACCGCGCGGGCGACGGTGTGCGACGGGTGGCCGAAGTTGGCCGGCACCTGGAAGGCCAGCTGGCCTCCCGGGGCGATGCCCCGGCGGACCCGGCCCAGAAGGGCCCGGTGGTCGGCGACCCAGTGGAACGAGGCGTTGGCCACGACCAGGTCGACCGACGGGCCCTCCCAGGCCCCGATGTCGCCGGCACGGAACGAGAGTCCGGGCATCTTCAGCGTCGCGGCGCGTTCGAGCATGGCGGGCGACGAGTCGATCCCGGTCGTGCGGGACGCCCCCACGGCCTCGTGGAGGGCGACGGTGAGCTCTCCGGTGCCACAGCCCAGGTCGACGGCGGAGCCGCCGGGGATCCGCCGGCAGTGCGCGAGCAGGTCGTCGAAGGGCTGGCGTCGCTCCGCCTTGAACCGGTCGTACTGCGCAGGGTCCCATCCCTCGGGCACCGCCTCAGTCTGGCCGCCCGGCCGCGCGCCCGCCCGGCCGTCCACCTCGCCCACGGTCAGCCGAGCCGCTCCCCGGGCGACGGCCGGGCGCCGCGCCACCAGTCGGCGGCCTCCATCGGCCGGCCGCCCTCGGGCTGGACCCGGACCAGATCGAGCAGGCCGCCGCCGGTGAGGACCGATCCGTCCCGCAGCATCCCTGGGGGACCCTCGTCCGCCGCGCCCTCCGGGGCGGCCCGGGCCTCGAGCACCCGCAGGCGGCGTCCGCGGAACGTCGTGTGGGCGCGGCCGAGCCGCACCACCCGGGCCAGCTCGACGGCCGGGCGCCCCCAGTCGAGCTCGAGCTCGTCGGGGCGGATCTTCTCGGCGTAGGTGGGCTCGCCGGACTGGGGCACCGGCTCGGGCAGTCCCCCGGGCCCGGCGGCCAGGAGCTCGACGAGCATCGTGGCGCCGACGGCGACGAGCCGGCCCCGCAGCTCCTCGAGGGACTGGTCCCCGATCGGCACCTCCTTGCAGGCGTACACGTTGCCGGTGTCGAGGCCCTCGGCCACCGCCATCGCGCAGACCCCGGTCACCTCGTCACCGGCCAGGATGGCCCGCTCGACCGGGGCGGCACCCCGCCAGCGCGGCAGCAGGGAGAAGTGGAGGTTGACCATCGGAAGGGCGGTGAGGACGTCGGCCGGGATGATCCGCCCGAAGGCCACCACCACCCCGAGCTCGGCCCCGGCCCCGGCCACGTCGCCCAGCTGCTCGGTGACCGGGAGGCCCAGCTCGACCGCCGCCGCCTTCACCGGGCTGGGCGAACTCGCCGAGCCCCGGCCACGTCGGCGATCCGGCCGGGTGACGACCGCCACCACCTCGTGACCGGCGGCCACCAGGGCCCGCAGCGGCGGGACGGCCACCTCGGGGGTGCCGAGGTAGGCGAGACGGGCCACGGGCTGGGTCGGGCGCCCCGTCAGAGGCGCGACAGGCCGTCGACGTCGCCGGCCGGCAGGCGCAGGGCCTGGGTGCGCAGGACCCGCAGCGCCTCTCTGCGCTGGTCGTCGTCGAGCCGGTCGACCAACAGCACGCCGTCGAGATGGTCGAGCTCGTGCTGGAACACCCGGCCCTCCAGCTCGTCCGCCTCGACGGAGATCTCGTTGCCGTCGAGATCCAGGCCCACCAGGTGGACCTGGTTGGGCCGGACGATCTGCCAGCTGAACCCGGGCACCGAGAGGCAGCCCTCCTCGTAGACCCACTCGCCCCCGGACTCGACGATGCGCGGGTTGATGACCACCCGGGGCCCCTCCCCCACGTCGTAGACGAAGACCCGCCGCTGCACCCCCACCTGGTTGGCGGCCAGGCCCGTGCCGGGGGCCTCGTACATCGTCTCGATCATGTCGTCGACCAGCCTGGCCAGCCCGCCGTCGATGTCCTCGACGTCCTTGGTCCGCTGCTTGAGCACCGGGTCGCCGTACTGTCGGATCGAGTAGGTCGCCACCCGGTCATCGTACCGGCGGCAGGCTCAGACCCCGATCGGGTCGACCTCGACGCGGAGCCTGGCCGCCGGGCGGGGCACGCCGGCCAGGGCGTCGCAGAGCACCCGGTGGTCAGGGGCCCGCACCAGCCAACGCCCGTCCCCGAGGTCGGCGACGTCGACTCCGTCGAGCCCGGCCGTGTACTCGGGGGCGCCGGGGCCCGACATCAGCGCCAAGGCGCTGGCTGGTGGCAGCCCCAACTGGCGGCGCAGGGCCAGTTCGGGGCCGGCCAGCCGGGCCGGGTCCCCGTGGACGGCCGCCTCGAGCACCTCGTGCTCGGGCAACCGGGTCTGGACGAGGACCACCGACCGCTCCCTGGTCACCGCCCGCCCCCCGACCAGGCGACCGGCCCGGGAGAGGAGGGCCAGCGCCTCCTCGGCGGCGCCGAACCGGCCGGCCAGGAGGTGCTGGTCGAAGTCCAAGAAGGCCACCGCCGCCGCCCGCCGGGTCCGGTGCAGGACGGCCTCGGTGCCGATCAGGACCGGGGCGTCGGGGATCACGGGGGCTGCCCCCGAGCGTCGGGCCCCGGCCACCTCGCCCACCGGCACCCCGAGCAGCGCCTCCAGCTCCTGGCGCAGCCGGGCCACCCCCGGACGGAGCACTTTCAGCCGGTTCGACCCGCACATCGAGCACACCGGCGGCCGCTCGGCACCGCAGGCCCCGCAGACCAGCCGCTCGTCGACCTGGGCCACCGGTCGACCGCACCGCTCGCAGCGGGCGAGCTCCCCGCAGGCGGCACAGGCCAACAGCCGGGCCCGTCCGGTCCGGTTGAGCACGCAGACCACCGGTTCCGTCCCGCCCAGGGCGCCCCGGACCAGCCGGACCAGCTCCTCGGTCAACAGGCCCATGCGGGGGTCGCTCCGGCGGAGGTCCACCAACGAGAGCGCCGGCCAGCCGGCACGCTCGACCGTGCGGGACGGCGCCCACAGCGTGCCGCGGTCGAGCTGCACCGCCGTCGGGCACGGCGAGATGAGCAGGCAGGGTGCGCCGTCCCGGGCGGCCCGCTCGACCGCAAGCTCCCAGGCGTTGAAGGCGGGGGTTCGCTCGCTGCGGTAGGCCTCGTCGTGCGCGTCGAGGACCACGGCCGCACCGAGCCTCGCGAGCGGTGCCCAGGCGGCCGTTCGCGAGCCCACCACCACCGGCCATCCGGCCGCAGCCTCGGCCCAGTCCCGGGCCACGTCGAGCCCCCGCCGGCGCAGCCGTTCGCCGAGCCGATCGGCCCAGCCGCTGCTCGGCACCAGGACGAGGACGCCCGGACCGGCGCGCCCGATCACCGCCGTGACGAGCGGCAGCAGGTCCTCGGCGGGGGGCAGCCGCACGACCGTGGGCGCGTCCACCCGGGCCAGGGCGGTGGCCAGCACGGCCGGGGGCACTGCGCCGGCGTCGCCGTGCCCGGGCCCCGGGGCCGACGGTCCGGCGGGGTGCCGGGGCGGGTCGGGCAGGGCCAGGACGTTGCGCGGCGGCGATGCGGTCCCGAGGAACGACGACACCGGCCCGGCCCAGCGCCAGGCGGCCCACTCGGCCAGGGCCAGCACCGCCGGGGGCGGGCCGAAGCCCGACACCGCCACCACCGACAGCAGGGGGAGGCCCTCGGGCGGGACGACGTCGGCGTCGAGCACCCAGCCACCCACCGCCCGGCCGTGCAGGCGGACCCGGACCCGGGTCCCCACCCCCACCTGGTCCCGCCACCGCTCCGGCACGGCGTAGTCGAACGACTTGTGGATCGCCGGGACGTCGGGGAGCACCCGGACCACCCGGGGCGTGGCCGGCGAGTGGGCGCCGGCGTCGGGCGCCGGCGCCCTGTCGATCAGAGCCCCAGCGCCCGCCGCAGGTCCTCGACCCGCGGGGTGGCCTCCCACGTGAACTCCTTGTCACTGCGTCCGAAGTGGCCGTAGGCCGCGGTGCGCCGGTAGATGGGTCGCCGCAGGTCTAGGTCGCGGATGATGGCGGCCGGCCGCAGGTCGAAGAGCTCGCGCACGGTGTCGGCGATCTTCTCGGGCGCCGCGTGCTCGGTCCCGAACGTCTCGACCAGCAGCGAGACCGGCCGGGCCACGCCGATGGCGTAGGCCACCTGCACCTCGCAGCGCCGCGCCGCGCCGGCGGCGACGACGTGCTTGGCCACCCATCGTGCCGCGTAGGCCGCCGAGCGGTCGACTTTGGAGGGGTCCTTGCCCGAGAAGGCGCCCCCGCCGTGACGGGCCATGCCCCCGTAGGTGTCGACAATGATCTTGCGCCCGGTCAGTCCGGTGTCGGCGTGGGGACCGCCCAGCTCGAAGGTGCCCGTGGGGTTGGCCAGCACCCGCATCCCCTCGATGTCGAGGTCGGCCGGCAGGAGGGGGTGGATCACGTGCTCGCGCAGGTCGGGGAGGAGCAGGGTCTCGAGGTCGATGCCCGGCTGGTGCTGGGTCGAGATGAGCACGGTGTCGATCCTGACCGGACGACCGTCCTCGTAGACCACGCTCACCTGGGTCTTGCCGTCGGGTCGCAGGTACGGGAGGACGCCGACTCGGCGGACCTGCGAGAGACGCTGGGCCAGGCGGTGGGCCAGCCAGATCGGGAGGGGCATCAGGTCGGGCGTCTCGTCGCAGGCGTACCCGAACATCATCCCCTGGTCCCCGGCGCCTTGGGCGTTCAGCCGGTCCTCACCCCCCGAGCCGGTTCGCAGCTCGAAGGCGGAGTCGACCCCCTGGGCGATGTCAGGTGACTGCTCGTCCAACGCCACCATCACGCCGCAGGTTCGCCCGTTGAACCCGTACTGGTCGTTGTCGTAGCCGATCTCGCACACGACGTCGCGCACGAGCCTGGGGATGTCGACGTAGGTCTTGGTGCTGACCTCGCCGGCCACCACCACGAGCCCGGTCGTCAGCAGCGTCTCGCAGGCCACCCGGCTCGCCGGGTCGTCGTCGAGCAGCGAATCGAGGATCGAGTCCGAGATCTGGTCGGCCATCTTGTCGGGATGACCCTCGGTCACCGACTCGGAGGTGAAGGTGGTGCGGCTCACGTCGAGGTCCTCTCTGGGTCGAGCAGGTCGCTCACCCTATCCAAAACGGCATCGGCCACTGCACCCTTCGCCATGAGGGGGACATCGGTGCGGCCGCCGTGGGCGTCGAGGATGCTCACCGCGTTCGTGTCGTGGTCGAACCCGGACCCGGGGGCGGAGACGTCGTTCACGACCAGGAGGTCGACCCCCTTGCGCTCGAGCTTGCGCCGGCCCCGCTCGATGACGTCGTGGGTCTCGGCGGCGAACCCCACCAGGATCTGGCCCGGGCGCCGGGCGGCGGCCAGGCCGGCCAGGATGTCGGGGGTGGGCTCGAGCACCAGCTCGGGGATCCCCTCCTCCTTCGCCAGCTTGCGCTCGGACGGGGCCTTGGGCCGGAAGTCGGCGACGGCGGCGGCCATCACGACGACGTCGGCCCCTTCGGCCGCCACGGCCATCGCCGCCTCCATCTCGGCGGAGGACTCCACCGTCACCACGTTGATGGAGGGGTCGGGGACGACGAGGGACGACGAGGTCACCAGGGTGACCAGCGCCCCGCGCCGGGCCGCCGCCTCCGCCAGCGCGTGACCCTGCTTGCCCGACGAGCGGTTGGTCAAGAAGCGCACCGGGTCGATCGGCTCGCGGGTCCCGCCGGCACTCACCACGACCTGCACGCCGTCGAGGTCGTGCGCCCGCGCCCCGCCACCGAGCACGTCGAGCGCGAGGGCCACGATGGTCGACGGGTCGGCCAGGCGGCCGGTCCCGACGTCGCCGCCGGCCAGATGGCCCGCCTCGGGGCGGACCACCAGCACCCCGCGCCGGCGGAGGCGCTCGACGTTGTCCTGCACCGCCGGGTGCTCCCACATCTCGGTGTGCATCGCCGGGCAGACCATGACCGGGGCCCGGGTGGCGAGCAGGGTCGCGCTCAACAGGTCGTCGGCCAGCCCGGCCGCGTAGCGTCCGAGGAAGTGCGCCGTGGCCGGGGCCACGAGCACCAGGTCCGCCCCCTGGCCGAGCGAGGTGTGGGGGATGGGCGAGGCCTCGTCCCAGAGGCTGCGCTGGACCGGCTCGGAGGCCAGCGCCGAGAACGTGACGTCGCCCACGAACCGGCCGGCGTCGGCGGTCAGCACCGGCGTCACATGGACGCCGGCGTCGACCAACTGCCGGCAGACGTCGACTGCCTTGTAGGCGGCGATGCCGCCGCAGACGCCCAGCACGACGCGGGGCTGGTGCTGGGACACGACCGCGACCAGCTGGGGCGGCCGACCCGCCTAGCCGGCGGTCGGGCCCTCGTCCTCGACGACGACGGCGACGGCGACGCTGTCGCCCTCGGCATTCTCGGCATCCTCGGCCAGCTCGGCTGCGGCCAGCGCCTCGGCGGCGGCGGCCGCGGCCGCCTCCTCCTCGGGGTCGGGGCGGGAGTAGGTCGCCTTGCCGGCGGCGATCTCCTCGAAGGCGATCGACAACGGCTTGCCCGACAGCGAAGTGACCTGCGGGGGGACGACCCGGCCCAGGCCCTCGCCCAGGCTGTTGTAGTAGGCGTTCACCTGACGGGCCCTCGTGGCCCCCAGCGCCACCAGGGTGAACTTCGAGTCCACCTTGTCGAGGAGGTCCTCGATCGGGGGGTCCATCAACGTGTTGCGGCCTTGGGCCATCAGGGTCCTTTCGACGACGTCCGAGTTGAACGAGCGCGCGCCACTATACCGGCCACCTCGTCCACCGCCCGTTCGACCTGGTCGTTCACCACCACGTCGGAGGCCAGGGCCCGGCCGAGCCGCACCTCCTCGCGCCCCGCCTCGAGGCGGCGCCCCACGTGCTCGGGCGAATCGCCCCGGGCCACTAGGCGCTCCTTCTGCACCTCGTCGGAGGGCGGCAGCAGCAGGATCACCACGGCTCCGGGGTCCAGGGCCGCCACCCGCTGGGCGCCCTGGATGTCGATCTCGAGCAGCACGTCGCTGCCCGGGGGTGGCGCGGGGACCGGCGTCCCGTAGAGGTTGCCGAGGAACTCGGCCCATTCGACGAACCCGCCGGCCGCGGCGTGGGCCTCGAAGTTGGCCCGGTCGCAGAACACGTACGCGTCGTCGGGCTCCCCGGCCCGGCGCGGACGCGTCGTCCATGAACGGCTCAACCAAAGACCGGGGTCCCGGGCCGTCAGCCGCTCGGCCACCGTGCCCTTGCCGGCCCCGCCGGGCCCGATGAGCACGAAGGTCAGTGGATCAGCGGGCAGTCTCTTTGAGAAGGTCGGCGCGCTGCTTGGCCCCGAGGCCCTGCAGCCGCCGGCTCTCGCTGATGCCGACGGTCTCCATGAGACGGCGGGCCTTGACCTTGCCCAGACCGGGCAGGGACTCGAGGACCGAGACCACCTTCATCTTGCCGACGGTCTCGTCCTTCTCGGCCTTCTTGAGAAGCTCCGTCAAGGAGAGCGAGCCCATCTTGAGCTTCTCCTTGACCTCGGCCCGCTCGCGGCGGACCTTGGCGGCCTTCTGCAGTGCAGCCTGGCGCTGCTCGGGCGTAAGTGCAGGCGGTTGGGGCATGGGCCGACCATAGCGCCTCCACCCCGGCGGTTCACAACCGATTCAGCACAGGGCAGCCGCAAAATCGTCGCGGGCCCGGGCGGCGGCGGAACGCAGCGCCTCGGTCGAGGGGCCGGCCCCGAGGACCGAGCGGGAGGTGCTGGGCAGCACCGAGCGCGGGGCGCAGCCGGTGCACAGCGCCGCCACGTCGGCCGGGCCACCCCCTTGGGTTCCCACGCCCGGCGCCAGAATCGGCCCTCCGAGCTGGGACAATGGGAACGCCGAGGGAGCCAGCGTCGCCCCGACCACGGCGCCGAACGGCCCGAGCGCCCCCGCCTCGGACCCGTTGAGCCTGCCCAGTTCGGCCAGCAGTCCGTCCTCCACCGAGGGGCCCCCGGCGGTCGCCGCCTCCTGCAGCGGGCGTCCCTCGGGATTCGAGCTCCGGACCACCACGAACACCCCCCGTCCGTTGGCGCGAGCCGCGTCGAAGAGCGGGCGCAGCGTTCCCAGACCGAGATACGGCGTCGCCGTCAACGCATCGGCCTGGAACGGCCCGTCGGGGCCGAGCCAGGCGTCGGCGTAAGCATCCATGGTGCTGTCGATGTCGCCGCGCTTGGCGTCGGCGATCACGAGCAAGCCGGCCGAACGCGCCTCGGCGATCAGCTGCTCGAGCGCGCCGAACCCGGCTGCACCGTGACGCTCGAAGAAGGCGACCTGTGGCTTGACTACCGGCACCGTGCCGGCGAACGCCTCGACACAGCGCGACCCGAAGGCACGCAGCCCCGCCGCGTCGTCGGTCAGCCCCCAGTCGGTGAGAAGCGACGCCGACGGGTCGATCCCCGCGCACAACGGACCGGTGCTCGCGACGGCGGCGACCAGCCGCTCACTGAAGCTGTCCATGGGCGCCTCCGATCAACTCGTCCAACGAGTGCACGCCGTTGCGACGGCACCAGCGCCCGACCCCGTCGAGCACCTTCCACGGCGCCCGCGGGTCCCGGAAGGTCGCGGTCCCCACCTGCACAGCGTCCGCCCCGGCCAGCAGCAGCTCGATGGCGTCGGGGGCGCCCATCACGCCGCCCACCCCTACGATGCCGGCCCCTGGAAAGGCGGCCCGGCACTCGAAGACCGAGCGGACGGCGACGGGATGGATGGCCGGCCCCGACAGCCCTCCCCCGCCCGCGCCGAGGACCGGGCGCCGGGTCCCGAGGTCGATGGCCATCCCGAGCAGGGTGTTGACCAGGGTGAGGGCCTCGGCGCCGGCCCCGAGGGCGGCATTGGCGATCTCGAGCAGGTCGGCCGCGTTCGGGCTGAGCTTGGCCCAACGCGGCAGCCCGGAGCCGGCCGCGGCCTCGACCACCTCGGCCGTGGCCGAGGCCGAGTGGGCGAACATCCGCGAGCGGTCTTCGACGTTGGGGCAGCTCACGTTCACCTCCACGGCGCTGACCCCGCCGGTCCCGGCCACCAGCGTCGCCGCCTTGGCGAAGTCCTCCACCCGCCGGCCCCAGATGCTCACGACCACCCGGGCACCGGCCGCCCGCAGGGCCGGCAGGTCGTCCGCCAACCACGCCTCGATCCCGGGCCCCTGCAGGCCCACGCTGTTGAGCATCCCCGCGGCCACCTCGTGGACCCGGGGAGGCGGGTTGCCCGACCACGGCTCGGCCGACAGCGACTTCACCACCACCGCGCCGAGCGCCGACAGTCGCCCGTAGGCCTCGAGCTCGGCCCCGTGCCCTGCCGTCCCCGATGCGGTCATCACCGGGTTGGGCAGGGCCAGGGAGCCGACCGAGGTGGCCAGGTCAGCCGCCATGCAGCTCCTGGAGGCTTCGCACCCGCAGCGGGTGTTGGGCCTGGTCGGCGATCCCCTGGGCGGCGGCCCGCGCCGCGGCGAGCGTGGTCAGGCACGGGACGTGGTGGACGATGGCGGCGGCCCGGATGTGCGTCCCGTCGGCCCGAGGCCCGCGGCCGCGCGGGGTGTTCACCACGAGCTGCACCTTGCCCCCGGCGATGAGCTCGACCGCGTCGGCGGCCAGGCCCTCCTCGCCGACCTTGGCCACGAGCGTCTCGACCTCGATGCCGTGGTCCCGCAGGTAGCCGGCCGTCCCGAGGGTGGCGGCCAGCGAGAAGCCGAGCCGGTCGAACTGGCGGGCCACGGCGAGTCCGGCCGGCTTGTCCCGGTCGGCCAGCGACAGGAAGACGGTGCCGGCGGCGGGCAGCCGGGTGCCGGCCGCCAGCTGGCTCTTGGCGAAGGCGAGCCCGAAGGTGACGTCGACCCCCATGACCTCCCCGGTCGAGCGCATCTCGGGGCCGAGCAGGGTGTCCACGCCGGGGAAGCGGTCGAAGGGCAGCACCGCCTCTTTGACCGAGACGTGGTCGGGGCTCCCGAGCTGCCCGTGTTCGGTCCCCGCCGGCACCAGGCCGTCCGCGCGCAGGCCGTCCAGGGTCTCGCCGACCATGATCCGGGCGGCGACCATGGCGACGGGCACCCCGGTGGCCTTGGCCACGAACGGGACGGTCCGGCTGGCCCGGGGGTTGGCCTCCAGCACGAAGACGGCACCGTCCTTCACCGCGTACTGCACGTTGAGCAGGCCTACGACGTCGAGGGCGTCGGCCAGCGACCGGGTGTTGCGGTCCAGCTCGGCCAGCACCGCCGGGGCGAGCGTCTGAGGCGGCAGGGCGCAGGCCGAGTCCCCCGAGTGCACGCCGGCCTCCTCCACGTGCTCCATCACCCCGCAGACCAGGACCTCGCCGGTGGTGTCGCGCACGGCGTCGACGTCAACCTCGATGGCGTCCTCCAAGAACCGGTCCACCAGGACCGGCCGCTCCGCCGGCATGGTGCCGCCTTCACGGGCCAGCCCCGCCGCTCCCGACAGGGCGGCCATCACCCGCCTCACCCCCTCGTCGTCGTAGACGATCTCCATGGCCCGACCGCCCAACACGTAGCTCGGCCGCACCAGCACCGGGTAGCCCACCCGATGGGCGGTGGCCAGCGCGTCGGCCGTGCTCAGGGCGGTGCCCCCGGGGGGCTGGGGGATGCCCAGGCGCTCGCAGAGCGCGTTCCAGCGCTGGCGGTCCTCGGCCAGATCGATCGAGGCCGGGCTCGTCCCGAGGACCAGTCCCGGCGGCAGCGAGTCGGCCAGCTTGAGCGGGGTCTGGCCGCCGAGCGACACGATCACCCCGGTGAGCTCGCCGCCCGCCGCCCGTTCGGCGTCGAGCACGTTGGCCACCTCCTCGGCGCCCAGTGGCTCGAAGTAGAGGCGGTCCGAGATGTCGTAGTCGGTCGAGACCGTCTCGGGGTTGCAGTTCACCATCACCGTCTCGTAGCCCGCCTGGCGCAGGGCCATGGACGCGTGCACGCAGCAGTAGTCGAACTCGATGCCCTGCCCGATCCGGTTCGGGCCCGAGCCCAGGATCACCACCCGGCGCCGCCCGCTCGGCTCGATCTCGTCCTCGTCCTCGTAGGTCGAGTAGTGGTACGGGGTGTACGCCTCGAACTCGGCGCCACAGGTGTCGACCGTCTTGAAGGTGGCGACCACGCCGACCGCCGACCGGGCGCTGCGCACCCCGTCCTCTGTGGCCGACAGGAGGTGGGCCAGCTGGGCGTCGGAGAACCCCAGCCGCTTGGCCCGGCGGAACCGGGCCCGGTCCATGGCCACCAGGGCGGCCGCGCCGCCCCCGGTCGATGCACCCAGCCCGGCCAGCCACCGGTGCTCGGCGGCGATCCGGGCGATCTGGTCCAGGAACCACCGGTCGATGCCGGTGCGGGCGGCCACCGCGTCCACGCCGATCCCCCGGCGCAGGGCCGCCTCCACCTCGAAGACCCGCTCGGGGGTGGCCACCGCCGCCCGGGCCAGCAGGTCCTCGTCGCCAAGGGCGTCGAGGTCGGCCCCGGCGGGGTCGCCGTTGAGGCCGGCCCGACCCTGCTCGAGCGATCGGAGCGCCTTCTGGAGCGACTCGCAGAAGGTCCGCCCGATGGCCATGACCTCGCCCACCGACTGCATGCGGGTGCCGAGGCGCCCGTCGGCGCCGGGCAGCTTCTCGAACGCCCACCGGGGCACCTTGGTCACCACGTAGTCGATCGTCGGCTCGAAGCTGGCCGGGGTGGCCCGGGTGACGTCGTTGGGGATCTCGTGCAGCAGGTAGCCCACCGCCAGCCGGGCGGCGATCTTGGCGATCGGGAAGCCCGTGGCCTTCGAGGCCAGCGCCGAGGATCGCGAGACCCTCGGGTTCATCTCGATGATCAGCCGGCGCCCGTCGTCCGGGTCGACGGCGAACTGGACGTTGGAGCCGCCAGTCTCGACCCCCACCCGGCGCAGGCAGGTGAAGGCGTCGTCCCGCATGGCCTGGTACTCGACGTCGGTCAGTGTCTGGGCCGGGGCGACGGTGATCGAGTCGCCGGTGTGCACACCCATCGGGTCGAAGTTCTCGATCGAGCACACGACGACGCAGTTGTCGGCCTTGTCGCGCATCACCTCCAGCTCGTACTCCTTCCATCCGGCGATGGAGCGCTCGACGAGGATCTCCGAGACCGGGCTGGCGTCCAGGCCCGAGGCGGCCAGGGCGGCGAAGGTGTCCCGGTCGTGCGCGATGCCGGTGCCGTGGCCACCCAGGATGAAGCTGGGGCGGACGATGATCGGGTAGCCGATCTCGTCGGCGATGGCCACCGCCTCGTCGAGGGAGTGGGCGAAGCCCGACTCGGGGACCGCCAGGCCGACCTCGGCCATGGCCGCCTTGAACCGGTCCCGTTCCTCGGCCGTCCGGATGGCGTCGATGCGGGCCCCGATCACCTCCACCCCGTAGGCCTCGAGCACCCCGCGCTCGGCCAGCCGCATGGTGAGGTTGAGCGCGGTCTGCCCGCCGAGGGTGGGCAGCAGCGCGTCGGGCCGCTCCCGCTCGACGATCGCCGCCAACACGTCGGGGTCGAGGGGCTCGACGTAGGTCCGGTCGGCCATCGCCGGGTCGGTCATGATCGTCGCCGGGTTGGAGTTGGCCAGGACGACCCGGTAGCCCTCCTCGGCCAGGACCCGGCAGGCCTGGGCGCCCGAGTAGTCGAACTCACAGGCCTGGCCGATGACGATGGGCCCCGAGCCGATCACCAGGACCGAGGAGATGTCGTCGCGACGGGGCACCTCAGCCGCCCGCCCGGGCGGCGGCCCCGGCCCCCATCAGGACCCGGAACTCGTCGAAGAGGTACCAGGCGTCGTGGGGACCGGGACCGGCCTCGGGGTGGTACTGCACCGAGAAGGCGGCGGCCGTGGTCGAGCGGATCCCCTCGACCACCCCGTCGTTGAGGTTCACGTGGGTCACCTCGGTGCCCGGCACTGCCGTCACCGCGTAGTTGTGGTTCTGGCTGGTCACCTCCACGTGGCCGCCGTCCAGCCGCTGCACCGGGTGGTTGGACCCGTGGTGACCGAAGGGCAGCTTGTAGGTGCTGCCGCCGAGCACGGTGGCCAGGATCTGGTGGCCCAGGCAGATCCCGAACACCGGGACCCGCCCAACCAGGTCGGCCACCGCCGCGATCGGGCCGGCGAGGGCGGACGGGTCGCCCGGACCGTTGGAGAGGAAGACCCCGTGGGGCTCGTAGGCGAGGGCCTCGTCGGCCCCGGTTGCCGCCGGGACCACCGTGACCGTGGCCAGGGCGCCGAGATGGCGGAGCATGGTCTCTTTCACCCCGAAGTCGTAGGCCACCACCCGCAGCGGGCCCTCCCCCCGCAGGTAGGGCGCAGCGGTCGTGACCGACGAGACCAGGTCGCGGCCGTCGGTGCCCTCCGCGGCACGCGCCGCCGCCGCCAGCTCGGCCTCCGGGGCGGTCCCGAACGCGCACGGCATGGCGCCCCGGTCGCGCAGGTGCCGGGTCAGCCGACGGGTGTCCACCCCGGCGATGGCCGCCACGCCGTGGCGGACGAGGAAGGGCTCGAGCCCCTCACTGGCCCGCCAGTTGCTCGGCTGGGCCGTCAGGTCCCGGACCACCACCCCCCGACAGAAGGGCCGACGGGACTCGTCGTCGGAGGCGTTGGTCCCGTAGTTGCCGATGTGGGGGTAGGTGAAGGCGATGACCTGGCCCGCGTAGGAGGGGTCGGTCACCACCTCCTGGTAACCGCTAAGGGAGGTGTTGAAGACGACCTCGCCGCTCGACACCGGCACCGACGCCCCGGCGGCCTCCCCCTCGAAGACCTCGCCGTCGGCCAGCACCAGCAGCGCCGGGGAGCGAACGCCGTTCCCCGGGCCGTCGGGGCTCACCGCTGGGCCTCGGCGTCGACGACCACCGGCTCCCCCCGCAGCACCGTGTGGCGGACCCGGCCCAGCATCTTGCGCCCGGCGTAGGGGGTGTTCCGGCTCCGACTGGCCAGGGACTGCAGGTCGACCATCCAGCGGGCCGAGGGGTCGAAGACGCAGAGGTTGGCCGGTGCGCCCGGGACGACCGGTCCGCCCTGGGCACTCCCGGGCCCGACCCGGACCTGGCCGCCGTCAAGGCCGGCGATGGCGGCGGGCCGCCAGCTGAGCAGGGCGAGGAGCCGTTGGAGGTCGACGGCGGCCCCGCCGCCGGGCAGCCCGTTGCCGTCGGGCCTCGTGGCCGGGTCGGCCGAGAGCTCCGAGTAGGCGAGCGAGAGGGCAGTCTCGAGGCCGAGCATCCCCGCCGGGGCCTCGTCGAAGGGCACGTCCTTGGTCTCGGGGGTGTGCGGCGCGTGGTCGGTGGCGATGGCGTCGATGGTGCCATCGGCCAGCCCCCGCTTGACCGCCGCCACGTCGGGCGCGCTGCGAAGAGGTGGGTTCACCTTGAAGACGGGGTCGTAGTCGGCCACCTCGGCGTGGGTCAGCGCGAAGTGGTGCGGGGCCGCCTCGGCGGTCACGGCCAGGCCCTCGGCCTTGGCCGCCCGGACCAGCTCGACCGAGCCGGCGGTCGAGAGGTGCAAGAAGTGCAGCGGCGCGCCGGTCAGCCGGACCAACGCGATGTCGCGGGCCACCATCGCCTCCTCCGCCGCCGCCGGCACCCCCGGGATGCCCAACCGGCTCGACCATGCGCCTTCGTGCATGGCCCCGCCGGCGGCCAGCGCCTCGTCCTCACAGTGCTGGGCCAGGGTGACGCCGAGGCCCTTGGCGTAGTCGAGGGCCCGGCGCATGAGGGCCCCGTCCTGCACCCCGGCCCCGTCGTCGGTGAACAGCCGCACACCGAGCGCGGCCAGCTCCCCCATGGGGGCGAGCCGCTCGCCCCGTCGCCCGACCGTGATGGCACCGGCCACCATCACCTCGGCCATCGCGTCGCTCCCGAGGTCGAGGACCTCGCGGGCGGTCCCGGCGTTGTCGATGGCCGGCTCGGTGTTGGGCATGGCGACCACGGCGGTGAAGCCGCCCAGGGAGGCCGCCCGGGCCCCCGTCTCGACCGTCTCGGCCTCCTCGCGCCCCGGCTCGCGCAGGTGGGTGTGCAGATCCACCAGGCCGGGGCCGACCAGGCATCCCCCGGCGTCGAGCACCGTCGTCCCCGCCCCCAACGCGAGGTCGGGACCCACCTCCACGATGGAATCCCCTTCGATGCGGACATCGGCCCGCCGGCTGCCATCGGCGTCGACGACGCTGCCGCCGCGCACCACCACCTCAGCCACGCAAGGCCCCGATCGTCGTGCCGGCCCCACCCGTTTCGCTCTCCGGGACCCCCGCCCCGATCGACCCGTCGGTCCCGAGCAGCAGGAAGAGGACGGCCATTCGGATGGCCACCCCGTTGGTCACCTGCCGGGTGGCCACGGTGATGGGAAGGTCGGCGACGTCGCCTGAGATCTCGACCCCGCGGACCATGGGCCCGGGGTGGGTCACGATGGCCCGCTCGGCCAGCAGGTCGACCCGGCGCCGGGTCAGGCCCCAATTGGCCGTGTACTCGCGCAGGGAGGGCACGAAGGCCCCGCTCCCGCGCTCGGCCTGCAGGCGCAGCAGGGAGACCACGTCGGCCTCGGCCAGGGCCGTGTCCAGGTCGGCGGCCACGGTCACCGGCCAGCCCTCCAAGGACGGCGGGAGCAGGCTGCCCGGAGCGGCCAGGGTCACCCGGGCGCCCAGGGCGCTGTAGGCCAGGATCTCGGAGCGGGCCACCCGGGAGTGCCGGACGTCGCCCAGGATGAGGATCCGCAGTCCCTCAAAGCACGCCGTCCCCTCGGGCTCGGTCCCGGCCCGCTCGGCCAGGACCTGGCGCACGGTGAAGCAGTCCAGCAGGGCCTGGGTCGGGTGCTCGTGCCAGCCGTCGCCGGCGTTGATCACGTGGGCCCGGTCGGCCCAGCGGGCCACCTGGTGCGGCGCCCCCGACGAGGGGTGGCGCACGATCAGACCATCGATGCCCATGGCCTCGATGGTCTCGACCGTGTCGCGCAGCGACTCCCCCTTCTTCACCGACGAGTTGGAGACCGAGAAGGACAGGACGTCGGAGGACAGCCGCTTGGCCGCCGTCTCAAAGGAGAGGCGGGTCCGGGTCGACTCCTCGAAGAACAAGGTGGCCACGACCCGGCCCCGGAGCGTCGGCACCTTCGGGATGGCCCGGCGCTCGACCTCGGCGAAGGCCTCGGCCACCCGCAGCACCTCGGCGATGCCGTCGGGCCCCAGATCGTCGACCGACAGGAGGTGGGGCCCGATCGAAGGCCTGGGGGCGGCGTTCAGGATGGCGGTCGCCCGCTCGGCACTCATCGGTCCACCAGGGTTCCGATCGAGACGCCGTCGTCGCTGACGTCGACCATCTCCTCGCGCCGGGTGGGCAGGTTCTTTCCCACGTAGTCGGGCCGGATCGGCAGCTCGCGGTGGCCCCGGTCGATCATGACCGCCAGCTGGACGGATCGGGCCCGGCCGTAGTCGCTGAGGGCGTTGAGGGCGGCCCGCACCGTGCGTCCGGTGAACAGGACGTCGTCGACCAGCACCACCACCCGGCCGGCCAGGTCGACGGGGATGTCGGTCGCGGCCTCGGGCAGGACGGGACGCAGCCCGATGTCGTCTCGGTAGAAGGCGACGTCGAGGGTTCCCACCGGCACCGCCTCACCCTCGACGTCGGTAAGCACGGCGGCCATGCGCCGAACCAGCGGCACACCACCGGTCTGCAGCCCGACCAGGACGACCTCTTCGAGGCCGGCGTTGCGTTCTGCCACCTCGTGGGCCATGCGCGTCAGTGCCCGCTGCACGTCGGCGGCGGAGAGGACCTGGGAGTGGGGAACGAACACGCCGCCCAGCGGTCGGGTATGGCTGCGCTCGCGTTCGGCCACTGCTCCTCCTGTCCGTACGGGCCTCACGGGACCCGCTTCACGGTCAGACCTCGACCATAGCACCGCCGACCCTGGCCCCAGGCCGTCGCGCCACGTCCGAGAACGCGGCCGGGCCCGGCCGGGTGCCGTCCGCGACGGGGGCCGACGGCGATCGTGGCACCATGGGCCCGTGCCGCCCGCCCCCGTCCAACTGGCACCCGACGTGTGGCGGTTCCCGACCCTGGGCAGGAGCCTCATCAATTCCTTCGCCTTCGTCGACGGGGACGGGACCGTGGCCCTGGTCGACGCCGGTCTGAAGGGGGCTCCCAAGAAGCTGACCGCCGCGCTCTCCGAGATCGGGAAGCGTCCGGCCGACGTGAACCGGATCCTGCTCACCCACACCCATCCGGACCACTGCGGTGGGGCGGCGGGGCTCCGGCAGCGAACCGGGGCACCGCTGCACGTCCACCAGGACGACGCCGGCTACCTGCGGAACGGACGGCGGCCCCCGCTCGACCCGGCCTTCCCGATCGCCAAGGTCCTGCGCTTCGTCGGCCAGGGCCCGCGGTCGCCGGTCGACGGCACGTTCTTGGAGGACGACATCATCCCGGTGGCCGGCGGCATCCGGGTGCTCCACACGCCGGGCCACTCCCCGGGCCACTGCTCATTCCTCCACCAGCGCAGTGGCGTGCTCATCACCGGCGACGCCCTCTTCAACTTCCGCGACAAGATCACCTACTCGTTCGCGCCCTTCTGCACGAACGCCGAGCTCTCCCGGGACACGGCGGACCGGCTCGGAGAGGTCGACTACGAGACCGCGGCCTTCACCCACGGCACCGAGATCCGCGGCGGCGCCCGCAAGGCGATCCGGGGCTTCCTCCTCAAGCGCCGGCAGGGGCGCCGGGGTTGACCGGGGGGCGACGGTGAGCGGCAGGCGGCTCGAAGCGCGGCCTGCCGACTTCGATGTCACCCGCCGGTCCCTCTACACGGTCGTCCTGGTCCTCGGCGCCGCCGACTACGTGGCCGAGGGCCATATGGGACTGGTCCCGGTGCCCTGCGGCTTCGGGGTCCCGGCACCTGCCGGTCACGGCCTGGCGGTCGTCGGCGGGATCCTCACCGAGGGCGCACGGCGCCAGCCCCTGACCACGTTGGCGGCAGCCTGCGCGTTCTGCGGTGTCGACCCGTCGGTGGCGGTGCACCCGGTGCTGGCGCTGCCCGACCCCTCGATGCCCCTCCCGGTCTCCGAGGCCGCCGCCGGCGCGCTGGGCGACTGGCTCGGGGTGTGCGCGGACGCCCTCGGCGAGTTCGTCGGCGCCCTGGGGCCTGGCAACGACGCAGGGCCGGCCCAGCTGTGGCCCGAGCACTTCGACCTGGCCCTCGAGTCCCGGACCGCCCGGAGCACGGGCCGACTACGGCGGCTCGGCAGGGGACGCCGCCGTCGACCAGCCCTATCTCTACGTCGGCCCCCACGAGAACAGGACCGGTCCGTTCTGGACGACCGGGTTCGGCGCCGTGCTCACCGACGACCAGGTCGCGGTGGGTGCCGAGTCGCTCGAGTTCTTCATGACCGGCCTCACCCTGCTGGGCGGGGACGCCCCGCCCGCCTAGCACGCGGGCCTGTCAACGTCGTCGCCACGAGGGGTCACCATGGCCAAGCTGATCTACTCGGCGATCACGTCGCTCGACGGCTACACCGCGGACATGGAAGGCAATTTCGACTGGGCTGCTCCGGACGAGGAGGTACACCTCTTCATCAACGACCTCGAGCGACGGGTCGGCACTCACCTCTACGGGCGCCGGATGTACGAGACGATGGTCCACTGGGAGACCGCGCACGATCGGGCCGACCAGCCATGGTTCGCGCAGGACTTCACGCGGCAACCATGCCCTCCCCGACGGTGTCCGTCTGCAGCTCGAGCTCCTCGACGAGCGCCGCTTCGGCAACGGCGTGGTCCACCTCCACTACCGCACCGGGACCTGAGGAGGCGGCGAGGCTCTCCGCACCTGGGGTCCCGAGCGGGTCCGCCTAATGGCCCGTCCCGGGGCGGACCTTGGCGGCGATCGTCGAGAGGACGCCGTTGACGAATCCCCCCGACTCCTCGGTCGAATAGGTCTTGGCCAGCTCGACCGCCTCGTCGATGACGACGGGGACCGGCGGGCCGGCCGGGTCGAGCAGCTCGGCCACCGCCAGCTGGAGGACGAGCCGATCCACGACGGCCATGCGCTCGAGCGGCCAGCCGACCGACGCCCCGGCGATCAGCTGGTCCGCTTCGGGGCGGGCCGCTTCGCAGGCGGCCACCAGCGAGGCGGCGAAGGGGTCCGGGGCGACGGGCAGGGCGGCGACCACGTCGGCCACCGACTCGCCCTTCAGCTCGGCTTCGTAGAGCAGCGACAGTGCCCGCTCCCGGGACTGGTGCCGGGTGGCGCTGTCGTCCACCTCAGGCCCGGGTTAGGTACTCGCCGGTCCGGGTGTCCACCTTGATGGCCTCGCCCGGGTTGACGAAGAGCGGCACCTGCACCACCAGGCCGGTCTCGAGGGTCGCCGGCTTGCGGGCCCCCGACACCCGGTCACCTTGGACGCCCGGCTCGGTGTCGGCCACCTTCAGCTCGACCGCGGCGGGGAGGTCCACCCCGACGATCTCCCCGTCGTAGAGCTGGAGGACGGCCTCGTCCGTCTCCTTCAGGTAGTTCACCGAGTCGCCGAGGGCGACCGGGTCCACCTGCAGCTGTTCGTAGCTGGCGGTGTCCATGAACACGTACTCGGTACCGTCGCGGTAGAGGAACTGCATCTCGCGCTTGTCGATGATGGCCTGGTCGAGCTTCTCGTCGGCCCGGTAGGTGCGCTCGACCACCGCACCGGTGCGCACGTTCTTCAGCTTGGTGCGCACAAACGCCCCGCCCTTGCCCGGCTTCACGTGCTGGAACTCCACCACGCTGAACAGGCCCTCGGGCAGGTCCAGGGTCATCCCGTTCTTGAGGTCGTTCGTGGAGACAGCCATCAGGCGGCGACTTCCTTCGTGAAGGTGGTGAGGGGACGGCTGCCGTCCTCGGTGACGACCAGGGTGTCCTCGATGCGGACCCCGCCGATGCCCGGGAGGTAGACGCCGGGCTCGACGGTGACGACGACGCCGGAACTGAGGATAGCAGTGCCCAATGGACTCACCGTCGGGGCCTCGTGGATGTCGAGACCCACGCCGTGCCCGGTACCGTGCTCGAAGGCGTCGGCCCAACCGGCCTGCGCGATCACGGCCCGGCAGACGTCGTCGACCTCCTTGGTGCCGGCGCCTGGGCGCACGGCGGCCACCCCGTCGGCCTGCGAGGCCCGGACCACGTCGAAGACCCGGGCCAGGTCACCGGTGGGTTCGCCGCCCACACAGAACGTGCGGGTCATGTCCGACCGGTAGCCCTCGAACGTGGCCCCGAAATCGACGACCACCGGGTCACCGGGGTCGATCCGCCGGTCCGTCGGCTGGTGGTGGGGCTTGGCCGAGTTGGGACCGGCGGCCACGATGGTGTCGAAGGCGGTGCTCTCGGCCCCGCCGCGGCGCATGGCGGTGTCGAGGGCGAGGGCGAACTCGGTCTCGGTGATCCCCGTGCCCATCAGGCCGAGCACTTCGGCCAGGGCGGAGTCGGCGATGGCGGCCGCCCGGGCCATGCGGGCGATCTCGCCCTCGTCCTTCACCTCGCGCAGTGCCTCGACCACCCCGGTGGTGGGCTTGACCTCGGCCCCCTCCAGCAGGTCGGCCCAGCGCCGGCTGGCCTCCCAGGTCACGTTGTCGGCCTCCAGCCCGACCCGGGTCAGGCCGGCGAGCCGTCCCTTGACCGCATCGCGCTGCGCCTGGACGCCACCGATCTCGACGTCCACCCGGTCGCCCACGCCGGACGCCGCCACCTGCTCGCCCGACTGCGTCCGGTAGCGCCCGTCGGTGGTCAACAGCGCCCGGTCGGCGGTCACCAGAAGCACCCCGGCCGACCCCGAGAAACCGGTCAGGTAGCGCACGTTGGGCAGGGTGGTCACGACGAGCGCGTCGACCTCGGCCTCGTCCAGGCGGGCCGTGAGGGACTCGAGGCGGGCCGCCACCTGCATCGGGGGCAGTCCGCTCGTGGTCGCGTCGCTCACGGGGACGTCGCTCACCGGCGGGTCTCCTTGTCGTTCGATCTCGGGCCTTCCCGGCGGTGCGCCCGAGGGCCCCGGGCCGGGCCGGCGCCGGCCCGGTCGGCGAGCAGCCGGGCCACGGCATCCATGGCCAGCTCGTAGCCGAGCCCCCCGAACCCGGCGATCGAGCCGTCGGCGGCCGGTGCCACCACCGAGGTGTGCCGGAACGGTTCACGGGCGGCAGGGTTCGACAGGTGCAGCTCGACCACCACCCCGTCGAAGGCGGCCAGCGCGTCATGGAGGGACCAGCTCGTGTGGGTCAGCGCCCCGGCGTTCACCACCAGCGCCGCGGCGCGGCCCCGGGCCTGGTGCACCGCCCCGATTAGATCCCCCTCGTGGTTGGACTGGACGTGCTCGACCACGAGCCCAAGCCGCTCGCCGGCGGCGGTCGCCGTGGCGACGTGGTCGTCCAGGGTCGCCCGCCCGTAGACGGCGGGCTCACGCTCGCCCAGAAGGTTCAGGTTCGGGCCCGACAGCACCACCACCACCGGCTTGCTCATCGGCCCGCTTCCATCTGCCTCAGGGTAGCCACCGCATCGTCGGGGTCGACGCCCCGGACGGGCTCGACCCCGTGGGGGCCGTCGAGAACGAACGTGAGGTCGTGCCGGGCCTTCTTGTCCCGGGCCATGAACGAGACGATGACCTCGGGGTCGGTGCCGGGTGGCAGCTCGCCGGGCAGGTCGAAGCCGGCCACCACCCGCCGGTGCAGGGCCACCCGGTCGTCGTCGATCCGGCCCAGGCGGCGGGCCAGCCGCGCCGCGTAGATGAGGCCGACGGCCACCGCCTCGCCGTGGCGCAGGTCGGCGACGCCCTCGGCGAGCCCGGCCGCCTCCAGCGCGTGGGCCAGGGTATGCCCGTAGTTGAGGACCATCCGGCGGTCGCCCTCTCGCTCGTCGGCCGCCACCACCTCGGCCTTGATGGCCACGCACCGGGCCACCTGCTCATCGAGCGGGAGGTCGAGGAGGGAGGCGTCGGGCTCGCCCGGGCCCAAGAACGCGTACTTGGCCATCTCGCCGCGTCCGCAGGCCCACTCGCGCCGGGCCAGGCTGGCCAGCACCTCGGTGTCGCACAGGACGGCGGAGGGCTGCCAGAACGCCCCGACCAGGTTCTTGCCCTCGGGCAGGTTCACCCCGGTCTTCCCCCCGACGGCCGCGTCGACTTGGGCCAGGAGCGTCGTGGCCACGTTCACGTACCGGGTCCCCCGGTGGAAGCTGGCAGCGGCGAAGCCGGCCACGTCGGTCACCACCCCCCCGCCGACCGCCACGACGA
>Ga0209040_10000318_pt1 | contig 35987 bp, 27 predicted proteins | sample BogFormECP12_OM3_FD_188240 | JGI IMG/M metagenome (GOLD analysis project Ga0209040, IMG submission 188240) | Bog forest soil microbial communities from Calvert Island, British Columbia, Canada - ECP12_OM3 (SPAdes) (version 2) | ecosystem: Environmental > Aquatic > Freshwater > Wetlands > Bog ... | reverse complement strand
CGCCCACTCGGTGGTGTTCATGCCGATGCGCAAGGAGGTCATCGGCTACAAGATGAGCCCGTTCGGCCGCCACCAGTTCGACGCGGTCGATCTGCAATAAACCAAGGTGCTGCGCTTCCTGATCAGACGGATCAGCGTGATCGTGCCGACCTTCGTCGCGGTCACGTTCCTCAGCTTCATGCTGATACACCTGGTGCCCGGCGATCCGATTGAGACGCGGTCAGGCGAGCGGGGCATCGCGCCTGAGCGGCTGACCGAGTTGCGCCACCAGTTCGGCTTCGACCAGCCGTTGTGGCGGCAGTTCCTGCACTATGAGCAGCAGGTGGCGAGCGGCGATCTCGGCACCTCGATCGTGACCCAGGACTCGGTGTGGCAGGAATTCCTGCAACTGTTCCCGGCAACGGTGGAGCTGTCGGTCTGCGCCATCCTGTTCGCGGTGCTGATTGGCGTGCCGCTCGGGGTGATCGCGGCGGTGCGTCGGGGCACCGCGTTCGACTACGGGCTGATGGGCGTCTCGGTCACCGGCGCGTCGATGCCGATCTTCTGGTGGGGCCTGATGGCGATCCTGTTGTTCTCCGTCATGCTCGGCTGGACGCCGGTGTCCGGTCGGATCAGCGATGCGATGTTCGTCGAGCCGGTCACCGGCTTCATGCTGATCGACTGCTGGTACTCCGACGATGCCGGAGCCTGCCGTTCGGCGGCCAGCCACCTCGTGCTGCCGATGATCGTACTGGGCACCGTGCCGCTCGCGGTGGTGGCGCGCATGACGCGCTCGGCCATGCTCGAGGTGCTGAACGAAGACTACATCCGCACCGCGCGCGCAAAGGGCCTCAGCGCGCCGCGCGTGGTGGTGGTCCACGCGCTGCGCAATGCGCTGATCCCGGTTGTCACGGTGATCGGCCTGCAGGTCGGTGCGCTGCTGTCGGGCGCCATCCTGACCGAGACGATCTTCGCCTGGCCGGGTGTCGGCCACTGGCTGGTGGAGTCGGTGCAGCGGCGCGACTACCCGGTGGTGCAGGGCGGCGTGCTGCTGATTGCCAGTCTGGTGATGCTGGTCAACCTGGGCGTCGATCTCACCTACGGCTTCCTCAATCCGAGGATACGCCGCTGATGTCGGACACCGCCATCGCGGCGCAGACTGCCGCGCGGATGCCAAGCGGGTTGCGACTGTTCTGGCGGTCGTTCGCGGAGAACCGCGGCGCGGTGCTGGGTCTGTCGGTGATGGTGGTCCTGCTGCTTCTGGCGGTATTCGCCGACGTCGTGGCGCCGCATTCGCCCATTCAGCAGTTCCGCGACCATTTCCTCACGCCGCCGATGTGGCAGCAAGGCGGCACGGCGGCGTTTCCCCTGGGCACCGACGATGTAGGGCGGGATGTCCTGGCACGGCTGATCTACGGCGCCAGGCTGTCGCTGCTGATCGGCATCTCGGTGGTCACGCTGTCGCTCGCCTGCGGGATCGTGCTGGGTCTGACCGCCGCCTTCGCCGGCGGACTGGTGGACACCGCGATCATGCGGCTGATGGACATCGTGCTGGTGTTCCCGAGCCTGCTGCTGGCCATCGTGATCGTCGCCATCCTCGGTCCCGGCCTGTTCAACGCGATGATCGCGGTCGCCGTGGTGACACTACCCAGCTACACGCGCCTTACCCGTGCCGCCGCGCTGTCGGAACTGGCGCGCGACTACGTCACCGCGACGCGCTGTGCCGGTGCCGGCAGGCTGCACCTAATGTTCAACACCGTGCTGCCGAACTGCTTGGCGCCACTGATCGTGCAGGCCACACTCGGCTTCGCCACCGCGATCCTGGACGCGGCGGCATTGGGCTTCCTTGGCCTGGGCGCACAGCCGCCGACACCGGAATGGGGCACCATGCTGGCCGGCGCACTGCAGTTCTATCAGCGCGCCTGGTGGGTGCTGGCATTTCCGGGTCTGGCAATCCTGCTCACCGTGCTGGCGTTCAACCTGTTCGGCGACGGGTTGCGCGATGCGCTGGATCCCAGGTTGAAGCAGTGATGCCGGCGCTGCTGGAAATCCGCAATCTGGCGGTCGAGTTCACCACTGCCCGCGGCGTGTTCCGCGCGGTGGACGGCCTCGACCTCACGCTGGACCGCGGTGCCATCGTCGGTATCGTCGGCGAATCAGGCTCCGGCAAGAGCGTCGCGATGCTGGCGGTGATGGGGCTGATTGCATGGCCGGGACGCATCCGTGCCGATCGGCTGCACTTCGCCGGCCACGATCTGCTGCATATGACTTTGCGCCAGCGCCGCCACCTGGTCGGCAAGGACATGGCGATGGTGTTCCAGGAGCCGACCACCTCGCTCAACCCGTGCTATCCGATCGGCTGGCAGATCGCCGAGAGCCTGCGTGCGCATCACACCGTGGGCCGCAGCGCCGTGCGTGAGGTGGTGATCGACCTGCTGCGTCAGGTCGGCATTCCGGCCCCGGAGACGCGGCTCGGCGCGTTTCCGCATCAGCTTTCAGGCGGCATGAACCAGCGGGTGATGATCGCCATGGCGATCGCCTGCAATCCGCTGCTGTTGATCGCCGATGAACCGACCACCGCGCTGGATGTGACGATCCAAAAACAGATCCTAGACCTGTTGATATCGCTGCAGCGCGACCGTGGCATGGCGCTGGTGCTGATCACCCACGACATGGGCGTGGTGGCGGAAACGGCGCATCGCGTCATGGTGATGTATGCCGGCCAGATGGTGGAGGAGGCGCCGACCGCGCGTCTGTTTGCCGCCCCACGGCATCCCTATACCGGCGCCTTGTTGGCCGCCTTGCCCGAGCGCGCGCTCGATCGGCAGCGGCTGGCAACGATCCCGGGCGTCGTGCCGGGAATCGACGATCGTCCGGCGGGTTGCGTGTTCCATCCTCGGTGCAGTTTCGCAGCGGAACTGTGTGCCGCCGAGCAGCCTGTGGTCACGCCCGGTGCGGTCGGGCGCGTGCGCTGCCACTTTCCGTTGGCGGAGCCAGCGTCATGCCCGCGTTGATGGAGGCGCGCGAACTGCGCCGCTATTACCGTGCTGGCTCCGGATTGTTCGCCCGCACGGGAACGGTGCGCGCGGTGGATGGCGTGTCGTTCACCCTCGGCGCCGGCGAGACCTTGGCGATTGTCGGGGAATCCGGCTGTGGCAAGTCCACTCTGGCGCGCATGGCAACGTTGCTGGAGCCGCCAACGGAGGGCGATCTGCTGATCGACGGCGAACCGACGGAAGGCGTCAGCACGGCCGAGCGGCGGAAGCTGCTGCTGTCGGTGCAGATGGTGTTCCAGAATCCCTATGGTTCGCTCAACCCGCGCAAGACGGTCGGATCGATCCTGGAGGAGCCGCTGGCGATCAACCACCGCGGCGACGCCCGGGCCCGGCAGGCAGCGGCGCGTGCGATGATGGACAAGGTCGGGCTGCGGCAGGATCAGTACGGCCGCTATCCGCACATGTTCTCCGGCGGCCAGCGCCAGCGCATTGCAATCGCCCGCGCGTTGATGTTGCGGCCGCGCATCGTGGTGGCGGACGAACCGGTCTCCGCGCTGGACGTCTCGATCCAGGCCCAGGTGCTGAACCTGATGATGGATCTGCAGGACGAGTTCCATCTGGCGTATCTGTTCATCAGCCACGACCTGTCGGTGGTGCGCCACATCGCGCACGACGTGCTGGTGATGTACTGCGGCCGGGCAGTCGAGCACGGCCCGAAACAAACGATCTTCGCCGCGCCGCGGCACCCGTATACACGCATGCTGCTGGCGGCGACCCCGTCGCTCGATCCGGCACACCACAAGGCGACGGTGACGGTGAGAGGTGAGCCGCCCTCGCCGATCGATCCGCCGGCCGGCTGCGTGTTCGCCTCGCGCTGTCCGTTTGCTACGGAATTGTGCGTGGCGGAGCGGCCGGTACTGCGGGAGCTTGGCGACATTCAGGTCGCCTGCCATCACGCCGAGACGATCGGGTGAAGCGGCGGTTGCGGAGGATAGGCCCCTCCCCTTGCGGGAGGGGGTTGGGGGGAGGGGGCCTTACCGCTGGGCGCTATTGCGCCGCCACGACCTTGGACGGGATGCGCTCCAGCCGCCGGTCATGCCCCAGGACGACCAGGATGATTGCCGAAATCACCGGCGCGGCGCCGATCGCGAGCAGGGCGATGAGGTCGCTGCCGCCGGTCGCGTCCTTGATCAGCCCGAACATGTAGGGTCCCAGGAAACCGCCAAGGTTGCCTACCGCGTTGATCAGAGCAATGCCGCCGGCCGCGGCGATACCCGACAACATGGCCGTTGGCAGCGGCCAGAAGGTCGGTGCGATCGTGTACTGACCCATGATACCCAGGATCAGCACGACCATCATCCAGACCGGATGTTCGGGCCCGATGAAGACGCAGGCCATCAATCCCGCGCCTGACAGCAGGCAGGCCGAGGCGACATACATGGTGCGCGCGCCGGATTTGTCGGAGCGTAGGCTCCAATAGATCATCGCCACGGCGGCGAACAGGAACGGGACCGCGCTCACCACGCCATTCATGAGCGTCGAAACCCCGAACGACTTGACGATGGTCGGCAGGAAGAACAGCAGGCCGTAACCCGACACGTTCTGACCGAAGTACACCAGCGTCAGCATCCAGACGCGGGGGTTGCTCATGGCCTCGCCGAGTTCGAACTGGTGCACCGACTCGCGCTGCGATTGTTCCGAGTCGAGACGCTGCTGTAGCCAACTGCGCTGTTCGGGCCGCAGCCAACTCGCGTCCTTCGGACGGTCGGTCAGCAGCACCCAGGTCACGATGCACATGATGATGGGCGGCACTGCCTCGACCAGGAACAGCCACTGCCAGCCTTGCAGTCCGAGCGAGCCGTCCATCGTCAACAGATACGCCGACACCGGCGGGCCGATGATCAGCGAGATTACGCTGGCCGACTGGAAGATCCCCATCATCCGCGAGCGATAATAGGATGGGAACCACCAGGTCAGGTACAGCACGATACCGGGGTAGAAGCCTGCTTCGGCCAGGCCGAGGAGGAAGCGAACGCCGTAAAAGCTCCAGTCGTTCCAGACAAAGGCGGTCAGGCCGGAGATGATGCCCCAGGTGAGCAGGATCCGGGCGATCCACTTGCGCGCGCCGACACGGTTCAGGACCAGGTTGCTGGGGATTTCCGCAAGGAAGTAGCCAATGAAGAACACGCCGGCGCCAAATCCGAACACGGCCTCGGAAAAGCCGAGCGCGTTTTGCATCGTGAGTTTGGCGAACCCCACGTTCACGCGATCGAGATAGGCGCAGAAATAGCCCAACATGAGAATCGGCATCAGGCGCCAGGCGACGTGCCGGACGGTTTCATGCTCCAGGGGATCGATCTGTGCGCGGGCGGCGGTTGCGGGCTGCGATGCCATGACGATCTCCGCAATGGGCTCAGAGGAAAACCAAGGCAGGTTAGTGGCCAGTTAATTGATATGTCTGCTTGATGATTCGAACAAGTGTGGACGAAAGGCCGCGATCTGTGGCCCAACCTGATCTACTCCCGCAACTACCGTGTGGCTGGCTTCCATCTCGCGCCCGCCCCCTGCATGATGACGGCCAGCACGAGAGCGTTCAGGGGAAACAGCCATGGCAGACGGCAGCGTCGACACGCGGACCGCACACGTATCGGCGGAAGAAGCGCTGGCGCTGCATGCGTCCGGGCGTCCCGGCAAGCTGGAGACGCGCATCTCCAAGCCGATCACAACTGCGCGCGATCTCTCGCTCGCCTACTCGCCCGGCGTCGCGGAACCTTGCCTGCACATCCAGCGGGATGCGTCGCTCGCCTACGATTACACCGCCAAGGGCAACATGGTCGCGGTGGTGTCGAACGGCACCGCCGTGCTTGGCCTGGGCAATCTCGGCGCGGTGGCGTCCAAGCCGGTGATGGAGGGCAAGATCGCGCTGTTCAAGCGCTTCGCCGATATCGACGGCATCGATCTCGAGGTCGGCTCCGAGGATGTCGATGACGTGGTGAACGCCGTGCGCTTCCTGGTCGGCTTCGGCGGCATCAATCTGGAGGACATCAAGGCGCCGGAGTGCTTCGTGATCGAGCAGCGGCTGCGCGAGATGATGGACGTCCCGGTGTTCCACGACGATCAGCACGGCACCGCCATTGTCGCCGCGGCGGGGCTGATCAATGCCTGCCATCTCACCGGGCGCGATCTCCGTGATACCAAACTGGTGGTGAACGGCGCCGGCGCGGCCGGCATCGCCTGCGTCGAGCTGCTGAAGGCGATGGGCATGCGGCCGGAGCATGTCGTGCTGTGCGACACCAAGGGCGTGATCTACCAGGGCCGCACCGATGGCATGAACCAGTGGAAGTCAGCGCACGCCGCCGTCACCAGGGCGCGTACCCTGACCGACGCGCTGGACGGCGCCGAGGTGTTCTTCGGCCTGTCGGTGAAGGGCGCGGTGACCAAGGACATGGTCCGTCGCATGGCGGACAAGCCGATCATCTTCGCGATGGCGAACCCGGATCCCGAGATCACCCCGGAGGAGGCACGCGAAGCCAGCCCGCACGCGATCATCGCCACCGGCCGCAGCGACTATCCCAATCAGGTCAACAACGTACTCGGCTTTCCCTACATCTTCCGCGGTGCGCTCGATGTGCGTGCCAGCACGATCAACGAGGCGATGAAGATCGCCGCGGCCGAGGCGCTGGCCAATCTGGCGCGCGAGGACGTGCCGGATGAGGTGCATTCCGCATCGGCGGGCCGGCGACTGACCTTCGGTCCCGACTACATCATTCCGAACGCGTTCGATCCGCGGCTGATCTCCTGGGTGCCGCCGGCGGTGGCACGCGCGGCGATGGAGAGTGGCGTGGCGCGCAAGCCGCTGGTCGATCTGCGCCGCTATGCGCGCGAGCTGTCGGGCCGGCTGGATCCCACCGCCGGTGCGCTGGACGCCATCATGGAGAGCGTGCGGTCCCATCCGTGCCGTGTGGTGTTCGCCGAAGGTGAGGAGGAGAAGGTGGTGCGCGCCGCCGTTGCCTACCGCAACGCGGGCTACGGCCGGCCGGTGTTGATCGGACGCGAGGACCGGGTGAAGGCGACGATGGCGGGCCTCGGTCTCGGCATGGTGGACGGGATCGAGATCCACAATGCGCGGCTGTCCAGCGCCAATACGAAATATGTCGAGTTCCTGTATGGCCGCCTGCAGCGGCGCGGCGTCCTGCAACGCGACTGCCAGCGCATGGTGAACCAGGACCGCAACGTGTTCGCCGCCTGCATGGTGGCGACCGGCGAAGCCGATGCGATGGTGACCGGGCTGACCCGTTCCGCCGCGGTGTGCCTGGGCGACATCAGCCACGCGATCGAGCCGGCCGCTGGCGGCCTGGCGTTCGGCCTCACGCTCGTTCTCGGCATGCGTGGGAAGACCATCTTCATCGCCGATACACTGATGCACTTCCGGCCCAACGCCGAGGAATTGGCCGAGATCACTATCGGTGCCGCGCGGGCAGCGCGTCATCTCGGACACGAGCCGCGCGTCGCGCTGCTGTCACACGCCACGTTCGGCGATCCGATCCAGCCGGCCAATGCACCGATGCGCGATGCGATCGCGCTGCTGGATCAGCGCAAGGTGGACTTCGAATACGACGGCGAGATGAGCCCCGACGTGGCGCTGGAGCCTTCCATCCGTGCGCTCTATCCGTTCTGCCGGCTGACCGCGGACGCCAACGTTCTGGTGATGCCGGGGCTGCATTCGGCGCACATCACCTCGAGCCTGGCGCGCCGGTTGGGCGGCGGAACGACCATCGGGCCGCTGCTGATGGGCATGGAGCGGCCGGTCCAGATCATGCCGATGGACGCCTCGGTGAGCCAGATCGTCGATCTGGCCTGCCTTGCCGCGTATCAGGCGGCGAGGCGATGATCCATCGCCGCTACGGGGCGGCCGGCTCGCTCACCGGGCGAGGCGTCGGTTCCGTTCTCGTCTGGTCGGTCAGCATTTCGATGTGGCCGGTGATCTGGCCGCCATCCTCCACCTGAAGACGGCGGCACCGGGCGGTACCCAGCACCTTGCCAGTGGCACGCACGATCAGCGCGCCCCGCGCGGTCAGCGTGCCGTCGATCGTGCCGGCGATCTCGGCATCCTCGACCTCGATCTCGCCCTTGAAGACGCCGCCAGGCGAAATGGCCAGCTCGGTGGCATGGATCATGCTCGCTTCGACCGTGCCTTCGACCACGAGGCGTTCGGCATCCTGAACCGTGCCCTGCACGCTGATCCCGCGGCCGACGACCAGGGTGCGCCGTTCCGACGGATCGCGCGCCGTTGGGCGAATCGGCGGGAGCCCAGGGCGGGCGCCAATGGGAGGAACGGCCTGCGGCGCGGGCGCGGGCGCGGTGGTGAATGGTTGCCGGGACATGGTCTGCACCTCTTGCGGCTGGGCGGGACGGAAGGGAGGCACGCCCAACCCGTTGTCGGTCGGTCCGCTTGGGGCGCCTAGATGATCCTCGCCGTCTCTCTGATCAGGGAACGACAGGCCGGTCGGCAGGGCGCTCCCTGGTTCGGCTGCCTGCGGATCGTCGGGCTTGCGACGCTTGAATACGGGCACGGGCGCCTCGTCTGGCTGGCGTGTATCGGGAGTTCGAATCGATGGCGCCGGGGTAACACGGGTGGCGGCGCACGAACAGCCGGCCGCCCGCAGTTATCCACAACGATGCGAAGCATGAACGGGTGCCGGCAGCACAATGCCGGCTGAGCATCGGGAAGGAAGGATGACCTCTTCGCGTTATTATGAGGATGACAATTGCGCCGAGGTCTCATACACTAATTACCAAGGCCCCAGCCGTTAACGGGGGACCATTGGGAGGTAATGATGGGTTCCGTCAATGAATGCTGCGGGCGAGCGCCGCCCGCCGGCAGCGTTATCATTTGACCCATCGCTAACCCCTTGCGCTCGCTGCGCTGGATGCATGGCTCGATCCGAGCGGAGGCGAGCGCGAAACTCACTTCGTACGATGTACGCAAAGCGACGAGGAGACGCCGTATCGACAGAACGCGACCGTAAAACACCATCCAGCACAGGGAGGCGATAATGGGCTCATCGACCCGCTTGCCTCGGGGACACGAGGCCAGAAGCACGATTCCAGTGACGCGCCGTGAAGCACTCACGCTTGCCGCGCTTGGCGTGGCGGCTGGCACGGCAAGACCCGCCCGCGCGGCACCGCCGCAAGGGCAGATCACCTACGCGGTGCATGTTTCGCTCGCTCCCACCTGGTTCGACCCGGCGGAAACGTCGGGAATTATCACGCCGTTCATGTTGCTCTACGCACTGCACGACGCCTTGGCCAAAGGCATGCCCGGACAAACCCAGGCGCCTTGCCTCGCCGAATCCTGGTCAGTGTCGGAGGATGGCCTGACCTACGATTTCGTCCTGCGCCAGGGCGCGCTGTTCCACAACGGCGAGCCGGTCACCGCCGACGATGTGAAATTCTCCTTCGAACGCTACCACGGCGCGTCGTACGCGCAGATGAAGGAACGCGTGGCGGCGGTGCAGACCCCCGATCCTCGTCATGTCAGTTTCAAGCTGAAGCGGCCTTGGCCGGACTTCCTGACATTCTATGCCGGTGCCACCGGCGCCGGTTGGATCGTGCCGAGGAAATATGTGGAGAAGGTCGGCGACGACGGGTTCCGCAAGGCACCTGTGGGCGCCGGTCCCTACAAGTTCGTCTCGTTCGACGCCGGTGTCGAGCTGGTGCTGGAGGCATTCGATCACTACTGGCGCAAGTCTCCGAGCGTGAAGCGGCTGGTACTGAAGGTCGTGCCGGACGAGGCAACGCGGCTCGCTGCACTGAAAGCCGGCGAAGTCGACATCGCCTATTCGATCCGAGGCGAGCTCGCCCAGGAATTGCAGCGTATTCCGGGCCTGGCCCTGAAATCGGTGGTCCTGCAAGGTGCGTTCTGGCTGTATTTCCCCGAACAGTGGGACCCGAAGTCGCCGTGGCACGACATCCGGGTACGGCAGGCCGCCAACCTCGCGCTCGACCGCAAAGCCATCAACGATGCGCTCACGCTCGGCGAATCGCACGTCACCGGCAGCATCATGCCGGACAGTTTTGAGTTCTATTGGGCACCGCCGCCGCCGGTGTACGATCCGGTACAGGCCAGGAAGCTGCTGGCGGATGCCGGCTACCCCAACGGCTTCGACGCCGGCTACTACACCTGCGATTCCTCGTATGCGAATATCGGCGAGGCCGCGCTCGATAACCTGGCGCAGGTCGGGATCCGGGCGAAACTCCGTCCGCTCGAGCGTGCGGCCTTCCTGCAAGGCTACGCGGACAAGAAGTTCAGCAACATCATCCAAGGTGCCAGCGGTGCGTTCGGCAATGTCGCGACGCGTATGGAGGCGTTCGTGGTGAAGGGCGGTGGATTCGTCTACGGCAGCTATCCCGACATCGACGCGCTGTATCCGCTGCAGGCGGTCGAGGGCGACCACGCGAAGCGCGCTGCGATCCTGCAGAAGATGCAGCAACTGTTGGTGGAGAAGGTGATGTATGTGCCGATCTGGCAGCTCGCCTTCCTCAACGGCGTCGGCCCACGGGTGGCGGAATCGTGCTTCGGTCGCATCCCCGGCTTCGCCTACACCGCGCCCTATGAGGAGCTCGCGCTGAAGGCGTCATGACGTAGCGCGCCTCACAGGCCGCGGGCGGCGTCCCGGTCGCCGGCCATGGTCATCATCGCCTGGTCCAGCACATGGACCATGGCGGCAGTGCCGATGACCGGGATCAGCAGGTTGAGGATCGGGACGTAGCCGGCGAGCGCCAGAATGCACCCCTGGGTCAGGATCGCGAGCCGCACGCGTGCATACACCATCCGGGCGGCAGGACGCGGCATGCGGCGCATCGCCACCGCGTCGAACAGACCGCGGCCGATGGTGTAGCCGCCGATGAGCCAGACGAGGACGAGGCCGGCACCGGGCAGGAACAGCGCTGCGATCAGCGCCAGGACGTTGAGCAGCAGGATGCGGGCGGCGATGCCGATGGCGTCCCAGATCTGGGAGGCGATCGGGGCGCCGCGCGCCGCGGGCAAGGTCGGGTAGTAGCGACGCTCGACCGCGTGCGCGATACGATCGATGTAGAGCGTGCCGATGATCGCGGCGACCGGCAGGAACAGCCACAGCGCGACCAGGGAGGCGCCGATGCCGCCGAGCAGGTCGGCCACCCAGCCGATCCAGCCGTGCAGATCGAGCAGGCGGTGCACCGCCCAGATGGCGGCGACATGGAGTGCGACGAAGCAGGCGGCGGACCACAGGAGGCTGCGGAGCAGGACGCCCAGGAACACGCTGTCGTCGAGTTGGCCGAGGGCGCGGGCGATGGGGGAAAGCAGGACGGTCACCTGACGCGATGTCCTTCGATGGCCTCGCCTTCGCGACCGTGACGGGTCACAGTTGCCGCCGCCGAGGAGGATTCCCCACCATGCACGCGATCCGCATCGACCGCAGCAAGCCGCTCTGTCAGGAGCCGAACTGCGGCCACAACCGCTACCACCCCGACATCACCCCCGCCGCCGAGATCGGCGAGGGCGAGGAGATCGCGCTGGAAACCCGCGACGCGCTCGACGGCCAGATCACGCGCGCCACCACTGTCGCCGACTTCGCCGCGCTCAACACCGGCGCGGTGCATCCGCTCACCGGCCCGGTGTTCGTCAAGGGCGCGCAGCCTGGCGACATCCTCGAGATCGAGTTCACCGACATCATCCCGCAGCTCACCGGGTTCAGCGCGATCATGCCGGGCCTGGGCTTCCTGCGCGACGTGATGACCGAGCCATTCCTGGTGCACTGGGAGCTCAAGGACAACTGGGCCACCTCGGCGCAGCTCACCGGCGTGCGGATTCCCGGCGCGCCGTTCATGGGCGTCTCCGCTGTGGCACCCACTACCGAGCAACTCACCGCCTGGACCGCGCGCGAGCAGCGCGTGATCGACCGCGGCGGGTTTGCGCTGCCGCCCGATGCCGCCGGCGCAGTGCCCGCCGGGCCGTGCGGCCTGACCGGCCTGCGCACCCTGCCGCCGCGCGAGAACGGCGGTAATTTCGACGTGAAGCAGCTTACCAAGGGCGCCAAGCTGTATCTGCCGGTGTTCAAGGAAGGCGCGCTGTTCTCTACCGGCGACGGCCACTTCGCGCAGGGCGACGGCGAGGTCTGCGTCACCGCGGTGGAAATGGGCGCCACCGCGGTGGTGCGGTTCAAGTTGCACAAGGGGCTGGCCACGAGACGCAAATTCGTGTCGCCAGTGTTCTCGCGCACCAGCTACTTCGCCGATCCGCGCTTTGCCGTGCCGGAGCGCTTCCTCGGCGTCATGGGCATGCCGATCAACGCTGCCGGCGAGATCGAGGCGGAGAACCTGACGCTCGCTTGCCGCAACGCGGTGCTCAACATGATGGAGCTGCTGCAGGAGCGCGGCTTTTCCCGCCAGCAGGCGTACGTGATCTGCAGCGTGGCGGTCGATCTGCGCATCTCCAATGTGGTCGATGTGCCGAACTATGTGGTGTCGGCGCTGCTGCCGGAGGCGATCTTCGACGGTGGATAGCGCGGTTCTCGGTTCGTGTCAGGCCGGAACGAAGTGCGAGCGATAGGGGGTGCCATCGGGCATGTAAATGGTCCCGGTGTTGCGGGGGATGTCCATGAGTGTACCGAAGAAGGTCTGCACCTGTAGCCCAAACGGACGACTGTCGAATCGGTCCAGCACCATGACGAGGTCGTGCACAGGCATGGTTCGAACCACTTCGAAACCCTGAGCGTAGCGCATGCGATAGGTGGAGTCGCTGGTATAGGCGATCTCGGCACGCATGCCGGGACCCCGTGGCGTATTCTGGAAGAAGTCGGAGAGGGCAGCCTGAGTCTGCGCCGCGTTAAGCACTCGCTCAGCGGCATCGATCATGTCCGCCAGCGTGCAAAAGGCGGTGATCAGCGTATATTCGCGGCGGCGCCGGCGGCCATTGTTCCAGACGAGTTGTTCCGACATCCGCGCATAACGCTCCAGCAGTTCATCATTGCTGAGCAGCAGGTGACGCGACCCGGCGTGGCCTGGGCTACCGGTGTCACGATGCGGCGTGGGAGCGCCCTCGGACGTGCGCAGGATAGTCTCGGCCTCGGCGCGGGTGAACTGGCGATACATGCGATCCCCACGGGTTTCGGCGCATTATAGACGATCCGTGGCGGGATTGGCCTGGTACTGATTGCCAGTACTGGAAGCCGGAAGTGTTGCGTCCTCCCGGAAATTGCTCTTCAGAAACTTATACTGGGAGCCGGAAGTCTCGACCCTCGGGCCGCCGCCCACCGTCATGGCGGGCGAAGGCCCGCCATCCACGACTTGCCTTTGCGCGTGTAGCAAAGCCGTGGATGCCGACCTTCGTCGGCATGACGACCTTGGCGTCGTCGGTGGGTCACAGCCACACTCGACCATGGCGCCAGCCGAACCGGTTGAGCGCCACTCCGAACAGCGGCGTGTCCCTCGCCTGATATATCACGCAGCTCGAACGAGGCTGAGTACGGCGCCCTTGCCCCGCACTTCCGCCTCCTCGAACTCGGCGGCGGCGATCGCCCGATCGAGAGCGGCGCGCAGCTCCTTGGCCGTCTCCAGCGTCAGCTCGATCCCCGCCCGCGCACCGGCCTCGAGGTCCGTGTTGATGAAGTCGAGCGTGATGACGTCGCCCAGCGGCGCATGGCGCGCATGGTCATAGGCGACCACCGACCGCGTTAGCGGGAACCATTGGTCCCCGCGCTTCGCCATGCCTTCCGCACGTGCGATCTCGATGATGGACGTGCACATGTCCGAACCTCCTACTTCGCCAGATGCTTGCCAAAGAAGGCCCATATCTTGTTCCAGCCATCCATTGCCTGCTCGGGCCGATAGAGCGGCCGGTGCCAATAGAAGAAGCCGTGGCCGGCGCCGTCGTAGCGGTGGAACTCATAATTCTTGCCGTGCTTCTTGAGTTCGGCCTCGTGCTGGTTCACCTGCTCCGGGCTTGGTGCGCGATCATCGTTGCCGAACAAGCCGAGCAGCGGGCAGCTCAGGTCCTTCGTCATGTCGATCGGCGCGACCGGCTTCTTGGCATTGAGCTCCTCCTTGGCCATGACCACGCCGCCGCCCCACTGCTCGACACAGGCATCGATGTCCTTCTTCTGGCAGGCATAGATGAAGGCATGCCGGCCGCCCGAGCAGGAGCCGATCAGACCAACCTTGCCGTTGTGATCGGGCTGGGCGCGCATCCACTTCACGGCGCCCTCGGTATCGCCTACCATCTGGGAGTCGGCGATGCCGCCCTCGGCGCGCACCTTGGCGGCGACGTCGTCAGGGTTGCCGTCGCTGCCGCCACCCTCGCGCTCGTAGAGGTTGGCGCAGATCGCGAGATAGCCGTGATGCGCAAACCGGCGCGTCGTCTCGATATAGAGCTCGCTCCAGCCCGGGAGATGGTGGATCAGCACGACGCCCGGAAAGGGGCCAGCACCAGATGGCCTGGCCACGTAAGCCGTTATCGGCGTGCCTTTGTCGCCTTTGATGGTCACGTTCTCGCAGGTCATGCCTCGGTAGAATGACATCGATCTTCCTCCATGGGCGTGGGTTTCGGGCCTCATCGGGCCGTTCGGAGTGCCGCGCCGTCCTCGACAAGCGGGGTGAACTCGCTTTGCTGCCCGAGCTTCGCGCCCCCAGTATTCGACGATCGCATACTGGGTGCAACAAGAGGCGGGTGTTGGACGCGATCCGCGGCCGACTAGGACGTACCACTGCGGGGTTGAACGGTTTCGTCTCATGGTCTCGTTTCATGAGCCTGCACCGCGCCAAATGCGACACGTCGCAAAAGGATCACTCCGCGGCCATGGCGGCTGGCGGCCGGTCGAGCGCCCGCAGGATGGGACTCGTGCCGTTGACGATCTCCGCGACGATGTGGGGTTCCGGCGGGCCGTAATCGAACCCCGCCGGCAGCCCGCCCGCGGCTCGGATGCCGCGGGCGCGGTCGGGGTGGATCAGGGCAAACTGCTCGGCCTCGGTGAGGGTGCTCCAATCGGGTGCGGGGGATGCGACGACGGTCGGCTCGGTGGGTTGCGGCGGCTCCACCGGTTCCGGCGAAGCTGTGGGCGCCGGGATCGAGGCGTCGCGGAACCACCAGCCGGAGCGCTCCATGGCCGCGGGGTGCATCTCGTTCAGGGCCTTGTCGCGTTCGGCCTGGGTGCGCCGGTAGTCGCGCAGCAGGCTCCGCAGCTCGCGCATCGCCGAGTTTGCCTGGGCGCGGCAGCGCAGGGTCACGGCGATGTCGTTGCGGTACTCGCTGGCCAGGCGACGGCAATCCATCAGGTACGCCTCGGCCGAGACGAGGTCGGCGGCGAGCTTGGCCTCCCAGGCGTCGGCGGGATGTAGCGCGGCGACCGCCGCCATGGCGGCTTCGTCGCGGGCGGCACGGGAATCGGGGGTGTCGACGGCGGGCGCGGGAAGCGAGGCACAGAGGTTGGCGAAGACCTCGCGGGCTATGGTGTCGGGGAGGTCGGGAAGGGTGTACATGATCGGGCTGGCCCCTTGTGATGGCGAAAGGGGCGGATGTGGGTGTTAGCATTATTAATGTCAACCGTCATTACCGCTATGCCAATCAAGCGGCGGGCCAGTCTCATGCCAACAGCCCAATCCCATGACCGCCGACGACCCATAGCCGAACTTCCGAGCGTAGACATCTCCGGGATACCCCCGGCTTCAGTCTCACGGGGGATGTCCGCGCTTCCACTTGCCGCGGCGCTTCCCCGGGCTTAGCGTCTGAAAAAAGGGAGGCGTCCGATGCGTGTGATCGCTGCTGTCCTTGGAGCCCTGCTGGCTCTCACCTCCGCGTCTGTCCGAGCTGATGAATTGCAGGTCACCGTGGCGTCCGGTGCGCTGTCTGGGCTCGCCAGCCGAGATGGGCTCGTGCGCAGTTTCAAGGGAGTGCCGTATGCCGCTCCGCCGGTCGGATCGCTGCGGTGGCGCCCGCCAGAGCCAGTCGCCGCGTGGCAGGGGACGCGGGAGGCAAATCGCTTCTCGCCCATCTGTCCGCAACCAAGCCCAATACCAGGCGCCTTCTATCAGCGGGAATTCTTCCAAACCGCTGAGGCACAGAGCGAGGACTGCCTCTATCTGAACGTGTGGACGGCGGTGCCTCGCGGCGCTGCTCCCCGCCCGGTCATGGTCTTTTTCCATAGCGGCGGGAATTCCCTGTGGTCGGGATCGATGATGGTCTTCGACGGTAGCGATCTCGCGCGCAAGGGGGCCGTGGTCGTGACGCTTAACTTCCGGATTGGTGCGTTCGGTTTCCTCGCGCACCCTGAGTTGGACGCGGAAAGTCCCGACCATGTCTCCGGCAATTATGGCTTGCTGGACCAGCAAGCCGCGTTGCGCTGGGTGAAGGCGAATATCGCCGCGTTTGGCGGCGATCCCGAGCGGATCACGATCTTTGGCCAGTCGGCCGGGGCGACAGACGTCGGCTATGCCATGGCATCCCCGCTCGTGAAGGGACTGTTTCGCCGCGCGATCATCGAAAGCAGCCAGATATTCGGCACCCTGGGGCCCACACCCAACCTTGCCTCCGCCGAGGAGGGCGGCAAGAAGCTCGTCAGCGGCGCTTCGCGACATGCCGGCCGCGCAGATCGTGGCGCATATTGGCCGCAAATTCGGGGCCTATGGGCTTCAACCGGTGATTGATGGATGGGTGCTGCCGCGCGGCACGCCCGAGGCCATCGCGGCAGGACAACAGAACGGCACGGAACTGTTGCTCGGCTCCGTCGCGAACGAGGGCACGCAATTGCTGCCTCCGAGCACGCCCGAGGCCTTGCATACGATGATCAAGCAATGGTTCGGAACGCAGGCGGAGCCGATCGCCGCCCTCTACACCGGAACCGATCCCGAAACAGCCACGGTGGCGGAGGACCAACTCCTGAGCGATTACACCGCCGCGATGGCCAGGGTCGCGGCGGGTCTGTTCGTGCGGCAGGGACATCCCGCATGGGTCTACAGTTTCAACCGAGCGGCACCAGGCTCAGACCCGGTTAAGGTGGGAGCGTTCCACTGCGCCGAACTGGTCTACGTTTTCGGAACCCAGCATACCGTTGACCGCCCCTGGGAGGCGATTGACCGTCAACTCTCTGACGTCATGTCGTCCTACTGGGTGCGTTTCGCGGCAACCGGAAACCCGAACGGTCCAGACTTGCCAGAATGGCCAGCCTATGACGAACAATCGCGGCACGTTAAAGATTTCGGCTCTCGTGTCAGCGTTGGGCCGGGCCTCAAGGCGGCGCCGCTGTTCGAGGCATATCTCAGTACGCGGCTGCCGCCTGTGAAGCAGTGAGGACGTGGTGCATCGATAGCATCCGCTCAGGCGGCCTCCCGCTGATCCGGATCGCGACGGTAGCGGCCTGGTGTTGAACACGCTGTTTGGACGCTTAACAATTCGAAATCGCCCAGCTCGCTGGTCGGCAGTCAGAGCGGCTTCCCGGCCGCGAGGCGGACGCCTTCGACCCGGAGCGCATAATCCTCCGGCCGCAGCCAGGGCAGCCTTTGCTGCCAACGCTGAAGCTGCTCCGGCGATTGTGCCGGGACGCGTTCCAGCGCTTCGCGCGCTTCGTCCAGCCGGCCGAGATATGCGAGCGACGCGGCGATGAAATCGCGGGGTTGGACATACCCCGGTCGCAGGCGAACAAATTGGTGCAACGTCTCCAGCGCGGCGACGAAATCGCGTGAGAAAAACTGGAGAGTCCCGCGCCAGAGCGTCCACAGCCAGGTTAGTGGATCGTTCGGGCTGGCGCGCATTGCCTGCGCCAGCCGATCGAGCGCTTCATCTCGATAGCCGCCATACCCGAGTACACAACCGAGCATGCTGATCACAAAGGCACTGTTCGGATTGAGTGCGAGTGCGGTGCGTGCTTCGGCGATCGCCGCCTCCCATTCGCTGCCCCACATCATCATATGTGCCAGGACGGCATGCGCCATCGCATCCTTGTCGTCGAGCGACACCGCGATGTGTGCTTCTTCACGGGCGGTTCCCTGAACCTCCAGGAAGGGGCGCTCCGAGAAGTGCCAGATATCCCACTGGAGGGCCAGCGCGTATCCGTAATGGCCGGGAGCGAAATTCGGATCGAGCGCGATGGCCTGGCGGAAGAAGGTCAGGGCGGTTTTGTTCTCCTCCGGTGCGTATTTGTAGAAGTGCCAGAGGCCGCGCTGATAGGCTTCCCAGGCATCGAGCCGTTCCGGCAGCTTGCGCAGCACGCGCTGTTGCTCGGCCGCGGCCAATGCCGGCTCGATTACCCCGGCGACGCTCGCTGTGATCTCGTCCTGCACCGCAAAGATGTCGCTGAGGTCGCGGTCGTAGCGCTCGGCCCAGACATGGGCAGCCGAGGTCGCATCGATCAATTGCGCCGTGACGCGCACCCGTTGGCCGGCCTTGCGCACCGAGCCCTCCAGCAGGTAGCGCACCCCCAGCTCACGGCCGACCCGCTTCACATCGACCGCCTGCCCCTTATAGGTGAAACTCGAATTGCGCGCGATCACGAACAGCCAGCGAATGCGGCTCAATGCGGTGATGATGTCCTCGACCATGCCGTCGGCGAAATATTCTTGCTCCGCGTCGCCACTCATGTTCTGGAATGGCAGGACAGCAATGGACGGCTTGTCCGGCAGTGGCAGCGCATCGCGTCCTTTGATGGGCTTCAACTCAGCAGCGTCGTCATCGAGCTTCACAAGATATGCCTCAACCGGCCGGCTGATGTTCCTGAGATTGAGCGTTCCAAGTCCCTCGAAGACGAGATCGAGCCGCCCGTGCACGTGATCGTGCACCGCGCCCGAAACGCAGATGCCGCCCGTCGGACATTCGGCCTGAAGTCTCGCCGCGACGTTCACCGCCTCTCCGTGCAGGTCGGTTCCTTCGGCAATGGCGTCGCCAATGTTGATGCCGACGCGGAAGCGAATGCGCCGGTCCGGTGGCTGATCGCCATCATAGACCGGCACCTGCCGCTGCACCTTGACCGTGCAGCGCACCGCACCGTCGATACTGTCGAACGCGATGAGCAGCGAGTCGCCCCCTGTTTGCACTATTTTGTCGCCGTACTCGCGGATCGCCGGATCGATCAGCGCGCGCCGGAGCGTGCGCAGGCGCTGGAGCGTGCCGGCGTCGTCCAAGCCGATGAGCCGGCTGTAACCGACCATGTCGGCATAAACGACAGCAATCAGCTTCCGGCCGCCCGCGGCCCTGCCGGCCAGATCGGAGTTGCTGCCAGGCACGCTCACGAGCCGAGTGTTAACACGCCTTGGCGTCAGTGCGCGACATTCCTTGGGATCGGCAGCCAGCCTGAGTGCTGATCGAGTGCGTCGGCACGCTGCCGTTTGCCATGTCGCGATTGCTCTCGTCGGGGCAGGCCCGCTCGCCCGCACAATCCTCAGGTAGCAACTGGCGCATAGATGCCGCTGGCCGGGCAAACCGCGGTTGGGCGCTGTCCACCAGACTGCGACGTTCCCGTCGGCCGCCGCCCAGGGCTGCTATGGGTCAACGGCTGGCTATCGAGAGTCAGGCATTCCCGCCTCACCGCTCCTCCCCCTCTTCCGGCGGATACCGCCGCAGCAACACCAGCATCAGCCCCATCGACGGCAGTGCGGCGAACATGCACAGCGCATAGAACGCCACCCACCCCATCCGCGCGGCCAGCACGCCCGACGCGCCGCCGATCGTATGCACCGCGATCGCCGCCAGCGACGACAGCAGCGCATAATGCGTGGCGGTGAACTCGCGCGAACACAGGCCGGACAGGTAGGTGATGAACGCCGCGTCGGCCATGCCCTGCGCGAACGCCTCGGTGGTCACGGTCGCGAACAGCACATGGTGTTCGCCCGCCGACACCGCGAGCAGCAGATACATCGCCATGGCGATGGTCTGTGCCCAGCCGGTGCGCAGCAACGCCCGTCCGGTGCCAAGCCGCGCCACCAGCCAGCCGCCCAGCGCGATGCCGGCCAGCGTGCCCCCCAGCGAGAACCAGCCGGTCGCCGCGATCGCCTCGCGCGAGAAGCCGAGCGCGCGATAGAACGGCGCGGTCATGATGCCGGCCATCGCCTCGCCCAGCTTGAACAGCGCGACGAAGGCGAGGATCAACGGTGCGCCGCGGCGGGTGAGGAAGTCGCGCAGCGGCGCGATCACCGCGTGCGCGAGGCGGGAGGCGAAGCCTGCCGACGCGACGCGGCGCGCCGTCGGCAGCGGTTCGGGCGCCAGCAGCGTGACGACCAGCCCGAGGCCGATCAGCACCGCCACGCCGAGCAGCGCCACATGCCAGCCGACTGTGCTCACCGCGGAGATCACACCGGTGGTCGCGATCAGCAGCGCGACGCGGTAGCCCCAGACATAGGCCGCCATCGCGGCACCCTGGCGGTGCTGGGGAAACACCTCGATGCGCCAGGCGTCGACCACGATGTCCTGGCTTGCCGACAGGAAGGCGACGAGGGCCGCCACGCCGAGGGAGACGAACGGCAGATGCGCCGGGTCGGACAGCGCCAGCAAAGCGGCGGCGGCGGCGAGCGATGGTTGGATCGCGGCGAGCCAGCCGCGGCGACGGCCCAGGCGGCGCAGCGGGCCGGGCGGCAGGGCGTTGTCGAGCACCGGTGCCCACAGGAACTTCAGCGAGTAGGCGAGGCCGATATTCGCGGTCAGGCCGATCAGCGCCAGCGAGACGCCGCCTTCCGACAGCCACAGGCGGAAGGTGAAACCTGACAGCGGCAGGGGAAGACCGGCGACGAAGCCGTAGGCGGCCATCAGCCAGAGGTGTGGGTTGACCGGCCCCCTCGCCTCCACCCCCTCCCGCAAGGGGAGGGGGAGCACGGAAGCCGCGGATGCCGCGGGGACTCTACGGAACGTCCGCGTCACCCCGCCCCAGCGGCCGCTGCATCGTCACCACATCGACCCAGCGGCCGAACTTCACCCCGACCGCCCGCATCGTACCGACCATCTGGAACCCCAGACTGGCATGCACGCCGATCGATCCGACGTTCTCCGCGTCGCCGATCACCGCCAGCATCTGCCGCATTCCGTGGGCGGTGGCGTCCTCGATCAGCCGCCCAACCAGTGCCTTGCCCACCCCCTGCCCGCGCACATCCTCCCGCACATACACGCTATCCTCGACGCAGAACCGGTACGCCGAGCGATCGCGGAACTGGGTGTAATACGCAAACCCCAATACGCCGGTCGCATCCGCCGCCACCAGCCACGACCAGCCGTGGCCGACCACCTTGGCGAACCGCTCGGCCATCTCCTCGACCGACGGCGGTTCCTCCTCGAACGTCCCGGTGCCGGTCAGCACGTGGTGGGCATAGATGGACTGGATGTCGGGGATGTCCGCCTCGGTTGCCGCTCGTATCTCCATCGCCTCGCGTCGCTCCGCTCAGACCGGGAGTCCAAGCACAGCCGCCGCGTCGCAGGCAAACGCCAGCAGGCCGCGGTCGAGGCCGGGACCCGCGACCAGGGATATCCCGACCGGCGCGCCCTTGACCAAGCCAGCCGGCAGCGTGACCTCGGGCAGCCCACAGAACCCGGCGATCGCGGTGACGCCGATGGTCGCCTGCCGGACCGCATCCTGTTCCGCCATGCCGCTGGTGAGCAGCGGCGCGGGACAGGGGCTGGTCGGATAGACCAGCACGGCGCCGCCGGCCAGCAGCGGCCGGACCCGAACCTGCAACACGCGGCGAAACGCCCGTCCAGGCCCGGCAACCGCGGCGTCGGTGGCCTTGGCGGCAGCGAAGCGCTCGCCGATGCCGGGCCCGAAGCGCGGCTTCGTCGTCTCGACCCAGTTGCCGAGACTGGCCCAGACCTCCTCGGCCTGCACCGTGCGGAAGTGATCGTAGACGCTGTCGATCCCCTCGGGAGCCAGCCGGACGCCAACAGCCCTGCCGCGCCACTGTTCCAGTCGCTCCAGCGCCGGGTGCAGCGCTTCGGCCACCGACGGCTGGGCGTTGATCCAGGCCTCCTCGACCCGCAGCAGCGGACCATCGACCGCCTGGCGGTCACCAGGCAGCAGCACGTCGCCGACCCCCGCAAGCAGGGCCGCGCTCCGGCTGAACCAGCCGCAGGTGTCGAGGCTCGGCGCCAGTGGGCATGCGCCCGCCAGGCTGACCGCCCCGTGGCTCGGACGGATGCCGAAGAGGCCGCAGTAGCTCGCTGGGATGCGTACCGAGCCGCCGGTGTCGGAGCCGAGAGCAAAATCGACCAGCCCGGCGGCGACCGCGGCGGCCGAGCCGCAGCTTGACCCGCCGGGGAACCGGTCAGGCGCGCGCGGATTGACCGGGGTGCCCTGCCAGACATTCTCACCGGTGAGGCCGTAGGCCAGTTCCACTGTCTTGGTCTTGCCGACCAGCCGGGCGCCGGCCTGCAGCAACATGCTCACCACCGGCGCGGTCGCGTTGGCGGCGTCATGGGTGCTCGCCCAGTCGGGATTGCCGTATGTCGTCATGGCGCCGGCGACGTCGAACAGATCCTTGACCGCGAAGTTCAAACCGGACAGCCGGCCCGAGCCCAGCGGCGGGCGCTCAAGGCGCGGCCCAGGCACAAAGGCTCCTACTGTGTCGTCAAGCACGGCCATTTGCTTTATTCTCGCCACCGGATATGCCATAAGCTGCCCGCAATGCATCCGGGCCGGGCCACCGGCGCCCGGTCAGGATTTGCTGGCAAACTGTAGACGGAATGGGGCATACTGCCCAACGGTCTGACGCCGTCGAGGATCGATTTGCCGGCGCAAGCTGCCAGGGTCGAACACGCCAGTTCTGGTTCGGTCCACACCGGGGCACGACGCCATCAGGGGTCATGTCTCTGAGGGGGAATGCCAGTGGATGTAAATGACGGACACCACTCCGGGCCACCGGGGCTCGGTCCTCACTCGGTCGCCGACACCGGCGGCGGTGCAGATACGGGCCCGCCAATCCATCTTGGCGTCGCCGAAGAGCCGCCGATCCATCCGCGCCTGCTCGCGATGATCGTCGCCGGCCGCTACCACGGCCTGGAGCTTGATCCCAACGAATTCCGCGGCGCGCCGGGCGAGGCGTCACCCTCCGCGGCATCGCTGTCCACCTGGGCACAGAACACCGGCATGTGGTCGCGCGCGGTGCGGCTGCGCTGGCGTCATCTCATGCGCTTCCAAAACACCGGGCCGGTGGTATTGCTGTTCACTGACGGTACTGCCGGCCTGCTGACCGGCATCAACACCGAACATCAGGTCGTGTTCATCAAGGATCCGACCGCTCTCGCTTCCGACCCACCGGTCCCGGTGGACGAGCTGCGGCTGAGCGAGGTGTGGGCCGGCGAGGCCGTGCTGCTGCGCGCAAACCGCGGCTTTTCGGAAACCGACGCGCCGTTCTCGCTGCGCTGGCTGTTCGGCCTGGTGATGCAGGAGAAGCGCTCGCTGCGGGATATCGGCATCGCCTCGCTCACGTTGAGCTTTCTGACCATCTTCCCGCCTTTCCTGGTGATGACGGTGATCGACAAGGTGCTGGTCCACCAGTCCTACTCGACCCTGGCGCTGATCGCGGTCATCGTCGCCATCGCCGTTCTCTACGATACGCTGCTCGGCCATGCGCGACGACTGATCACGCTGGTCGTCGGCACCAGGATCGATGCCAAGCTCAACCTGCACGTGTTCAATCGCCTGCTGCGCCTGCCGCTCGACTACTTCGAGCGGCATCCGGCAGGCGAGACAATGTACAAGATCAGCCAGATCCATCGGATACGCGAGTTCATCACCGGCAAGATGCTGACCACGTTCCTCGACCTGATGACGCTGTGCGTGATACTGCCGTTCCTGTTCTGGCTGAACGCAACGCTGGCCTGGATCGTGCTGGCCTGCGCCTGCTTGATCGCGATCGTGATCCTGGCCTTCCTGCGGCCGTTGGCCGTGCTGTTTGGCCGCGTGGTCGCCGCGGAGACCGCCAAGCAGTCGGTGCTCGGCGAGACCGTGTTCGGCGTCCGCACCGTGAAGTCGCTGGCGCTGGAGCCGCAGCGCAAGGCGCTGTGGGACGAGAAGATCGCCGAGGCCGGCAAGTGGCGCCTGGCCTATGGCAGGCTGGGCAACTGGCCGCAGACACTGGTTACGCCGATCGAGCTATTCATGTGGATGGGCGTGATTCTTTTGGGCGTCTATTGGGCGTTGAGTGACCCTACTTCCGGTGCCGGCGCGATCTTCGCGTTCATGATGCTGTCGCGGCGTGTCGCCCACCCATTGGTACAACTGGCCAAGCTCACCGAAGAGTACCAGGACGTCGCGACGGCGATCAACATGGCCGCTTCGGTGCTCAACCGCCCGCTCGAAGTCGATGCCGCGTCTGGCGGCATGCGGCCACGCTTTGCCGGCGCGATCAGCTTCGACGATGTGTCATTCACCTACGGCGGCACCAAGACTCCGGCGCTCGATCGGATCACGTTCTCGATTCCCGCCGGCACGATGCTCGGCATCGTCGGGCGATCGGGTTCCGGCAAGTCCACGATCACGCGCCTGCTGCAAGGCATCAACCGCGACTATTCCGGCTACCTGAAGATCGACGGCTCCGACCTGCGCGAGATCAACCTGCGGCATCTGCGGACGAGCTTCGGTGTCGTGCTGCAGGACAATTTCCTGTTCCGCGGCTCGATCCGCGAGAACATACTGGCCGGCCGACCCGGCCTGACGCTCGAGGACGCGGTGCGCGCGGCGCGGCTGGCCGGCGCTGAGGAATTCATCGAGCGCATGCCGAATGGCTATGAGACCTACATCGAGGAGGGCTCGCCGAACCTGTCCGGCGGCCAGAAGCAGCGCCTCGCCATCGCGCGCGCGCTGATCAACGATCCGCGCATCCTGATCCTCGACGAGGCCACCAGCGCGCTTGACCCGGAAAGCGAGGCACTGGTCAATGCCAACCTGCTGCGCATCGCCCGCGGCCGAACGATGGTCATTGTGTCGCACCGGCTGTCGTCGCTGACTGAATGCGACCAGACCCTGGTGTTGGAGAAGGGCAAGGTCATGGATATCGCGCCGCACCGCGTGCTGCTCGAGCGTTGCTCGGACTATCGCCAGCTCTGGGCACAGCAGAACCGACATCTCGACAGTCAAGGTCCACGCCATGCCGCTCTTGCCCCGACCCTCATCCAAGGCGATTAGCACTGTCGTCGAGGACCGGGGCGATCCAACGCTGCCGGTCATCCTCGAATTCCAGATGCCGTCGACGACAATCACCACAGCACCGGTGCCGCGCTCGGCGCGCCGCATCACCTGGATCATCTCCAGCATGTTTGCCGCGATCGTGCTGGCAATGGGCCTGATCAAGATCGATCGCGTGGTCACCGCGCAAGCAGTCGTGATCTCGCAGTCGGCCACGCTGGTGGTGCAGCCGCTCGAGAACTCGATCGTGCGCTCGATCGGCGTGCACGAGGGCGAAGCGGTGCGGGCGGGTCAGGTGCTGGCGCAGCTCGATCCGACCTTTGCCGCCGCCGATGTCGGCCAGTATGCCGCGCAGGTCTCCACCTACCAGGCGCAGGTTTCCAGACTGCAGGCGGAAGCCGACCGCCGGCCGTTCACCTACACCGGCCTCAATGCCGACCTGTCCTTACAGGCGGCGATCTTCGCCCAACGCAGGTCCGAGTACGACTACAAGATGGAAAACTACGCCCAGCAGATCGACAGCCTCGCGGCAACCCTCGCGCGCGCGAACTCCGACGCCGCTGGCTACCGCAGCCGCCTCAGCGTGGCTACGAATGTCGAGCAGATGCGCCGGGAACTTGAGCGGCTTCAGTGGGGCAGCAAGCTCAACACCCTGGCGGCGATGGACAATCGCGCCGAGATGGAGCGCTCCCTGCACAATTCGGAGAACGCCGCGGCCGGCGCCAAACAGGATCTCGCGGCCAAGATCTCCGAGCGCGACGGCTACGTGCAGTCCTGGGCCGCCGACGTGTCGCAGCAGCTTTCCGACGCCACCGGCAAGCTGTCGGATGCGCGTCAGGCACTCAACAAGGCACAGCTTGAAAAGCAGCTCGTGGAAATGCGCGCGGAGCGCGATAGCAAAGTGCTGACGCTGGCCAAGGTCTCGGTTGGCTCGGTGCTGCTGGCTGGCCAACAATTCATCACTTTGGCACCGACGGATGTACCGATGGAGGTCGAGGCGAACGTCATGGGAAAAGACAACGGTTTCGTCAATGCCGGCGATCCGGTGGCGCTCAAGTTCGACACGTTCCCGTTCATGCAGTACGGCGAAGCCTACGGCACAGTGCGCACGCTCAGCGCCGACAGCTTCTCCCCGCAGGACGAGCAGCGGAATCCGACCGGCGCGCTGCCGGTGCCGAGCAACGCCACCGACTTGTACTACCGGGCGCGCATATCGATCGATCGGGTGGACCTGCACGGTATGCCGCCGGACTTCCATCCGACGCCGGGCATGCCGGTAACTGCCGACATCAAGGTCGGCAAGCGAACGATCCTGCAATATCTGCTGGGCCGCGTCCTGTCGGTTGGCGCTGAGGGGATGCGCGAACCGTGAGACCAGGAGTTTCACCTCTCCCGCGCACGGGAGAGATGTAAGACCGATGTCTGTCCTCGATCTCCTGCTCGTCCCGTTCTCCCCCGCCGCCGCGTTGCGCCGGGCAGTGCGGCTGACCGAGCAGGGCAACGTCAAGCAGGCCTTTCCGTTGCTGACCCGCGCCGCGCGGGCCGGCATCGCCGAGGCGGAATACCGGGTGGGCCGCTGTTACCTGGAAGGCGCCGGCGTGCCGCCCAGCCGGACCGAGAGCGCTCGCTGGCTCGAGCGTGCCGCCAACCAGGGCTATGTCGAGGCGCAGGCGTTGCTTGCCACGCTGGCGATCCACGGCTGGACCGCGAGCGCGGACGCCGGACTGCCCACCAGGCTGTTCGCCTCCACCGAGGCGACGGCGCCGGATTTCGAGACCAGCCTCCGCTGGGCGCGCAAGGCAGCCGAGGGCGGCTCCGCCGATGGTCAGGCCATCCTCGGCTACGTCCTGACCTCGGGGCCGGAAACGACGCGCGATCTGGACGAGGCGCATCGTTGGTACGAGCGTTCGGCCGCCGCCGGCTGCCCGCAGGGCGCTCTCGGCTTGGCCTTGTCGCTGGCACGCACGGCGACCACACCGGAGCAGCAGGCCCAGGTGACGAAGAACCTGCGCCGGGCGGCGGACGCCGGACTGCCGACAGCGCAGTATTTGCTAGGCCTGATGACCGAACGTGGGATGGCGATGCCGGCGGATCGCGGCGCCGCCATCCAGTTGTTCCGCCAAGCCGCCGAGAAGGGTAATCGCCCGAGCCAGGCGCGCTGGGGTATGGCCCTGATGCAAGGCCTGACCGTGCCGGCCAACCCGGTCGAAGGCGAGTCCTGGCTGCGCCGCGCCGCGCTCGCCGGCGATCCGGAGGCGGCGGCGGTGGTCGGCGACCTTTACGCCAAGGGCGGCAAGCTGCCGCCGAACTTCGCCGAAGCGTCGATGTGGTTCCGCCGCGCTGCGGAGGCTGGCCATCGTGGCGGCGCCCGCGCCCTCGGCATGCTGCATCTCACCGGTGCTGGCGTGCCACGGGACGCCGAAGAGGCGGCGCGGTGGTTTCGTATCTCGGCCGAGGCCGGCGACCGGTCGGCACGGGTGGACCTCGCCAACCTGCTGTTGCGCGGAGAGGGCGGCGCCGAGGACTCGATCCGCACGCGCGAGTGGTTCGAACAGGCTGCCGCCTCGGGCGATCTGGTGGCCGCGTTCAATTTCGGCGTCTGCCTGGCCGAGGGTGTCGGCGTCGAGCGCGACGACAGGAAGGCCGCACAGTGGTTGCGCCGCGCCGCCGATGGCGTGGTGAACGCGCAGTACTGGTACGGCCGAATGCTGATCGAAGGCCGTGGCGTGGACGCAAATCCGGAGGAAGGCCGCGCGTGGATCAAGCGCGCCGCCGATGTCGGAATGGTGGAGGCCGAGGTCCAGCTCGCTGAGCTGATGCTGACCGGCCGCGGCGGACCGAAGGACCACCCAGGCGCACTGGTGCTGTTCGAGAAGGCCGCCGGCCGCGGCCATGTCGGCGCCATGTTTGCCATGGGCGCGATGCATGGCGGCGGGCACGAGGTGCCGACCGACCGGCCGACGGCGCAGCGCTGCTTTCGTGCCGCGGCGGAACGCGGGCATGCCTTCGCGCAGATGATGCTTGGCCGATACCTCGCACGCGGCCTGGCTGGCGAGCGCGACTTTGACCGCGCTCGCGTCTGGCTGGAACGGGCTATGGCGCAGGGCCTGCAGGAGGCACGCAATGACTTGGCAGCCTTGCCGGCACCGGCCGAATCCCAACAGGCTGAGCCACAGGCGGTAGGCCACTGACCGAGCCGGCTGAGCACACGGCGCTCGCGCTCGAGGCATTCGAGCGCGGCCAGGGCGAGGCGGCGGCGGGCAACGGTGCGGAGGCGCGCCGCTGGCTTGACCGCGCCTGCCGACTGGCGCCGCGCGATCAGACGCTGGCGCTGGCGTTGGCCACCGCCTGCCTGGGCCACGACGATATGCGTGCGGCGGCACTGTTCGCCGCGATCAGCGCCGAGACCGATGTGCGAGAAGCGTGGCTGGGGCTGGCGACGGCCCGCCGACGGCTTGGCGACGCGGCCGGTGCGGCCGAGGCGTTGGCCGAGGCGCTGCGGCGGCACGTAGCTGACCCCGGCTTCGCCGCACTGGCCGACGCCATCGCCCGCGAGGCCGACGCACCGGGATGGTGCGGGCTTGCAGGGGACGGCGAGCTGATCGTGCGGACGACAGACGAAAGCACTCCCCCTCGCCTTGCGGGAGGGTGTTGGGGGGAGGGGGCCGTAGGGCGCTGGCACAGCCCCCTCCCCCCAACCCCCTCCCGCGCGGGGAGGGGGAGGGTAGCGGTCGCCACGCCCGACGGGCGCCATCTGCTGGGCAGCCCGCTCGACCTGGCGGCGTTGACCGCCACGATTGGCTGCGTGTGCGCTCAAGATGGCGGCCTGACGGGTTGGGCCTGGCACCCCGGGAATCCTGGCATCCATCCGGTGTTGACGGTCCGCCCTGCCAAGGGACGTGGACAGATCACGATCACTGCATCCGACACCAACGTGCGGATCGACAATAGTGGTCTGCTCGGGCAGCCGCGTGGCTTCACCGTGCCGGAGGCTACGTTGCAGGGCCTGCGCGGAATGCTGCACGTCCTGGGTCGCGACGGCCGGGACCTGCTTGGCAGCCCGCTCAACCCACGAGCCGAACTGGAAGCCGGTGCTGCCGCGGCTAGTATGCTCGCACGACTTTACCCGGCGGCCCGCGCTCGCCCGCCACGTCCGATCGCGCCCGCAGCGATCCCGGTGGCAACGACAATCCCCCGCATGGCGGGAACCGTGGCCCGGCCGCGGCCCCCGGTCGATGTGGTGGTGGCGGTTCACGGTGGTACTGGCCACACACTCGCCTGCCTCGATAGCGTGCTGGCCAACCTGCGGCGCCCGAACCGGCTGATCGTGGTCGACGACGGCTCGTCGGAGCGTGAACTGGTCGCGGCGCTGGATGTGCTGGAATCGCAACGACGCATTGCGCTGATCCGCAACACGCGGAACCTCGGCTTCGCCGCCAGTGCGAATGCCGGCATGCACGCCGCAGCGGGCCACGATGTCGTGCTGCTGAACAGCGACACGCTGGTGGCGCCCGGTTGGCTGGACGAGCTTCGCGCCGTCGCCCACGGCGCGCCGAACATCGGCACCGTGACGCCGTTTTCCAACGAGGCGACGATCCTGAGCTACCCCAAGCCAACCGGCGACAACGCCGTACCGGACCTCGCGGCGACCGCCAGCATCGATAGGCTGGCGCGACGGGTGAATGGCGGCCGCGCGATCGACATCCCGGTGGGTGTGGGTTTCTGCATGTATGTCCGGCGCGTCTGCCTGAATGCAGTCGGCCTGTTCCGCGCCGGCCTGTTCGCGCAAGGCTACGGTGAGGAAAATGATTTTTGCCTGCGCGCTCGACACCTTGGCTGGCGGCAAGTCGCCGCGCCCGGCGCGTTCGTCGCGCATGTTGGCGGGCAGTCATTCGGCACCGCGGCGCGGCACCTTCGAGCGCGCAACGCGGCGTTGCTGGAGCGGCTGCATCCTGGCTACGCCGAGCTGATCCAGGCGCACGTCCGGGCGGATCCGCTGGCGGAGGCACGGCGGCGTCTGGATCTGGCGCGGTGGCGCGCCGCGCGGCGCCGCGGCAGCCAGGCGATGATCCTGATCACCCATGCCGCGGGCGGCGGCGTTGAGCGTCTGATCGCGGCCGCGGTCGAACAGCATCGCGCCGGCGGGTACCGCGCCATCGTGCTGCGGCCGTCCCGCTCGCCTGTTGGCACGCGATGCGTCGCGATCGGTGACGGCACCACAGATGACTTTCCCAACCTGCGTTACGCCATGCCGGACGAGCTGCCGGCGCTTGTGCGCATGCTGACGCGTGAACGCCCGCGCGGCATCGAGCTGCACCATCTGGTCGGCCACCACCCGGCGGTGCTGGATCTGCTGGGCGGTCTCGGCGTGCCGTACGACATGCATGTGCACGACTATGCTTGGCTGTGCGGCCGGGTCGCGCTGGTTGGCCCGACGCAGCGCTACTGCGGCGAGCCCGAGGTCGCGCAGTGCGAGGCGTGTGTCGCCGATGCCGGCAACCTGATCGACGAGGATATCACCGTCGCCGCTCTGCGCCGGCGCTCCGCGAAGCTGCTTGCGGGTGCGCGGCGCGTGGTGGTGCCGTCCGAGGATGCCGCCGATCGCATCCGTCACCATTTCCCTGCGACGCGACCGCTGACGCAGCCGCATGAGGACGATGCAGCGATCAGTGACCCACCCCCCCCCGTCGCGACGACAACGTGCCGCGTCTGCGTGATTGGCGCGATCGGCGTCCACAAGGGGTATCAGGTGGTGCTCGACTGCGCGCGCGATGCCGCGCAACGGCGTCTAAAGCTCGAATTCGTCGTGGTCGGTCACACGATCGACGATCGCAGGCTGCTCGCGACCGGGCGCGTCTTCATCACCGGCGGCTACGCGGCCGACGAGACCGTGACATTGATCAAGGCGCAGCACGCGACGCTGGCGCTGCTGCCGTCGATCTGGCCGGAGACCTGGTGCCTCGGCCTCACCGAGGCTTGGCGCGCCGGCCTGCTTGTGGCGGCGTTCGACATTGGCGCGCCGGCCGAACGCATCCGGCGGACCGGTCGCGGCATCCTGCTGCCTCTTGGCCTGCCGGCGCACGCCATCAATAATGCACTGATTGCGGCGGCCGGTCTGTCGCGCCGTTGATAACTTTGGTAATGAAGTCGCGTATATTGCGAAGCCCAGCCAATTCGTCGCGTGAGCGGTTCAATCGCACCCGGCAAACCTCATCGAGAAGAGCGAGACCCCAGATGTCCGAAGCCGACACCCGCGTTCCCAGGCCTCCCGCAGCCGGGGCCGCCGCGCGCGAGGGTGGTGTGCAGAACCGCATCGCCGAACTGAAGGTATCCGGACATCTGATGACGCTGGACACCGGCCTATTCTGCGTGTTCCAGGCGCCGGGCTCGCCGGCGGCGAACCAACAGTCGGGACTGCCCGGCGTGCGCATCTCGCTGCCGCCGGGACCCGCCGGGCGGCCGGAGGCAATCACCATCAGCACCTTCCGTGACGACGGCTGGATGAACGGCAGCGACGCCGCGGCGCTGGTCCGCGTGGCCGAGGGGCCGGCGCAGGTGCTGGTGACGGTTTATCAGTCGCCCACGGCGTCGCCCGAGACTGCGCCGCGTCTGCAGGTGATGCGGTTGGGCGCCGAACCGGGCTCCGACACCCGGTTTCCGGGCGTGGTGGCGGGTCAGGCAGCGGCCGGCGCGGTGCGGCCGGAGGATTCCGACGTTGTAATACATGTGCAGGGTATCGGCGACAGGCCAGGCAAGATCGGCGACTGGGCCGGTACGCGCGGCAACCGGCAATGGATCGAGGGCTTCAGCATCGCGCCGCGCGACGGCGTCAAGCCGGAGGACATCGAATATCAGGCGGTGCTGGGCCGCGGCTGGCTGTCGCCGTGGATCGAGGGCGGCAAGTTCTGCGGCAGCCGCGGCATGGCGTTGCCGCTGCTTGGCCTGAAGGTGCGCCTGCGAGGCAACGCGGCGAAGACGCACGAGTGCAGCTGCTCGGCTACCTTTGTCGATGGCACCGCGGTCGGGCCGGTCCCGGGCGGCGAGGCCTGCGAAGCCGAAAGTCTGGCGGCGCTCGAGGCGTTTCAGCTGGTGATTCGCCGCCGTGGTGGTGCGGCCGCGCCAGGCAGGGCACGCAGGCAGGCAACTCAGCCGGTGGCGGACAAGCCGGCACCGGCGAAGCGTGCCACCCGCCCGGCTGGGTCTGCCGGACGGCGATCCCGCTGAGCCCGGACGGTCCGCCCGCCCCATTCGCCAGCCTAAGGTCGCGGCGTGAAATATCTGTTTGTCCACCAGAACTTCCCTGGCCAGTACCTGCACATCGTCCGACACCTGGTCGCATCGAAGCAGCATGACGTGGTGTTCATCACCGAGCCGAACGCCAACCGGATACCCGGCGTGCGGGCAGTGCCGTATGCCAAGCCGCGAAGCGCCGCGCTGGAAGCTCACGTTGCCGCGCGGGAACTCGACGGCGCGGTACGGCGCGCCGAGGTGGTGGCACATACGGCAAGCAATCTGAAGCAACTCGGCTTCGAGCCGGACATCATCATCGGCCATCATGGTTGGGGCGAACTGCTCAACATCCGCGATGTCTGGCCGCACGCACCGTTGCTCGGCTATCTGGAATTCTACTACTGCATCGATGGCGTCGATGTCGGGTTCGATCCGGAGTTCCCGACGCACCCCGCCGACCACCCGCGCATCCGGGCGAAGAACGCGGTCAATCTGCTGGCGCTCAATCTCGGTGCAGATGCGCAGACACCGACGAAATGGCAGCTCTCGACCTACCCCGACTGGGCGCGCCGGTTCATCACGCTGCTGCCGGAGGGCGTCAATCTCGATGTGTGCAAGCCGAATGCGCAGGCGCGGCGCCGTAACCTGACGATCGGCGGGGCCGCGATCAAGCCGAGCGACAAGCTGATCACCTATGTGGCACGCGATCTGGAGCCGTACCGGGGCTTCCATGTGATGATGCGGGCGGTGCCGCATCTGCTGCGGGCACGCAAGGATATCCGCGTGGTGCTGGTGGGTGCCGATGGCATCAGCTACGGCATGCCGCCGCCGGAAGGGACGTGGCGGCAGACGATGCTGACGGAACTCGGCGACAGTATCGACCCGACGCGGGTGCTGTTTCCTGGCCGCATCGATTACCCGACCTACGTCGCAATGCTGCAACGCTCGGACGCGCATGTTTATCTGACCTATCCGTTCGTTGCGTCCTGGTCGCTGCGTGAGGCGCTGGCTTCGGGTTGCGCGGTGATCGGGAGCGATACACCGACGGTGCGCGAGTTCGTCACGCACGAGCAGAATGGCCTGCTGGTGCCGTTCCTCGATCCGAAGGGATTGGCGGACAGCGTGCTGCGGGTGCTGGAGGACGCGCCGCTGGCGCGCCGGCTACGGGAGGGTGCGCGGCGATACGCCGAGAAGGAGCTGGCAATGGCGGACTACATTGCCGCATATGAAGCGCTGATTGGGCGGCTGACCCGAGCTTGACTGATTGCTTTTGGTGCGCACGTGAGATAATCCAAGCCGTGCAGCATTGGGAGGACAACATGCCAAGAATGACCGGAAGATGCCTGTGCGGCCAGGTCCAGTACGCAGGTGAGGCTGAGCCGGAGTTTATCAGGTGTTGCCACTGCAAGACGTGCCAGAGACATCTGGGAACGGCATTCTCCACATTGGTTGCTGTTCCAAGAGCATCCATCACCGTCAATGGAAGTGTGCAGACCTATACCGAGCCGGGCGGGACGAGCGGGGAGCCGATGCATCGGCATTTCTGTCCCAACTGCGGCTCCCCTATCATCATCGAGCGAGAAGGATCGCCGAGAATCATCATCATGGCGGGGACGCTCGACGACACAAGCTTCGTCAAACCCACGATGAACATTTTCTGCGAGTCGGCTCAGTCCTGGGTTCCGATGTCCCCTGACGCTCAAAACTTTGCTCGCTATCATCCATAGCGAAGCTGCGGGTGACGTCAGATAAAAGAACTGACAGGAATGGCGATGCGATCTCTGCGGCTGGTGTTGCTCCTGCTTGGGTTGGCGTTCGCGTTGCCAGCCGCCGCGCAGGAGCTGTTCGGCTCCGGCTCCACCTTCATTTTCCCCATTATGTCGAAATGGATCGATGAGTACGAAAAAGCCAGTGGCGTCCAGATCGGCTATCAACCGATCGGTTCCAGCGCCGGTATCGAGGAAATTCGCGGCTCCGTCGTTGATTTCGCGGTTACCGATGCCCCGCTGGACGATGCGCAGCTTCTGCGCGATGGACTCGTCCAGTTTCCATTGGTGATCGGCGCCATCGTGCCGGTGGTGAACCTGGACGGGATCGGCCCTGGCCAGCTTCGTTTCACCGGCAAGCTGCTGGCCGATATCTACCTCGGCAAGGTAAGGAACTGGAGCGATGCGGCCATAGCCGAGCTCAATCCGGGCATCCGGTTGCCGCACCGGCCGATCCTGGCGATCTACCGAACCGACGGCTCCGGCACCACGTTCAACTGGGCGGATTACCTTTCGAAGTCCAGTCCGGAATGGAACGCCAAGGTTGGTACCAACACCAGCGTGAGGTGGCCGATCGGCGCCGGCGGCAAGGGCAATCGCGGCGTCGCGGACGCCGTCATGACCGTGAAGGGCGCAATCGGATATGTGGAGTATTCGTATGCGTTGCGCAGAAAACTGGCCTACGGGTTGGTGCAGAACCGGGCCGGGAATTTCGTCTCGCTCGATGCCGCGAGCTTCCTGGCGGCAGCCAGCAGCGTCGAGTGGACGATGCAACGGGATTTCTACGTGCTGCTGACCGATGCGCCGGCTGAGAACGCATATCCTATCATGGCGACATCGTTCGGGCTGCTCCGCAAGTATCCGAAGCGGCCTGAGCGAACCCGCGAAACGGTTGCCTTCTTCCGGTGGGCGCTGGAGAAGGGACAAGGCTTGGCGAGCGCACTGGACTATTTACCCTTGCCGATGCCGCTGGTCCGGCAGGTGGAAACCTACTGGAATGTCGAGATCAAGTAAGCGGCTTCCGCTGCTATTGCTTCGGGGTGGGGTCGATCCGGCAGGACGACGATCGCGGGAGCGACGGTTAGAAATGAGCCACCGCAGCACTTCGACGCTGACCGGAATCCGGCACCGATACGATGGGTTTCGCTGCGCTCTACCGATCGTCGCGCCGCGATTCCACTGGGCCTGAAAACCGCTCTAAGCGTTGATCGCGCGCTGACCGGTGGGTGAGGTCATCGCCCCTCGGGTCAAGCCCGAGGGTAAAGTTCAGGGCGGGCCGGTGGCGGCAGGTGTCGGTGCCGGCGTTGCGGCGGCGGGCCAGCGTTGCAGAATGGTCTGGGACGCACGCTGGATCACGTCCATCACCAGGCGAGCGAAGTTGCAGCTCTCTCTGATGAGCTCCAGTTGCAGTTGCCGCCACAGCGGATGGCTCGGCAGGATGCCGAGATCGCGGCAGATATCGGCGATGACGGCGCCGATCGGCCGGCGGCGGACCCAGGCGGCGATCTGCTCCGGCGTGGGCAGCTCAGCGAGACTGGCGTCGGCCGCATCGGCGCGTTGGGCGGCGGCCGGGCGGGCGGCGCACGGCTTGCGCTGGGCCGGAGCGGCGCGGGGCCTCGGCTCCGGACGCGAGGATCAGCGCGATGTTGCTGGTGCCGAAGCAGCGCGTGACGGCGGCGAGGTCGGTGGCGGCGCGCTGGTGCAGCGTGGCGGCGAGTTCGCGGCCGTAGTCGATATCAGCTTGCGGACGAGATCGAGGAGGCGCCCGACGCGGCTGGGCTGGTTGGTTGGGGCGGGAGCGGGACACACCATCGCGGTGGATGTCAAGGAATATTTTCCGTAAACGGCTCCCCCTCCCCCCTCCCGCAAGGGGGAGGGGGGAGTAT
>Ga0209040_10000316_pt1 | contig 36030 bp, 36 predicted proteins | sample BogFormECP12_OM3_FD_188240 | JGI IMG/M metagenome (GOLD analysis project Ga0209040, IMG submission 188240) | Bog forest soil microbial communities from Calvert Island, British Columbia, Canada - ECP12_OM3 (SPAdes) (version 2) | ecosystem: Environmental > Aquatic > Freshwater > Wetlands > Bog ... | reverse complement strand
AGGATCAGCACAGTGAACGCGAGAAGCCCGACACCTCGTCGCGGACCCTTGGACGGCATGGCTTGCCAAAGCCAAAGCGGGACAAGCGCGGTCGCTACCAGGTCATAGACGTGAGCGTACGGGGTCGCGAAGAAGAGACCCATCATGAGCGCGGCGTTTTTCGCGGACTGGGGAACCTCGCGCGACCAGCACCAGCCTACCAATACGGCCGCGACAACAGCCGCGGCGGCTTGCGCGGCGTAGGCGGCCGTCACCGACGCAGGCAGATGGCGCACCGCCACGAACACGGACGTGAAAAGCTGCCAGACTCCGCTGCCGTCCTCGAGAATCCGTTGCTGCAACACCGGCATACGCTCGACGAACGCCCACCATGGCGCCATTCCGAACCATGCGACCGTCGCGGCGATCAGTGTCGCGGCCGTGGCGGCGGCTGAGACGAGCGCCGTCCATCGTCGCCCGGCGATCAATGCGATCGGGATCAGCAAGCCCAGTTGAGGTTTTGCCACCATCAGTCCGAGCAGGATGCCGGACACCACCGGCCGGCGCTCCAGCGTCATCAGGCCGAAGCCTAGGACGGCCGCGACCCACGTGCCCGTCTGCCCGAACTTCACGTTCATGATGACGGCCGGGATGGCGAGCGAATACAGGACGACGTCGAAGACCCGCGGAGCTTTGCGGGGCCACGCACACAGGACGGTCAGCAGGAACACCAAGCACCCGCCGATCATCCAGCACGCCACCGCACCGAGGTACGGCAGGACACCCAGGGGCAGACACAACAGCGCCATGACCGGCGGATAGGCGTAGTGATAGCGGATAGTCGTAGTGATACAAGTGGATCGGACCACCCAGCACCGCTACCTGGAAGTCGTGGAATCGTCCGAAGTCGTAGACGTCGCCGATGCGGCCTTGCAGCGCGAGCCTCGCAGCCCCCAGAAATCGACGGTGTCGTCGCCGAAGGCGTAGATCCCGCTGCTCAGCCCGAAAGCTGTCTCCGACCTGAAGTGCAGAAACAGCACCAATGCTTCGCCGATCAGCGCGGCCAGGCCGAACCAGCGCAGTCGCGCTGTCGTACGAAGCCATCTCGAGCTTCCGTCCGAGATCGTCCGTCCGGGCGGGCGGCCCGAAGCCCCTATCCCGGATTCGATGCCGACTGCCTCAGGGGCATAGCCGCGCCCGATGTCGTTCTCCGGCTGCATCCGCGTACCGAGCCTTTTCGAATGGGGAGACGGCGCCTACGACTCCAGGAACCGCGCGACCACGGGATCGGCCCGCAGCGCCGCCAGTTCGCCCGCGGTCGGCAGCTTCGGCTTGTCGCGCTCGCGATTAACCATGCACAGGAAGCCCATCGCCTCGCCCGCGCTGGCGCGGAACTGGTGCCAGGTGTCCGACGGGATCGTCACCAGGTCGCGCTCGCCGACCTCGCGTACCCGGTCGCCGACCAGGCAGGTGCCGCGGCCGCGCAGGATCATCACCGCGTGCCAGTGCTCGTGCCGCTCCAGCGTCGAGTGGCCGCCGGCCTCCATCTCGAAGTAGCGCAGCTCGCAGCCGAGGGCGGGTTCGGAAAACAGCACCTGCCGCGAGATCGCGCGGAACAGCGCCGCGCCGTCGGCCTTGTACGGCAGATGCTCGACGCCCTCCCAGCGATAGTCGTCGCTTGCGGCGCGCAGCGTGTCGTCCACGTTCAGCCTCCGTATCGATGCTCGGCGACCGCGCGGGCGAAGCCCTCTGTCGCCTCGGCCAGCCGCTCGCCCGCCGCGAGCAGGCTGCCGCCGATCAGCAGCATCACGTCGGGCCCGTAGAAATCCAGGATCTCCGGCACCCTCGCGAGCGTCATGCCGCCGGCCGCCACCGGCATGGCCGGTGCGATGCCCGATATGGGCGAGCGGGCGGCCTGCGCGAGTGCCGCGCATTCCCGCAGGCTGTAGCCGAACCGGCCGCCGTGATGCGGATAGATCACCGCGTCCGCCCCGAGCAGGCGGAAGAACGTGCCGATCAGCAGCGCGGGCCGGATCGCCGTGCCGCCCATGCTGGGATGGGCGAAGACGGCGAGGTCCGGATAGTCCCGCCGCAGCGCCTGCACGTTCGACCAGCCGGCGATCATCGGCGCGACCATCACCGCGCGCAGCCCTTCGTCGCGCGCCACGCCGGCCTGATGGCGCAGCGCGTCGAGGCTGCCGGACAGGCTCGGCACGTAGCGCGTCGGATAGCCGGTGCGCGCGGCGGCTCGACGCACCGCGTCGGCACAGGCGCGCACGCGCGCGGCGAACGGAGCGGCGCCCTGATCGGCGAGGCCGTGATCGTCCTTGATGTAGTCGAGGCCGCCGAGCGCCATCTGCTCGGCGATCTCCGCCAACCCCTCCGGCGGCAGGCCCTGCGGCTTGATCGCCGAGCAGGTGAGCGCGCGACCGGCGGCGCCGACCAGCGACCGCAGTCCCGCGATGCCGAGCGACGGGCCGCCGAACGACGCCGCCTGTGCCGGCGTGAGCGCGATATCGTGCAGCACCACGTCGTCGTGCAGCGACGTGTTGCCGAACAGCATGTTCAGAAGCTGCCCCGCGTCCGCGCCGATCGTGGAGGCCGCGAGGCGGATGGTAACGTCGAACAGGTCGCGGGACTCGTCGACGGGCGCGATCTGTTGCACCGCGCCCATGACGTCGCGAAGGACCGTCGCGTCGGCGATCGCCTCGACCGGCATCTCGACGCTTTGTTCGACAGCGATCGTTCGCGCGCGTGCCTCGATCGCTTTGTGCGTGCTGCGGACGCGGTAGGTGACGGCGATGCGGTCGGCCAAACGCTGGGCTCCTGCGGGCTCGCGGCCGGGATCTGCCGGCCGCACGGATCTCTGCCGCCGGCACCCGCACGGATGCAAGTCCCCGGCAAGCGTGTCTATATGAGCTCGCTATTCGGCCGGGCCATCGGTTCGATTGCTTCTTTATGCGCGTCGGGACTGCACTGGCGCGGTCTCGGACGTGTTGACGTCTCGGCAGGAACCCTGTCGCGGGATGCGACGCAAGGAGTCGCCGTGCTCGATCTTGCAATGCTGGTGGTGCTCGGCGTGGCGTTCGCCGCGGCGGCAGCTTATGTGCGGGGGTGCGACGCGCTGATCCGGACGAGCCCGCAGACGCCGGAGAAGTCGCAATGACCTGGCAGGGCTGGCTGCAGATCGCCGTCTTTGCCGTGCTGACCCTCGCGGTGGTGCGCCCGCTGGGGGACTACATCGCCCGCGCGATCGACGGCACCGGCCGGCTGGCCCGGCTGGGCGCGCGCATCGAAACCCCGCTCTATCGGCTGGCGGGGGTCGATCCCGCCCAGGAACAGGGCTGGGTCGCCTACGCGATGGCGCTGCTGTGGTTCAACCTGGCCGGCGTCGTTGCGCTGTATGCGCTGCAACGCATCCAGCACGTGCTGCCGATCAATCCGCAGCACCTCGATGCGGTCGATCCCCTCCTCGCGCTCGATACCGCGGTGAGCTTCGTCAGCAACACGAGCTGGCAGTCCTATTCAGGCGAAACCACACTCAGCTACCTCGTGCAGATGGCGGGGATCACCGTCCAGTCGTTCGCGTCAGCGGCGAGCGGCATCGCCGTCGGGATCGCCCTCATTCGCGGCTTCGCGCGCCGCTCGAGCCGCACGGTCGGGAATTTCTGGGTCGATGTCACCCGCATCACGCTCTACGTACTGCTGCCGATCTGCGCCGTCGTCACGCTGTTCCTGGTGTGGCAGGGCGTGCCGCAGACGCTCGGCGCTTATGTCGACGCGACCACGCTGGAAGGCGCGCACCAGGTGCTGGCGCGCGGTCCGGTCGCCTCGCAGGAGGTGATCAAGCTGATGAGCGGCGACGGTGGCGGCTTCTTCAACGCCAACTCCGCCCATCCGTTCGAGAACCCGACGGCGCTGAGCGGGATGATCGAGATGCTGCTGATCTTCCTGATCGGCGTCGCGCTGACCGCCACCTTTGGCCGGATGATCGGCGACCGGCGGCAGGGATGGGCGCTGCTGGCCGCGATGGCGGTCATGTTCGCGGCCGGCGCCGCGGCAATCTACGCCGGCGAGGCGACGCGGACCCCGGCCTTCGCCGCCTTGCATGTCGACCAGAGGGCGGGCGACCTGCAGGCTGGCGGCAACATGGAGGGCAAGGAGGTCCGCTTCGGGATCGGGCAATCGGCGCTGTTCGCGACCGTCAGCACCGCGTCGTCCGACGGCGCCGTCGATTCGATGCACGACAGCTACATGCCGATGTCCGGCTTCGTGCTGCTCGCCAACATGATGCTGGACGAGGTGATCGTCGGCGGCCCCGGCTCAGGCCTGTTCGGCATGCTGCTGTTCGCCATTGTCGCCGTCTTCGTCGCCGGGCTGATGGTCGGGCGAACGCCCGAGTATCTGGGCAAGAAGATCGGCGGCAACGAGGTCAAGATGACCATGCTGGCGCTGTTGTGCGTGCCGGCGTTCATCCTCGGCCTGACCGCGCTGGCGTCCGTGCTGCCGGGCCCGCTGGCGAGCCTCGGCAACGCCGGGCCGCACGGGTTTTCCGAACTGCTGTACGCCTACACGTCGGCCGCGGCGACCAACGGCAGCGCGTTCGCCGGGCTGAACGCCAACACGCCGTTCTTCAACCTGACGCTGGCCGCCGCGATGTTCGCCGGGCGCTTCCTGGTGATCGTGCCGGTGCTGTGCGTCGCCGGCACGCTGGCGGCGAAGCGCTCGGTGCCGGTCTCGCTCGGCACGCTGCCGACGCATGGCGCGCAGTTCGTGGCACTCCTGGTCGGCACCGTGGTGATCGTCGGCGGCCTGACCTTCTTCCCCGCCCTGGCGCTCGGCCCCATCGCCGAGCACTACGCCATGCTGGCCGGCACCAACTACTGACGCGGCCGCGAGTCAGGACCGGACGGGACGCCCCTCAAGCGGATAGGCCGGGTCGTTGTACCCGGGCGTGGACGGGTGGCCGACCGGCACAAGGCTGTCGACCAGCGCCTCGTCCTCCGCCGTGAACCGGTAGTCGAGCGCGGCGAGGTAGCTTTCGAACTGCGCCAGCGTGCGCGGGCCGGCGATGGCGCCGGTCACCAGCGCGTTATGCAGCACCCAGGCGACCGCGAACGCGATCGGCGTGGTGCCGCGCGCCTCGGCGTGCTGCTTGAGTTTCTGTGCGATGCGCAGCGACTCCGGGCGCCATTCGCTTTCCATGATGCGCTTGTCGCCCCGCGCGGCGCGCGTGCCTTCGGGCGGCGGTGCATCGACCGGGTACTTTCCGGTCAGCACGCCGCGCGCGAGCGGGCTGTAGGGAATCACGCCCAGGCCGTAGAAGCCGCAGGCGGGCAAATGCTCGGTCTCCGGCATGCGGTTCATGGCGTTGTAGTAGGGCTGGCTGACGATCGGCCGCGGGATGCCCCGCCGGTCGCACAGCGCGCACACCTCGGCGACACGCCAGGACCGGAAGTTCGACACGCCGAAATGCCGGACCTTGCCCGACGCGATCAGGTCGCCCATCGCGGCCACGGTGACGTACAACGGTGTGCCCAGGTCTTCGCGATGGAGATAGAGGACGTCGATGCGGTCGGTCTTCAGGCGCCGCAGGCTCCCCTCGACCGCCTGGAACATCCACAGCCGCGACAGCCCGGCGCGGTTCGGCCCCTCGCCCATGCGGTTGCCGAGCTTGGTGGCCAGCACCCAGTCGTCGCGGTGCGGCGCGATCGCGCGGCCGACGACCTCCTCCGACGCCCCGTCGTTGTAGACGTCGGCGGTGTCGATGATGTTCACGCCCGCCTCGCGCGCGGCCGCGATGATGCGCCCGCTCTCGGCCTCGTCGGTCTGGCCGCCGAACATCATCGTGCCGAGGCAGATCGGCGAGACGGCGATGCCGCTCGCGCCCAGCTTCCGGTATTCCATGCGTCGCCTCCGCCCAGTGCGCGGCGCAGCGAACACGAAAAACCCGGCGCCGGACAGTCCGGGCCGGGTTTTTCCCGCAGCTTCGGGGAAGGACGCTACTGCGGAGAAGTCGCCGCCACCGCCGTGCTGGCGGGCGCCGTGGCAGCCGAATGCAGCGTCTCGGGCGAGGGGCCCGCCAGCTCCGGGTTGTCCTTCAGCACGTCCGCGCCATACAGCGGCTTGAAGGCGCCCTGGTGGCAGGTGGCGCAGTTGATCTTCGGGACGTCCCCGGTCGGGCCGAGGCGATTGGCCGGGAAGACGTCGGCGATGCTCTGCAGGTAGGCGTTGTTCAGGTTGCGCACCATGCGGATGCCGTACCAGGCGGTCACGCGCTGCGGCGTGCTCTGGCTCCAGTCGCGCCATTCGCGGCTGTTGTGGCAGTAGGTGCAGTTCAGGCCGAGCGCCTGCGAGAAGTGGATCATCAGCGCATACGTCCAGTCGGTCTGCTTGATCGACGCGTAGTCGTTGGTCGGCAGCGCGGTCTCCGACTGGATGCGGATCTGCGCGTCGTGCAGCAGGAACGGCGTGAACGGATCGGCGGGCAGCGATGTGTCATTGATCGCAGCCGCCGGATGGTTCTTGCCCGACCAATCCTGCGCCACGCCGCCCGCATGCGGCGGGCCCGGGTCGGTGAACCAGATCTCCGACGGCACCGAGTTGCCGCGATGGCATGTCCAGCAGGTCACGCCGACGTTCTGCACGTGGGTCTGCCAGTCGGCGTTGATATGGCGCGTCATCTGCAGCATCCGCCGCGAGACGACCTTCGTGTAGAGCGCGTCGGAGGCGAGGTTCGCGCCCGCATGGCAGTAGGCACAGCCCTGCTTCGGCGCCACCCAGTTGGTGATCGTCGCCATCACGCGGGTGAACTGCCCGACGCTGAGGTCACCGAGCACGCGGACGTTGTGGTAGACCTCGCCGGCCTTCGGGCCAGCCGGCGAGGCGAGCGGCAGCTCGGCCGGCACGATGTTGGCCTCTTCCTGCCGCGCGAGCAGACGCGGATTGTAGTTCTCATTCATCCCAACGCCGCGATAACCGCGCTGCACGACGTCGATCGGCGGATAGTCGAGCGTGAAGGCGGCGCCGATCGTGACGAGGATGGCGACCGCGGCGGCGATGCGGAAAGCGAGCGGGAATGTCGGGATCATTTCGGTGCTCCCGGCAGCGTCGCTGGATCCACGACGCCTTGCCACACTTGCGGGTAGGTCGGCACGATGCCGTGCTTCACGCCCCAGAGGTACCAGTTGTCGACGACGGTGCCGGTCAGCAGGATGCCGATGCCGCCGGTGAAGGTGCATAGCACCGCGAACCACCAGCCCCAGCGGTGGATCGACTCGAACGTCGCGTTGAAGCCCATGCACCAGCGCCAGAACAGGGCGGCGCGCTCGGCGGCGGTGCCGCGCTCGACCGTCTGCTCGATCTCACGCTCGCCGCCGAAGCGGCTGACCGCGAGCACCGTCGCGCCATGCATCGCGAACAGCAGCGCCGACCCGTACAGGAAGGCGATCGAGAGCATGTGGAACGGGTTGTAGAACAGGTTGCCGTAGCGGATCGAGAACGAGGCCGTCCAGTCGAGGTGCGGGAAGATGCCGAACGGGACCGCCTCGCCCCAGCTGCCCATCAGCAACGGACGGATGAAGCCGAGCACGAGATAGAGCCAGATCGCCGAGGCGAACGCCCAGGCGACATGCGTGCCCATGCCGAGCGCACGCGCGCGGCGATACATGCGCGCCCACCACAGCAGGATCGAGGCGGTGAGGAAGAACCCCGCCATCAGCCACCAGCCGCCCTGGTTGAGCGGCGGGAAGCGCAGCCCGTTGGCCGGCGGCGGCGGCTCCAGCGCCAGCCAGGGCAACTGGCGGATGAACTGGATCGGGTCCCAGTTCACCGAGGCCCACATGTTCAGCCCGATGATTTCGATCGCCACGATCCCGCATGCGATCGAAGCGAGGCCGAGCGGGCCGAGATAGAACGGCCCGACCTGCGGGTCCCCGAACTGGCCAAGCAGCCAGGAGAAGACGCCGCGGCCCTGGCGCGGCCAGTTGCCGGACGGCAGCGGCACGCCGGGGTAAGGCGGGTAGCGAACCTGAACGCGGTTGAAGATGTTCTGGTATTCGGCCATCGGATGGTCCCCCGTTACCCGGTCACGACCAGATCGGCAGATGCAGCCACCAGCCCCACCATTCCGGCCAGCCACGCGTCCAGAACGGTCCGCTGATGATGATGCACACGGCACTCCAGAAGGACGCCGAGCACGCGAGGAACATGCCGAGGCGGTGGATGCCGAGGGTGCCGATGGAATAGCCGATCGTGTCGCGGAAGAAGGTGTTTTCGTGCTCGCCGGTCTTCACCCGCTCGCCCTTCGGCGGATTGATCGCCGACAGCACGAGGCCGCCGTGCAGCGCCAGCGCGAAGCAGTTGGTGAAGAAGAACGTGATCGCCAGCATGTGCGCCGGGTTGTAGTGGAAGTGCAGGTACTGGTACCCGACGTTCGACACCCAATCGAGGTGGCTGAGGATGCCGTACGGGAAGCCGTGTCCCCACGCGCCCATCAGCACCGGCCGGATCACCACCAGGCTGAAGTAGGCGAACACCGCGAACGAGTAGGCGACCGGGATGTGATACCCGATGCCGAGCTTGCGCGAGATCTCGAGCTGGCGCAGCGCCCATGAGACGAAGGCGCCGAGCGCGCAGATGGTGATGATCTGCCACAGGCCGCCCTTGGCGAGCGGCGCGACGCCGAGGCCGTAGCTGAGGTCCGGCGGGGCGATGTTGATGGTCCAGATGTCCGCGGTGCCCTGCAGAGCAGCCCCCCACACGATCAGCGCGGTGCCGAGCAACGCAAAGAACACCGTGGTGACGCCGAAGAAGCCGACCCAGAACGGACCAACCCAGAAGTCGAACAGGTCGCCGCCGATCAGCGTGCCGCCGCGTACGCGGTACTTTCGTTCGAAACTGAGCATCGCCATACGGTTATCCCCCGAAAAAGTGGCGGACGAGGCAAAACAGCCCGCTGTTACCTCGTCCGCCGTCGTCAGACGCGGACGCTACTTCCCAGTGCCTTCGGGCGCCGGCAGCGGGCTGTTCTGACTCGCAATCCCCGCCGCATGGGCGTGCGGGACTGCCAGCCAGTTGAACCGGTCGGTGCCGAGCAGGATGAAGTGGATCAGCAGCGCAAGCGCCAACAGAAAGACGGCCAGACCGACCAGGGCTCGCCGTGGATCGAAGATCAGCCAAATACGCCACATCGCTTCTCTCCTCCCCGCTTAGCTGATCATCGTCAGCAGCGTGCTGACGTGCTGATGCAGGTCGTTGAACGCAGTTGGGGAGCTGACGCCCCAAGGACGCCATGCCCACGCGAGGATGTGGGCGATGACGGCAACGATGATGAAGACGGCGAAGCTCTGCATGAAGATAGCGTGGAACTCCCTCGCTTCGGGCTCAGTGAGTCCCGATAGCGACGCGTCCCGTTTAGGCAGGTCGCTCATGAGTAGTACCTCCTTAGGCAGCGGGCCTTGCGGCCGTTACCGCGCAACTCCCGCGCGGCCGGGATCGCCGGGGCCTCATGTGCCCCGACGCTTGTTCTGCCGGCACAACTGCCGGCAGTCTGGCTGGGCTGCGCGATGCAGCCCGGTCCTGTGAGCGGCCGCGTCATTCGGCCGGCTCCATCACGGCGTCGTCTTCGACCGGCGCGGCGGCCGACGGCGTGTCTGGCATCGGGCCGAGCGCCAGCGTGGCGATAGCGAGCGTCACCCGCTCCTCGCCCGCGCTCTTCGCGGCCGCCTCGGCCTGTTCGCGCAGGCGCTTGGCGTTGGAGATGCGCAGCAGGAAGGGCGCGGCCTCGACATGCGCGTCGAGCAGGCGCAGTGCGGCCGGGTCCCATTGCAGCGGCGCGGAGCGGTCCATCCGAGACGGCGTGGCCAGCGCGTCGCGGTCCATCTCCGTACCGAGCGGCAGGATGTGGAACAGCGCGTCGAACAACGCGTTGCAGTATTCCTGCACGATGTAGGTCGCGCCGGCGTAGCCCATAAACGGGGTCCCCGTGGCGCGGCGCACGATGGCGCCGGGGAACGACGCCGGGATGTAGGTCGCGCGGGCGCCGCACTCGGCGGCGTACATCCGCTCGTTGTACGAGCCGAACAGCACCAGCGGCGGCGTCACCCGCATCGCCGCGCGCACCGCGGCATTGTCCGGCTTCACCCCCGGCTTGCGCGCGAAGCTGAACGCGCACGGCACGCCCATCTCCTCCTCGAGGAAGCGGCGCAGGCCTCGTGCGTAGGTTTCGGTCGCGACGACGGCGAAGCTGGCGGTGGCGAAGAAGTCCTGCGTGACGCTGCGCCACAAATCCCAGATCGGCTTGATCGTGGTGTGCTTCTCGTGCTCGATGAACTTCTCGGGATCGAGCCCCGTCAGCTCGCCGAGCTTGCGCAGGAACTTCGTCGTCGAGAACAGGCCGATCGGCGCTATCAGGTAGGGCTTGCCGAGCTCCTCGCACAGCTTGCGGCCGAATTCGCGATACAGGCAGACGTTGACGTCGGCGTTGGCGAGCTTCGGGATGTCCTCGATGTGCGCGCCGAGCGGGAAGACCAGGTTGATCTCGCAGCCGATGCCCTCCACCAGGCGGCGGATCTCGGCGAGGTCGGACGGCATGTTGAACGTGCCGTAAATCGGGCCGATCAGGTTGACGCGCGGCTTCGCACCCTCGGGACGGGGCTTGGGCTTGCCGGCGCGCTTGACGCCGAACTCGGTCCACAGCCAGTTGATCGCGCGATCGGCGCTCTGCCACTGATCCTCGTCGATGGTGCGTGGGATGAAGCGCATCAGGTTGCTGCCCTCGGGCGTCACCCCGCCGCCGATCATCTCGGCGATGCTGCCGGTCACGACCACCGCCGGCAGGTCCGGGTCCTGCGTGCCGGACGCGCGGCGCAGCGCGTCCTCGGTTCCGGACATCGAGAGCTGATCCTCCGACAGTCCGGTGACGACGACCGGCAGTTCGTGCGGCGGCAGCGCGTCGGTGTAGTGCAGCACCGCGGTGACCGGCAGGTTCTCGCAGCCGACCGGCCCGTCGATGACGACGCGCAGGCCGCGCACGGCGGAGAAGGCGTAGACCGCGCCCCAGTAGCCGCCGGCCCGGTCGTGATCGAGCACCAGCATCAGACGGTCGCCGTGGAGGCTTCGGCTTTCGCCTTGGCCTCTCGCATCTTGCGGAACCGCGCCTTCGCTTCGGGGTGCGCCTGCGGCACGCCGGTCCAGCCGTAGCCCGCGGACTCGCCGGTGCCGACGCCCTCGAAGAAGCTCACCATGCGCCCGAACCGCTCGCGCCCGCGCGTCTGCGCGGCGACGATGCCGGCCAGCGCGCCTGCGCCAGCGGGACCGAACAGCGGCCGGGCGGAGACCATGTTCGTGAAGTAGATCGCCGGCGTGCCCGCCTCCTTCGCGGCCTGCACGAGCGGCGTCGTTCCGATCGCGAGATCGGGACGCACGTCGCGCATCGCCGCGATGTCCTGCTCGAGCGAGGCGCGGTACTGCACGTGCGCGCCGTGCGCTTCGAGCCACTGACGATCGGCCTCGCTCCACGGGGTGCGGGGGCAGGCGGTGCCCACATAGGGAACCTCCGCCCCCGCCTCGATCAGCAGCCGTGCGACAAGCAGCTCCGAGCCTTCGTAGCCGGAGACGGTCACGCGGGCGCTGACCGGACAAGCAGCAAGGGCGCCGCGCGTCGCGCCGGTCGTGGCGGCGACAGCAGCGTCGATCTTCGCGGTCGGCAGGTTGGCGGCCGTGCCGACGGCGCGCAGCCAATCGGCTGCCGCTTCCACGCCGACGGGCCCCGATCCCACCACCGGCCGGCCGGCGGCGGCGAACTCACGCACGCTCGCGACATAGAACGGGTGGATCGCCGCGGCGACGGCGCAGTCGAGCGCGGCATACAGGTCGCGCCACTCGCGCGACGGCGTCTGCGGACCCACCGCAAGCTCCATCGGCCGCAACATCGCGCCGACGCCGACCGGGTCGGCCGGGAACAGCTCGCCGATCAGCGATACGGTCGGCAACTCGGCGAGCGCGCGCGGGCGCAGCACCGGCCCTGCCTCGGCCTCCAACCGGGCGTAGCGCAGCATGGCGCCCGCGAGCACGTCCTTCGCTTCGGCATGCGTCGGCACGCCGAAGCCCGGCACGTCGATGCCGATGATCCGCACGCCGTTGATCTCCTTCGGCAGCAGATCGAGCGGCACACCCGACGCGGTCGGCACGCACAGGTTGATGATGACGACGGCGTCGTAGTCTTCGGGCCGCGCCGTTTCGAACACCGCTTTGCGGATGTCCTCGAACAGCGCGCCGGTGACCAGCGTCTCGCTGTTGAACGGCACGTAGCCGACCGTCCGCCGCGCGCCGTAGAAGTGCGAGGTGAACGTCAGCCCGTACACGCAGCACGCCGAGCCGGACAGGATCATCGCCACGCGCCGCATGCGCAGGCCGACGCGCAGCGATCCGAACGCCGGGCACATCGATTGCGGCTGGTCGTGCGGGCCGCGCGGATAGTCGGCGAGCAGACGCTCCATCGCCTCCGATTTGCCCGCAGCGCTGGCGGCGGCGAGCAACGTCTCGCGTCCGCCGTGGCAGCCGGCAGCAGGCGGGGCGACGGAGCCGTCCATCGGCATCACACCGACTCGTAGACGACTTCGAGCGACGGCCTGGTCAGCACCTCCGCCGCGCACATGTCTTCGATCGTCGCCGGATCGAGCGTCACGCCGCGGCCGACCGCCTCGCCCTTGAACAGGCCCAGCAGCGCGTCCTGCGACAGCGGCGTCGGGCGCACCGGCGGCGCTTCGGCCACCTGCAGCGCCAGCTCCTCGAACAGCACGCCCCAGCGCCCGCCGGGGCGGCCGATGATCTCGTAATTCGCGCTCTTGCGCCGGATGTCCTCATCGGCGGGGATGGCGGCGAGGACCGGGATACTGGCGGCCTCCGCGAAGGCCTGCGCCTCGCCGGTGCCGTCGTCCTTGTTGATGACCATGCCGGCGACGCCGACATTGCCGCCCATCTTGCGGAAGTAGTCGACCGCGCTGCACACGTTGTTGGCGACGTACAGCGACTGCAGGTCGTTGGAGCCGACGACGATCACCTTCTGGCACATGTCGCGCGCGATCGGCAGGCCGAAGCCGCCGCACACCACGTCGCCGAGGAAGTCCAGCAGCACGTAGTCGAAATTCCACTGGTGGAAGCCGAGCTTCTCCAGCAGTTCGAAGCCGTGGATGATGCCGCGCCCGCCGCAGCCGCGCCCGACCTCCGGGCCGCCCAGCTCCATCGCGAACACGCCGTCGCGCTTGAAGCACACGTCGCCGATCGCGACACTGTCGCCCGCCGCGCGCTTCTTCGACGAGGTCTCGATGATCGTCGGACAGCTGCGCCCACCGAACAGCAGCGACGTGGTGTCCGATTTCGGATCGCAGCCGATCAGCAGCACGCGCTTGCCCTGCTGCGCCATCATGTAGCTGAGGTTGGCGAGCGTGAACGACTTGCCGATCCCGCCCTTGCCGTAGATCGCGATGATCTGCGTCTGCTTGACGGGGGTCGAGACGTCCTCGGGCTGCTTGCCGGGCTCGCTGATCGCGTTCATGCACGCCCCTTCCAATCGAGGATCATCTTCAGGCAGTCGGGATCGCCGAACGCCGTGCGGTAGGCGTCGTCGGCACGCGCGGGATCGGCGCGGTGGGTGATCAGCCCGTCGAGCGACAGAAGCCCGTTGGCGAGCAGCGCATTCACTGCGGCCACGTCGCCGTCCTGGAACTCGGCGGCGATGCGCAGCCGCGCCTCGCGCATGAAGGCGGCCGGGAACGCGAAGGACAGCGTCGAATAGAAGCCGGCCAGCACGATCTCGCCGCCATGCGACAGTCGCGCGATCAGCCGGTCGAGAATCGAGCCGTCGCCGCTGACGTCGTAGATCGTGCGGTACTTGCCGTCGTCATCGGCGGGATCGCAGACGCGGTAACCCTCGGCGCCGTGTCGGCGCTGCGGGTTGGTCTCCCACACCGTCGTCGGCGGCGCGCCGAGCGCCAGCGCGAGCCTTGCCAGCAGGCGCCCGAGCACGCCGTGGCCGACGATCAGGTCGGGCAAGGCGTGCGGCAGACGCAACGTGTGATAGGCGGTGGCGGCGAGTGCGAGCAGGACGCCGCGCTCGCCGAGGTCATCGGCGATCGGCACCGTGCGGGCGCCGGGCACCACGAGGCGCGAGGCGCTGGCGCCGAACAGCCCGCGCAGATCGCCGAAGCAGCGGGCGCCGGGCACGAACACGCGGGCGCCGACGGTGGCGCCTGACTGCGGCCCGGCAGCGGCGATGCGGCCGACGGCCTCGTAGCCGGGGACCAGCGGATAGCCCATGCCAGGGAAGTCCGGCATCCGGCCGGTGAACAGCAGCTTCTCGGTGCCGGTGGAAATGCCGCTCCATTCGACGTCGACGACGACGTCCGCGTCGCCCGGATCGGCGATCGGAACCCGGCTGAGCGCGATGTGCTCGGGCCGGGTCAGCACCACAGCCATCGCTTCAAGTGTCACCAAGCCCTCCAGAACAGCTCCAGGCGATGCGGAGACGGTGTCAGCCTAGACTGACCAATTGGACTGTCAAGCACGGTTTACGGTCCGAGGTTCGTCGACCCGGGCGAGTAGCGCCCGCGCAACGATCGGGCGACGGGTCCGCAGCAGGCGCGGCGGGGCAAATCCGGCGGCCTGGAGGAAGGCGGCGTACTGCCCGGGCGTGCGCGCGCGGCCCTGGCCCATCGCCAGCAGATAGAAGCCGAAATAGGCATCGCCGACCGGCTCCGCGCCTTGCGTTCCGGCCATCGGCTCGGCGATCAGAACCGCGCCGCCTTGCGGCAAGGCTGCGCGGGCGGCGCGCAGCAGGTGGGCGACGGTTTCGTCGTCGTGATCGTGCAGCACGCGAACGAAGCTGATCAGGTCCGCCCCAAACGGCAGCGGCCCGGCGCGGAAGTCGCCGCCGGTCACCGTCGCGGCGACGTTCGCAGCGAGGAATTTCGCGCGCGCCCGCTCGGCCACGCTCGGCAGGTCGAACAGCATCAGCTGCAGCGCGGGCGCGGCTTCGTGGGCGGCGCGCAGGAAGGTGCCGTCGCCGCCGCCGACGTCGAGCAGCGCGCGGAAACGGCGCCACGGGACGGCGGCCACGACGTCCTCGGCCAGCATGCGCTGGCTCGCCGACATCAGCGCCGAATAGGCGTCGGTGCGCGACGGATCGAGTGCGCCCGTATCGCCCTCGCCGGCATAGGCCCAGTAGCGCGACAGCCGCGTCGGTTCGTGCGCGCCGCGCAACAGGGCGACCGGGTCGGCGAGGTCGGCGTACAGCATGTCGTGGTGCGCGATCATCGCCGCCACGCCGGGATCGACCGCCGCCCCGAGCGGTCCCAGGCCCCAGCGTCCGCCGCCCCGGCGTTCCACCAGCCGCAACGAAGCGGCCGCGCGCAGCAGGCGCTCCGCGGCCTCCGGCGGCAGGCCGATCCGGGCGGCGACATCCGCCGTGCCGGCCGGGTGACGCAGCGCGTCGAAGACGTGCAGCCGGACGCAGGCGAGCAGCACCTGCGAATAGACGAACCCCGCGCACAGATCGAACAGCGCGCGGGCGCGGCGACGCGCGATGCCGCTTGTGAACGGCAGGCCCGAGGCAACGCGCTGGAAACGCGGGCTCGCAAGCAGCCCGTCACGCCACGCGAGAACCCGGTCGAGCAGTCCGCCCGAACCCGCGGACGCGGTGATGCCCGCCGCGCTCACGCCGCCCGCTGCGCCAGCTCCTTCGGCAGGAAGCGCATGACCTGGGCGCGGATGGTGGCGCGCATCGCGTCCGCACCCGGGCAGTCGGGCACGCTGTCGATCGCCACCGCGATCAGCGAGTCCAGCCGGCCGATCGCGCCGTCGATGCCGAGCTGCAGCACCGCGTTCGGCCGCCCCAGCGCCGCGTCGACGCCGACCGGCTTGCCCAGCTCCGCCGGGTCCGAGGCGGCGTCACGCAGGTCGTCGGCGACCTGGTAGGCCTCGCCCAGTGCCTCGCCGAGCGGCCGCCACGCGTCGGCGTCCGCCCCGGCCGCGACCGCACCCGCCGCTGTGGCGGCGGCGAACAGCGCGCCGGTCTTGGAACGGTGGTAGGCCGCGAGGTCGACCTCCGGCTCGCACTCCCAGGCCTGGCCGGCCGCGATGCCGCCCGGCGCCCCGGCGGCCCGGCCGATGGTCAGCATCAGGCCGGACAGCCGCTGCGGGGTCGCGGCGGCTCCCCAGGCGAGGACCTGGAACGACAGCACGATCAGCGCGTCGCCGGTCAGCAGCGCGAGCGGCGCGCCGAACGCCCGATGCACCGACGGCTTGCCGCGCCGGATGTCGGCGTTGTCGAAACACGGCATGTCGTCGTGGACCAGGCTGGCGCAGTGCAGCAGCTCGATCGCGGCGGCCGCGGCGTCGGTGACGGCCGGGTCGTCCTCGGCACAGGCGGCGGCGACGGCGAGGCACAGCCGGGGGCGGATGCGGGCGCCGCCGGGGAAGACCGCGTGGCGCATGGCCTCGGCCAGCAGAGGCGGGCATCCTGGCGATCGCGCCCGCGCGAGGGCGGTCGTGAGCACCCGCTCGATCCGGGCTGTGGCATCCATGATCCAGCCTCCCCCGCGCGGACGACCTATGTTAGGCCGCCTTGTCAGATCGACATGTCGGCTCTTCTTGACAGTCGAGTCAACGAAAAGGGTGCGGGCGGGCTCGAGGCGATTGCGGAGCATGAACCGGTGACGGTGCGGGTGGCGGTGATCGGGGCGGGCGTGGGGGGCTTGAGCGCCGCCGTCCTGCTCGCCGCCCGCGGGCTGGACGTCACCGTGCTGGAGCGCGCGCCCGCCCCCGGCGGCAAGATGCGGACGGTGCGGACGGGGGGTGCGGCGATCGACGCCGGCCCGACCGTATTCACCATGCGCTGGGTGTTCGACGGCATCCTGGGCGAGGCCGGCACGTCACTCGACGCGCACGTCACGCTGCGTCCGGCGGAGATCCTGGCGCGCCACGCGTGGAGTGCGGACGAGCGGCTCGACCTGTTCGCCGACACCGAGCGCACCGCCGATGCGATCGGCGCGTTGGCGGGGGCGGCGGAGGCGCGCGGCTACTACGCGTTCTGCGAGCGGGCCCGCGCGATCTACGAGACGCTGCGCGACCCGTTCATCCGAGCGGCGCGGCCGACGGCGATGTCGCTCGCCTTCGCCACGGGGCTGTCGGCGATGAACCGCATCGCGCCGTTCGAGACGATGTGGAGCGTGCTCGGCACCTACTTCCGGGACGCGCGGCTGCGGCAGTTGTTCGGGCGCTACGCGACGTATTGCGGCTCGTCGCCGTTCGCGGCGCCCGCGACGCTGATGCTGGTGGCGCATGTCGAACGCGACGGCGTGTGGATGGTCGACGGCGGGATGCACCGCATCGCCGCGATGCTCGCAGACGTCGCGCAGGGGCGCGGGGCGACGTTCCGCTACGGCGCCGAGGTCGCGGAGATCGTCGCCGAACGCGGCCGGGTCGCGGGCGTGCGGCTCGCGTCGGGCGAGCGCATCGCGGCCGACGCGGTGATCGCCAACGCCGACGTCGCGGCACTGGCGACAGGGCGGTTCGGCGAGGCCGCGAAGCGGGCGACGAGCGACGGCCAGCTTCCGCGTTCGCTGTCGGCGCTGACCTGGGCGATGCGAGCGCCTTGCCACGGCTTCCCGCTGGTGCGGCACAACGTATTCTTCTCCGCCGACTACCCCGCGGAGTTCGACACGATCTTCCGTGATCAGCGGTTGCCTTCGTCGCCGACCGTCTATGTCTGCGCGCAGGACCGCGACGACTCCGCGGTCGCCGACGGGACGGAGCGGCTACTGGTGCTGGTGAACGCGCCGCCGGTTGGAGACTCGCGGAAATTCGATGAGGCGGAGATCGCGGCATGCGAGACGGCGACGTTCGGCCTGCTGAACCGCTGCGGGCTGACGGTGGAACGACGGCCGGAAGCCACGGTGCTGACCGGCCCGGCGGAGTTCGAGCGCCTGTTCCCGGCGACGGGGGGCGCGCTGTACGGGGCGGCGACTCACGGGGCGATGGCCAGCTTCCGCCGTCCGACGGCGCGGACGCGGCTGACGGGATTGTATCTGGCGGGGGGCAGCGTGCACCCGGGGGCGGGCGTGCCGATGGCGGCACTGTCGGGACGGCAGGCGGCGAATTGCGTGACGGCGGACCTGACTTCTCTGTCGCGGTCGGGACGGACGGCTATGCGTGGTGGTACGTCGATGCGCTGAGCGACGACGGCGCGCACGGTCTGACGATCATCGCCTTCATCGGCAGCGTATTCTCGCCGTACTACGCCTGGGCGCGCAGGCGGGGGCCGGCCGATCCGGCGCGGTTCTGCTGCATGCACGCGGTGCTGTACGGACCGCGCGCGCGCTGGGCGATGACCGAGCGCGGCGCCAGCGCGGTGCGGCGCGAGGCGACGACACTCGCAATCGGGCCGAGTGCCGCCGAATGGGACGGCGACTGCCTGACCGTGCGGCTGGACGAGATCGCCGCGCCGATCCCGGCGCGCATCCGCGGCACGGTGCGCCTCCGTCCCGCGGCGCTGACCGGGGCGCGCTTCGCGCTGCATCCGGATCACGACTGGGCGCCGATCGCGCCGCGCGCCCGCGTCGAGGTGGCGCTGGAGCGCCCGGCGCTGACGTGGAGCGGCGACGGCTATCTCGACCACAACACGGGACGCGCGCCGCTAGAGCGGGCGTTCCGGCGCTGGGACTGGAGCCGCGCGGCGCTGGGGCGCGAGACGGTGATCCTGTACGAGGGCGACCGGATCGACGGCGAGCCGCTGGCGCTGGCGCTGCGGATCGGCGCCGACGGCGCGGTGGAGGCGATCGACAAGCCCGCTTTGGTGAGTCTGCCGCGCACGCGCTGGGGCATCGCCCGTGCGACGAGGGCGGACGGCGCGGCGACCGTGGCGCGCACGCTCACCGACGCGCCGTTCTATGCGCGCAGCGTGCTGTCGACGCGGCTGCTCGGGCAGACCACCACCGCGATGCACGAGACGCTCGACTGCCGGCGCTTCGCGCAGCCGTGGGTTCAGGCGATGCTGCCGTTCCGCATGCCGCGCGCATTGGGCTGACGCGGGGGAAATTAGGCGCGCGTAGCCGGCGGAACCGCCCCGTATCCCGCGAACCTGTCACCGGCCGTCTCGGCACGCTCTCCCGCCCTGTCGCGCATGATATAGCCTCGGCCGGGGACGGTCCCGATCAGGTCATCGTGCCCTGCTTGAGCCAGCTTCCGGCGAAGGGTGTAGATGAAAACATCGACGATCTTGATGTCGGGTTCTTCCAGCCCGGCATACAGGTAGCTCATGAAATACACCCGTGTGACCACCCGTCCCCGGCGGACCATCAGCAGTTCCAGCGTTGCGAACTCCTTGCGTGAGAGACGCACAGGCTTGTCCGCGAGAAACACCTCTCCGGTGTCCAGATTGGCTTTCAACCCGCCGATACGCAGAATCCGCTCGGAATGAGTCTTGGAGGCAGTTGCAATGGCCCGGAGCTGTTCCTTGACGCCGTTGTAGTAGGCTTGCCGATCCACGTGCCCGGCATTTTGACAGCCCTGACTTGAGAAGAGCAGCAGCGGAACCTCCACCCGCGCGGCGCGCATCCGCCGAATGAGGTCCTGCATCCTGCTCTCCGGCAGCATCAGATCGACGACCGCGACATCGAAGTCGTAGTGACGCACCAGGCTGAGAGCATCGTTGCCGTTATCGACCTGCTCGACGGAAACTCCAGTCGCCTTGAGACTCGCAGTCAGGCTGTCCGTTGTCGGATTGTCTTCGACGACAAGTATGCGCACGCGGGCCTCTTCGGGTTGGTCTCTGGCTCGGGCCCCGGCCAAACAAAGCCCGAGTGAGCCGTCCCGACGAGCGCGGCAGGAGCGGCCAGAACGCCTGCGGTCACGATGCAGAACAGGCTGCCCGCCGGCATCTCCACCGCTACAACAACGCCACGTTCGACGCGCGTTATCTCTCCGCTATCATTGAGTTAGGGAAACGTGAGCCGCGCGGCTGCGAAGGTCGGAGCGATCCCGCGGCGGGGATCAGCGGCGGACGCGCATGCCGCTCGCATCCCGCCGATGCTCCCAGCCGGCCCGTTCCAGCTCGGGAACCTCGCTGTCGGCCTGCGGGTAGCCGAGGCAGAAATAGCCGACGAAGCGCCAGTCATCCGGCAGCTCCAACGCCGCCGTCACCCGCGCCGGATCGAGGATGGAGACCCAGCCCAGGCCCAGCCCCGCCGCGCGCGCGGCCAGCCACAGCGTGTGCGCGGCCATGACGGCGGAATACGCCGTGGTCTCCGGCATGGTGCGGCGGCCCAGCCCGTGGCCCCGGGCGGGGTCGGGCTCGACGAAGATCGCGAACTGGCATGGCGCCTCGTCGAGCCCGGACAGTTTCAGCCGGGCATACAGCGCCGCTCGGGGGCCGTGCTGGTCGGCCAGCGCCTCGGCGTTGCAGGTTTCGAAGATCGCACGGATGTCAGCCCGGCGGGCGCGGTCGTCGACGGTGACGAAACGCCAGGGCTGGCTGAGGCCCACCGAGGGCGCGAGGCAGGCCATGTCGAACAGGCCATCCAGCAGCGACGGCGGCAATGGATCGGGGCGGAAACGGCGCACGTCGCGGCGCCACCGGAACAGATCGGCGAGCCGGGCGCGGAAGGCCGCGTCGAACACCGGCGCGGAGCCGCTGATCACGCGAAACCGTGGCGCTGATCGGCGGCCTGCATCTCGGCCGAGCGTGTCTCGGGTTAGGGCCGGAACAGGCCGCGCTGGCCGCCGCCCGGACGACGCCGCCAGACCTCGATGCGGAACGCGACGTAAGCGACCACCAGCGCGATGGCGGCGATCGGCAGCAGCGTGATCGCCACCCCGATCACGAGGGCGCCGAACGCCAACCCGCCGGCGATCATCGCCACCAGGACCGCGGCAATGGCGATGCGGGTGACGATCGGCAGACGTGTCCGGCGGACGAACTGCCCGTCCGGCGTGAGATCCAGCGTGACCTGGCGGCGATACTCGACCATAGGTTGAATGTGGCTCGACTTCCAAGCCGCTTCAAGCCCGGGCGGAAGACCGGTCCGGCGCCGCCCACACGCGCAGCGCCACCCGCTACCGCTCGTTGTGGCACTGGAAGATTGTTGCACTCGAATCGTATGCCGTAGGCTGGCGTCGGGCGACGTTCCGATTGGCGGGCGCGCACCCTCGGAGGTCACCGACAATGCTGATGCGTGCCCTGGTGACCGTCGACGACGCGGTGATCGACGGCGCCTACCAGCCGGTGCTCGATCGGCTCGCCTGCCTGCCGGACGAGCTGGGCTTCCCGCCGAAGCTTCGCACCGCCGTCGCACCCGTCTATGCCGGCGTCGGGTTGCTCGGCGCGGCCGTCATCGTGGAGGGCGTCACGTACTGCCTGCACCTGGACGACGCCTTCACCTTCGGTGCGATGCTGATGGGCGCGGTGTTCTTCGCCTACGCGCTGCTGGGGCCGCTGCGGCGGCTGTTCCGTGCCGGCATGCGCAATCCGCTGCGCATCGTCATGCGCGCCATCCGTCTCACCTGGGTGGCGATCATGCTCCTCACCCTGGTACGCAACCGATTCGGCGTCGGCGCGGACGCGGCTCAGGTGCTGGATCTGCTGTCCGGGGGGTTGTGGTTCTCGGCCTGGTATTTCGTCGCCTGCGAAGCGGCGCCGCCCCGCGTCTCGCGCCGCGTGTCGCTGCGGACCGCGCCGGTGCTGACCTGAGATCAGCTAGGGGCTATTGATCGTAATCAACCCATGGGCGAGCCAAATCGGGGACACTACCGGCCTGTGCCGGCCAGCCGCGCCTGACGGCCGACGCTTGAAGGAGATGCCTCGTGAAGACGTTCTTGCTGTTCGCCGGAAGCGGCCCGCTGGTGATCGCGTCGTCGTATGAGTCGATCACCGATCCGGGTCTGCTCGACAGGCTCCGCGCCAAGGGACTGGAGAAGTTCATCGCGTACGAGCTGCCGCTGGATCTGGTGAAGGCGCGATACGGCGGCCATTTCGATCTCGCCATGCACGACCTGCACGAGACGGACAACCTGCGGATCATCGACTTCGACGGCAGCCGCGCGTTCCGCCATTTTCATTTGTCGGAACTCGGCGCGCCGGTGATGTACGAAAGCGGCGCACCCCCGCCGGCGTGACACGTCAACCCCCCAGGTTAAGGCTCGATCCTCAGGCCGGCGCCCCTGACCCGACTGCCGGCAGCGACGCTGCCTCCTCGTCGGTGAACAGGCGCGAGCGCACGACGAAGCGCACGCCATCCGGCGCCTCGAGCGAAAAGCTGTCGCCGCCGCCGGTCGTCACGTCCACGGTCAGTTCGGAGTACGCCCAGTACGGAAACTGCGCCGCGCCCACGTAGAACGGCGTGTCGTCGATCGCGCCGAGCAGCACGTCGCGCGCGCCGACGCGAAAATCGCTCTGGCGGAAGCACATCGGCGCGCTGCCCTCGCAGCAGCCGCCGGAGAGATGGAACAACAGCTTCCCGTAGTGGGCCCGCAGGCGCCGCACCAGGGCGCGCGCCTGCGGGGTGACGATCACGCGGTCCGGCACACGAGTCCCTTCACGTTGGAGCGGACGTGGCGGGGCGCGAACGCCCCGCCCCCCAAGTCTCGCGTCCAATGGTGCGCCGTATCAGAACAGGCCGAGCGCGTTCGGGCTGTAGCTGACCAGCAGGTTCTTGGTCTGCTGATAGTGGTCCAGGATCAGCTTGTGCGTCTCGCGGCCGAAGCCGGACTGCTTGTAGCCACCGAACGCGGCGTGCGCCGGGTAGACGTGGTAGCAGTTGGTCCAGACGCGCCCCGCCTCGATCTCGCGGCCGACCCGGTAGCAGTTGTTGATGTTGCGCGACCACACGCCGGCGCCGAGGCCGTAGATGGTGTCGTTGCCGATCGCGATCGCGTCGTCGAGGTCCTTGAACGTCGTCACCGACAGGACCGGGCCGAAGATCTCCTCCTGGAAGACCCGCATCTTGTTGTGGCCATAGAACACGGTGGGCTGCACGTAGAAGCCGCCTTCGCATTTGCCGCCCGGGTGCGCCCGCTCGCCGCCGGTCAGGCATTTCGCGCCTTCCTGACGGCCGACGTCGATGTAGCCGAGGATCTTCTCCATCTGCCCTTGCGAGCACTGCGCGCCCATCTGGGTCGCCGGATCGAGCGGGTCGCCGACCTTGATCCTGGCGACGCGCGCGACGGCCTTCTCGATGAATTTGTCGAAGATCGACTCCTGCACCAGCGCGCGCGACGGACAGGTGCACACCTCGCCCTTGTTGAAGGCGAACAGGGCGAAGCCTTCCAGCGCCTTGTCGAGGAACGCGTCGTCGTGGTCCATCACGTCGGCGAAGAAGATGTTCGGCGACTTGCCGCCCAGCTCCATCGTCTGCGGGATGATGGTCTCGGCCGCATACTGCATGATCTGCCGGCCGGTCGTGGTCTCGCCGGTGAAGGCGATCTTGTTGATGCGGGGGCTGCGCGCCAGCGGCGTGCCGACCTCGGCACCATGGCCGAACACGACATTCAGCACGCCCTCGGGCAGCACGTCGCCGACGATGTCCATCAGCACGGCCATGCTCATCGGCGTGTCCGACGCCGGCTTGATGACGACGCAGTTCCCCGCCGCCAGCGCCGGCGCCATCTTCCACGATGCCATCAGCAGCGGGAAGTTCCACGGGATGATCTGACCCACCACGCCCATCGGTTCGCGGAAGTGATAGGCGATGGTGTCGTGATCGATCTCGCCGATGGTGCCTTCCTCGGCGCGGATGCAGGCGGCGAAGTAGCGGAAGTGGTCGGCCGACAGCGGCACGTCGGCGGCCATCGTCTCGCGGATCGGCTTGCCGTTGTCGCGCGTCTCGACAGTGGCAAGCAGCTCGAGGTTGGCGTCGATGCGGTCGGCGATCACGTTCAGCAGCCGCGCGCGCTCCGCCGGCGAGGTGTTCCCCCAGCGCTTGCGGGCGGCGTGCGCTGCGTCGAGCGCGGCATCGACATCGGCCGCGTCGGAGCGCGCGATTTCGCACAGCGTGCTGCCGTCGATCGGGCTGCGGTCGGTGAAATACCGGCCCTTGACCGGCGCCTTCCAGGCGCCGCCGATGAAGTTGTCGTATCGGGTGCGGAGGCGAGTCGTCGCAGTCTCCGCGCGTGTCGCGCCGTCGGGCATAGTTCGCTCCCTGGTTTTTTTGCGTCGCTGATCGTGCGTGTGGCTGATCGCGCCTGTGCCGGCACACGGGCCGGGGCGTTCGGCGGGCGTCGGCCATCACCGTAACAGCCAACTATGCAGAGTGTGGCGTCCGCCGCCTTGATCCGGATCAATCGCGTGGCACGAATGGCGATGCGGACGACCGTCCGGCCCGGATCTACTCCGCCGCCACGGGATCGACCGGCCGCACGGCGACGTCGAAGGCCGCGGCGATCAGCGCCTTGGTGTAGGCCTGCTCGGGCCGCGTGAGGATCTGCTCGGCGGGGCCGGCCTCGACGACGCGGCCGGCGCGCAGCACCACGATGCGGTGCGCCAGCGCGCGCACCACGCGCAGGTCGTGGCTGATGAACAGATAGCCCAGGCCGTGCGACCGCTGCAGCTTGCGCAGCAGGGCGACGATCTGCGCCTGCACCGACATGTCGAGCGCGCTGGTCGGCTCGTCGAGCACCACGTAGCGCGGCTGCAGCACCATCGCGCGGGCGATCGCGATGCGCTGGCGCTGGCCGCCGCTGAACTCGTGCGGGTAGCGGTCGGCGGCGTCGAGCGGCAGGCCGACCTCGCTCAGCGCGTCGGCGACGCGCGCGCGGCGCAGCGAGCGGGCCATGCCGCGCGCATGGACAGTCAGTCCTTCGGCGACGATCTCGCCCACCGGCATGCGCGGCGACAGGCTGCCGAACGGGTCCTGGAAGACGATCTGCATGCGCGCCCGCAACGCGCGCATCTCGCGCTTGGGGATGCTGTCGAGCGGCCTGCCCTGGAAGTCGATGCGGCCCGCGTAGGGCGCGAGGCGCAGCGACGCGAGCGCCATCGTCGTCTTGCCCGATCCGCTCTCGCCGACCAGGCCGACGGTCTCGCCCGCGTGGATGTCGAAGCCGACGCCGTCCACCGCGCGCACATGCGCCACCGTCCGCCGCAGCAGGCCGCGGCGGACCGGGAAATGCACGCGCACGTCCTCGGCGCGCAACAGGACCGGCGAGTCATCGGGCAGCGGCGCAGGCGGTCCTTTCGGCTCGGCCGCCAGCAGCTTGCGGGTGTAGGAGTGCTGCGGGTTGTCGAACACGCGCGAGACCGCGCCGGTTTCGACCACGCGCCCGTTCTTCATCACGCACACGCGGTCGGCGTAGCGGCGGACGATGTGCAGGTCGTGCGAGATGAGCAGCAGCGCCAACCCGCGCTCGCGGCGCAGCGCGGCGAGGGTTTCCAGGATCTGCGCCTGGATCGTCACGTCGAGCGCCGTGGTCGGTTCGTCGGCGATCAGCAGCGCGGGGTTGTTGGCCAGCGCCATCGCGATCATCACCCGCTGGCGCTGGCCGCCGGACAGCTGGTGCGGCAGCGCGTCCAGCCGGCTCTCGGAGTCGGCGAAGCCCGCCTGCGCCAGTGCCTCGGCCGCCGCCTGCCGGAGTTTCGCCTTCGGCATCGGGCGGTGCAGGAAGATCGCCTCGCTGACCTGTCGGCCGATCCGCGTCAGCGGATTGAGGCTGGTCATCGGCTCCTGGAAGATCATGCCGGCGACCCCGCCACGCAGGTCGCGCAAGCGGGCCGGCGGCGCGCCGATCACCGCGGTGCCGTCGAGCATGACGCGGCCGGTGCAATCCGCGCCGGGCGGCAGCAGTTGCAGCACGGAGAGCGCGGTGAGCGTCTTGCCCGATCCGCTCTCGCCGACCAGCGCCAGCGTCTCGCCGCGACCGAGGGTGAACGACACGCCGTCGACGACGCGGTTGACGCCGAACGCGACGGAGAGGTCGTCGATGGTGAGGAGGCTGCTATCGCTCGCCACTGTCCTACTCCGTCATCGCGAGCCGCGCAGCGGCGTGGCGATCCAGGGCCGCGTGAAAAGCATCTGTCACGTTGCCCTGGATCGCCACGCTTCGCTCGCGATGACGAAGAAGCGTGTTCAACGCACAGCCCTCGGCAAGCGCCGTGGATCGAACGTGTCGCGCACCGCCTCGGCGATGAAGATCAGCAGCACGAGCAGCCCGCCCAGCACGACGAACGCGGTCATGCCGAGCCATGGCGCCTGCAGGTTGTTCTTGCCCTGCGCCACCAGCTCGCCGAGCGAGGGCGAGCCGGGCGGCAGGCCGAAGCCGAGGAAGTCGAGCGTGGCCAGCAGCGTCACCGAGCCGGACAGGGTGAACGGGAGGAAGCTCAGCACCGCCACCATCGCGTTGGGCAGGATGTGGCGCCGCATCACCACGCCGTCGGACACGCCCAGCGCCTGCGCCGCGCGCACGTAATCGAGGTTGCGGCCGCGCAGGAACTCCGCGCGCACCACGCCGGTCAGCGCCATCCAGCGGAACAGCAGCAGGAAGACCACCAGCACCCAGAAGCTCGGCGCGATCACGCTCGCCAGGATGATGAGCATGAACAGTTCCGGCATGCCGCTCCAGATCTCGATGAAGCGCTGGAACAGCAGGTCGGTCAGCCCGCCGTAGAACCCCTGCACGGCACCCGCCGCGATGCCGATCACCGACGCCAGCGCCGTCAGCGTGAAGCCGAACAGCACCGAGATGCGGAAGCCGTAGATCACGCGCGCGAGAACGTCGCGCGCATGGTCGTCGGTGCCCAGCCAGTTCCGCCAGGACGGCGGTGCGGGCGAGGGCACCGGCAGGTCCTTGACCGGCGTGTTGTAGCTGTACGGGATCAGCGGCCAGACCATCCAGCCATGCGCATAGATCGCCTTCTGCACGTCGGGGTCGGTGTAGTCGGCGTCGATCGGAAGGAAATCGGAGCCGAACCTGTCCTGGCTGTAGTCGACCAGCACGGGGAAGAACCAGTGGTCGTCGTAGCGCACCACCAGCGGGCGGTCGTTGGCGACGAACTCGGCGAACAGGCAGAAGGTGAAGACGGCCAGGAAGATCCACAGCGACCATAAGCCGCGCCGGTGAGCACGGAAGATCGCCAGCCGCCGGCGCGCCATCGGGGTCATCGGCGCACCTCGAAGTCGATGCGCGGATCGACGACGGTGTACAGGAAATCGCCGATGATCTGCAGCAGCAGGCCGAGCAGCGTGAAGATATACAGCGTGCCGAACATCACCGGATAGTCGCGCCGCACCGTGCTCTCGAAGCCGAGCAGGCCGAGACCGTCGAGCGAGAAGACGATCTCCACCACCAGCGCCGAGGTGAACAGCAGGCTCGCGAACGCCGACGGGAACCCCGAGACCAGCAGCAGCGAGGCGTTGCGGAACACGTGGCGATACAGCACGCGCCGCTCCGTCGCCCCCTTCGCCCGCGCGGTGACCACGTAGTTCTTGTGGATCTCCTCGAGGAAGCAGTTCTTGGTCAGAATCGTCAGGCTGGCGAAGCCGCCGGCGACCAGCGCGATCGTCGGCAACACCATGTGCCAGGCATAGTCCTCGACCTTGCCGAGCGGGCTGAGGTGGCGGAAGTCGTCGCTCACCAGGCCGCGCAACGGGAACCACTGCTCGAAACTACCGCCGGCGAACAGCACCACCAACAGAATCGCGAACAGGAAGGCGGGGATCGCGTAGCCGGTCAATACGATGCCGCTGGTCACCGCATCGAAGCGCGTGCCGTCGCGTACCGCCTTGGTGATGCCGAGCGGGATCGACACCAGGTAGATCAGCAGCGTCGACCACAGGCCGAGTGAGACGCTGATCGGCAGCCGGTGCAGGATGAGCTGCAGCACGGTGCCGCCGCGGTAGAAGCTGGTGCCGAAATCGAACGTCAGGTAGCCCTTGACCATGTCGACGAAGCGGTCCAGCGGCGGCTTGTCGAAGCCGAACTGCTTCCTGATCTCGGCGATGATCTGCGGGTCGATGCCCTGCCGCCCGCGATAGCGGCCGGCGTTCTGCACGTCGCCGCCGGCCGAGCTGATCTCGCCGAACCCCGTGGCGCCGCGCCCCTTCAGGTCGGCGATCGCCTGCTCCACCGGGCCGCCGGGCGCGAACTGCACGACGGCGAAGTTGATCGCGATGATGCCGAACAGCGTCGGGACGACGAGCAGCAGCCGTCGCAGCAGGTAGGCGGCCAAGTTCTACTGACCGCGGCGCGCGGCATCGAGCGCCTTCTGCTTCGCCGCGTCCACCCACCAGTAGTCGAAGTTGAAGCCCTCGCGGATCGGCGTGTCGGGATGGCCGAACTTGTCCCACCACGCCATGCGGAAGCTGTTCGAATACCACTCCATGATGGAGAACTGGTTCCACAGCAGCACGCGGTCCAGTGCGCGCCCGGCGGTGTACAGCGTCTGCCGGTCCGGCGCCTTGACGATGCGCTCCACCAGGTCGTCGATCGCCGGATTGCACGCGCCGGCGAGGTTGCCGCTGCCTTGCACATCCTTGCTCTGGCATTCCCAGATGTCGCGCAGCTCGCCGCCCGGCAGCTCGGACCCGGGGAACACGAACGTCGTGATGTCGAAATCGAACGACTCGATCTGCTTGATCCATTGCGCGGAGTCGACCACGCGCACCTGCGCGTCGATGCCGAGCTTGCGCATCCGCTCGGCGAACGGCAGCGTCACGCGCTCGGTCGCGGGATCGCTCAGCAGGATCGTGAACGACAACTGCTTGCCGCCGGCGTCGACCATCTTGCCGTCCTTGATCGCGTATCCCGCCTGCTTGAGCAGGTCATACGCCGCGCGCAGCAGCGCCTGATCGTTGCCGCTGCCGTCGGTCACCGGCAGCGTGTAGGGCGTGGTGAACACCTCCGGCGGCAGCTTGTCGCGGAACGGCTCCAGCAGCGCCAGCTCCGCCTCGTCCGGCATTCCGGTGGCGGCGAGCGGCGTGTCGGTGAACCAGCTCTCCAGCCGCTTGTAGGCGCCGTACATCAGGTTCTTGTTGAGCCACTGGAAGTCCATCATCTGCACGATGGCGGCGCGCACGCGGCGATCCTGGAACACCGCCCGGCGCGTGTTCATCATCATCCCCTGCGTGCCGGCCGGCAGGTGGTGCTCGATCTCCTGGCGGATCACCTGGCCCTTCTGCACGGCGGGGAAGTTGTACGCCGTCGCCCACAGGCGGGAGATGTTCTCGCTGCGTACGTCGATGTCGCCGGCCTTGAACGCCTCGAACGTGACGGTCGGGTCGCGGAAGTAGTCGATCTTCACGCGGTCGAAGTTGTTGCTGCCGATCGCGGTTGGCAGGTCGCGCGCCCACCAGTTCGGATCGCGCACATAGGTGATCGAGCGGCCGAGCTCGAAGCTCCCGACCTTGTAGGGGCCCGAGCCCACCGGCGCCTCGGTCAGCGGCTGGTCGAAGTCGCGATGCTCCCAGAAATGCCTGGGCAGCACGGGCAGGCCGCCGACCAGCAGGGGCAGCTCGCGGTTTTCGTTGGATTTGAAATGGAACACCACGCGATGCGGGTTCTCCGCCACCGCGTCCTTCACGTCGGCGAGCAGGATCTTGTACGACGGGCGGCCATGGGCGAGCAGCGTGTCGAACGTCCACACCACGTCCTCGGCGGTGAGCGGCACGCCGTCGGAGAACGTCGCCTCGGGCCGCATGTTGAACGCGATCCACATCTTGTCGGCCGGGTAGTCGATCGATTCCGCGATGTGGCCGTAGGCGGTCGCCACCTCGTTGGCCGATCCGGTCAGCAGGCTCTCCCACACATGGCCGACCGAGGAGCCTGAGCCGGCGCCGCCGGGCTGCGTGACCCACGCGGACTCCATGCCGAAGGCACCGACGCCGCGCAGGATGAACGGGTTGAAATTGTCGTAGGTGCCGAGCTCGCCGAGCACCACCTCGCCGCCTTTCGGCGCGTTCGGATTGACCCAGGGGAAATGCGGAAAGTTCGCCGGCAGGGCGGGCGTGCCGAGGATGGTGATGCCGTTGCCGTGATTGATGAGCAGGTCATCGGCCAGCGCGCGCACGGGCAGCAGCAGGACGGCGAGCAGGAAGACGAGGCGCACGAGCATCTCCGGGCGGGTTTGGTTCACTAGCGCATGATCGGCGACATGCGGGCGTGAAAAGCGCGTCAGGCGGGTAGAAGGGTTCGCCGCCGCTGGCAATGGCGTTCGCCCGTCGCGCGGGGCTGCGTATGCTTGTATCCTGCCATCATGTCCGACGCGGCACACAGGCCCTGGACGATCGCCGAGTTCTTCGCGTGGCAGGCGCAGCAGCCCGACCGCTACGAGCTGGTCGGCGGGTTCCCCGTGCGCATGATGGCGGGCGCGCGCAATGTCTATGACGACATCGTCGTCAACCTGCTGGCGGAGCTTCGCCGGCAGATGCGCGACAGCGGTTGCCGTCCGTTCACCGGCGACGGGGCCGTCGAGACGCTGCCCGGACAGATCCGCCGCCCCGATGCAGGGGTCGATTGCGGCCGCCGCGATCCGAACGCGATGCAGGCCGCGCTGCCGCGGCTGGTCGCCGAGGTGCTGTCGCCGACGACGCGCGACTTCGACACGTTCGAAAAGCTGCCCGAGTACCGGCAGATCGACAGCCTGGACTACATCCTGGTCATCGAGCCCAACGCCGCCGAGGTCGTGCTGTGGGAACGCGGCCCCGACCGCGGCTGGCGGCAGGCGATCGACGGGCTGGATGCCGTGGTCGATCTGCCAGCGATAGGCGTCGCGCTGCAGCTGGCCGAGCTGTACGACGGCGTCGCATTTCCCGCCGGCCCAAGGCTCGTGCGCGGCCCCGACTGACCCGCTACGTCCCCGCCAGCAGCGCCACCGCCGGCTCCAGCAAGACCGGGTCGCCGACCGCCAGCGTGCGGCCGTCGCTCGCTTCGCTCAGCGCGCGGCCCGACCAGTCGGTCATCCGGCCGCCCGCGCCCTCGATCACCGGCACCAGCGCGGCCCAGTCCCAGACCTTCATCGTCGCCTCGGCGATCACGTCGATCTGGCCCAGCGTCAGCAGGCCATACGCGTAGCAGTCGTCGCCCCACGACACCCGCCGCACGCCACCCGACAGGCGGCTCCAGCGCACGGTGTCGTCCTCGTCGAACATTGCCGGGTCGGTGCAGGACAGCTCCGCGTCGGCCAGCGCCGGGCAAGGGCGGCAGCCGACGGCGCCGCCGAACCGGCCGGCGAAGCGAGTCGGCGCGCCGCGCAGGCCGATCCAGCGCTCGCCGGTGATCGGCTGGTCGATCACGCCGAGCAGCGGCTCGCCCTTGTGCAGCAGCCCGATCAGCGTGCCGAACGTGGGACGGCCGGTGATGAAGGCACGCGTACCGTCGATCGGGTCGATCACCCAGCGGAACGGCGAGCCGGAGCGCTCCAGGCCGAACTCCTCGCCCAGGATGCCGTGATCGGGAAAGCGCTGGGACAGCACGGCGCGGACCGCCTGCTCGGCCGTGCGGTCGGCGATCGTGACCGGGCTGCGGTCGCCCTTTTCGGCGGCGCTCAGCGCGGTGCGGAAATACGGCCGCAGCACCGCGCCGGCGACATCGGCCGCCGCCTCGGCGGCGGCAACCAGCGTCGCGCCGGACGGCGCCGCCTCGGTCAGGGTTTCGCCGCCGGCGCGGCAGCGGCGGGAGCCGCCGCAGGGGCCGCAGCAGGCGCCGCCGCGCCCTGGGCGCTCGGGATCGGCTCGGGGTTGTCGGAGTTCTTGTTCAGGTAGGCGATGACGTCGGCCCGGTCCTGGGCGCCCTTGATGCCGGGGAAGGCCATCTTCGTGCCCGGCGCATACGTGGCCGGGCTGTCGAGCCACTGGTTGAGCTCGTCGAACGTCCAGGGACCCTGGTGGGCCTTCAGCGCCGCGGAGTAGGCGTAGCCTTCCTCGTGGCCGTGCGGCAGCCCGACCACCCCATAGAGGTTCGGGCCGACGCCGGGATGGCCGCCCTTGTTGAAGCTGTGGCAGGCCACGCAGATCTTCTTCGTGTAGGCCTCGCCGGCGGCCGGATCGGCCTTGGCGAGCAACGGCTCGATCGGCGGCAGCCCGGCCGCCGCCGGCTGCGCCGCGGCCGCGGCGGCAGGGGCCGCGGCAGGCGCCGATGCGGCGGCCGCCTCGACCTTCGGCAGCGGCTCGGGGCTGGCCGACAGCGAGCGCAGGTAGGCGATCACGTCCGCCCGTGTCTTGTCGTTGGTGATGCCGGCGAAGCCCATCTTGGTGCCGGGCGCGTAGGCGGCGGGCTTGTAGAGCCAGTCGTTCAGCGCGTCATAGGTCCAGGGACCCTGCTTGCCCTTCAGCGCGGCCGAGTAGTCGTAGCCGGCCATGTGCGCGTGCGGCGCGCCCAGGATCCCGTACAAGTTGGGTCCGACCCCGGCCTTCCCGCCTTCGTTGAAGCTGTGGCAGGCGGCGCAGACCTTGCCCGCGTAGGACTCGCCGGCCTTCGCGTCGGCCGAAGCCAGCAGCGGCGCGATCGGCGCCGGCCCGGTCGGAGCGGCCGCCCCGGCGGCGGGAGCCTGCTGCGCGCCCGCGATCTCGATCGCCGGTTTCGCCGGCCGCTGCACCTGCACAAGGCCGTCCCCCAGCAGGCCGGTCAGGAAGAAGGCGATCCCAGCCACCAGGACGGCGGCGATCGCCTTGTTGACTTGCATCGTGTCCATGTCGGCGGGTTCCGTGTCGTGCAGTGCGGGGTCGTGCAGGTGCGGGCAGCCATCCGCCCGGCAGTTTGCCTGCGGCCAGAGGGCTACCTAAGGTGCGCCGCACCATAGGCAACGGTCCTGCCGCCAGCAATACAGCCCTCCGCGCACCGATGCAGAGCCCGCCGCTTTGAAGCTTCGTACTTGAACCCGATCGTCGCCATTCCTGCCCGCATGGCGGCCAGCCGCCTGCCCGGAAAACCGCTGGCGCTGATCGGCGGCGCGCCGATGGTGGTGCAGGTGGCGCGGCGGGCGCGCGAGGCGGATATCGGCCCGGTGCTGGTCGCGTGTGCCGACGCCGAAATCGCCGACGCCGTGCAGGCCGCCGGGTTCCGCGCCGTGCTCACCGACCCGGCGCTCCCGTCGGGTTCGGACCGCGTGCACGCCGCCGTCCGCGCTGCCGATCCCGACGGCCGCCACGACGTGGTGGTGAACCTGCAAGGCGACTTCCCGACGATCGAGCCCGGCGTGCTGCGGGCCTGCCTCGATCCCCTGGCCGATCCGGCGACGGACATCGGCACGCTCGTCTGCCCTGTCGCCGACGAGGCCGAAGCGGCGCTCACATCCGTGGTCAAGGCGGCGTGCGCCTTTGCGCCCGGCGCGCGCGTCGCACCAGCGCTGTATTTCTCCCGCCTGCCGATCCCGTGGGGCGACGGGCCGCGGTTCCACCACATCGGCGTCTATGCGTACCGGCGCGCGGCGCTGGCGCGGTTCGTCTCGTTGCCCGAAGCGCTGCTGGAGCGGCGCGAGAAGCTGGAGCAGTTGCGCGCGCTGGAGGCCGGCATGCGGATCGGCTGCGCGCTGATCGACGTGGGGCCGTTCGGCGTCGATACGCCGGCCGACCTCGAACGCGCCCGGCGGATGCTCGGCGGAATGGAGACGTCTTGACTGGCGTGATCGCGTTCCAGGGCCTGGCCGGCGCCTATTCCGACCTCGCCTGCCGCTGCGCCTATCCGGGCATGACCACGCTGCCCTGCCCGACCTTCGAGGCCGCGATGGACGCGGTGAAGATCGGGCTGGCGCAGCTGGCGATGCTGCCGTGCGAGAACTCGCTCGCCGGGCGCGTGCCGGACATCCACCACCTGCTGCCCGAGAGCGGGCTGTTCGTCGTCGGCGAGCATTTCCAACGCGTCGAGCACTGCCTGCTGGCCCCGCCCGGCGCGACGATCCCCGGGCTGAAGCGCATCCACTCGCACGCCGTGGCGCTGGGGCAGGTGCGCCGGCTGATCGCCGATCTCGGCGTGGAGCCGGTGGTCGAGGCGGACACGGCCGGCGCCGCGCAGCATGTCGCAGCACTGGGGAGCCGTGCGGACGCGGCAATCGCCTCGTCGCTTGCCGGCGAGATCTACGGGCTGGAGGTGCTGCGCGCGAACGTCGAGGACGCCGCGCACAACACGACGCGCTTCTATGTGAGCGCCCCGCGGCCTGCGGTGCCGGACCCGTCCACACCTGATGTGATCACCACGTTCGTCTTCCGGGTGCGCAACGTGCCGGCGGCGCTTTACAAGGCGCTCGGCGGCTTCGCGACCAACGGCGTGAACATGACGAAGCTGGAGAGCTACATGCTCGGCGGCGCGTTCACCGCAACGCAGTTCCTGTGCGACGTCGACGGCCACCCCGAGCAGCCGGCGTTGCGCCGCGCGCTGGAGGAGCTGCAGTTCTTCTCCACCGAGGTGCGCGTGCTGGGCGTCTATCCCGCCTCAGAGTTCCGGCAGCACGCACCGTAATACCAAGGCCTGATCACCAGAGCCGATCAACTCCGTCATTGCGAGCGAAGCGAAGCAACCCAGGGCCGCGTGACAAACGCCTGCCGTGCGGGCCTGGATCGCCACGGCGCAACGCGCCTCGCGATGACGGCATGAGTGCCGCCGTCAGGCGGTATCGGCACGCATCGTATCCGCATGCCCGACCGCGCCGGTGTCCGCCTGCGTCCCCGTGCGGCGCTCCTGCATCGCCTGCGCCTGACGAACGCGCTCGAGCTTCGCCGACAGGCCGCCCAGGGCGCCCCCAGTGGCGCCGTGGGTGGCGCTTGCGGTCGCAGGTGCCGGCGGCCCGCGGCCCAGGCGGCGCAACACGTTCCTGATCGCCTGGTTGAGGCGTTCCTCGCGCACCCAGGCCGACTTCACATAAGCCGGGTCCTGCGTCTTGACGCGATAGTACATCGCGGCAAGCCCGGTGCCGGCAAACGCCAGCGCCAGCGCGGAGACCGTCGCCAGCCAGCTCACGACGCGCTCGGCGGAGTTGTCGTCGTCGCGGCCGAGCATGAATTTCGCGAGCCGGTGCATCTGCGACTGACCCCGCGCGGTGTCCGCCTCGGTGATCGCGTCCTGCTCGGCGGCGTTCGCGGCCTTCAGCGCCGATTGGACGTCGGTCAGCTGCCCATTGACCTGCTGCAGCTGCGCGTTGACCGAATCGATCTGCGCGCCGACGACATTGGACTGCGCGCCGGCATCGTCGGCGCGCTTCAGGATCGCCGCCTGCAGGTCGTTCATCTGCTGGTCGAGATCGGCGCGCTCCTTCGCCTGGCGATGGGTCAGCGCCGTGATCACGCACCGGTTCGGCGTCTTGCGGCAGGCGGTCTTGGCCTCGCGCAGCTCGTCGTTCTGCCGCGCGACCATGGCCGCGCGGTCCTGCTCGCGCGCACGCAGCAGCTCGCGCAGCTCCCCCGTGTCGGCGCCGGGCGCGCCGGCGCCGCCCACCGCCAGCGTCGCGCGGTTCTTGTCCAGGTCCGCCACGCGGCGGTCCAGGTCGGCCTGCTGGGCCAGCAACTCCCGTTGCTTCTGCTCGAGCGCGGACGCCGCCGCCGCCTTTTCGTCCGCCGTCTGCGCCAGCTCGCGCACCTGCTCGATGCGCAGGTTGAAGGCGCGTTCGAACCCGAACAGCAGGTTGTTGAAGGTCAGCGTCGCGGAGACCAGGATCATGAACAGCGCGAAGACCAGCCAGATCTTGCCGCGCGCCGAAAAGGCCGCCTTCACCAGCGGGATGCGCCCGATCTCGACGATGGCGCCGGCCGCGAACGGCGCCGCGGCGGAGAACGCCACCAGCGCCCCGAACTTCGCGTGCTCGATCCCGGCGATGTAGGCGACCATGAAGCCGATCAGGATGCAGGCGACCTCGATCCCCCACGCAACCACGATCGTCTGCATCGGCGGTTTAGGCGCCTCGCCTGCGGCTCCCGACATGATCGGCCCTCCTCAGATGAAACGTTGCGTCGCCCGCGCGACTCGGGCGACCAAGCGATCGGACCAGGGGAATCGGGTGAAAGATTTACGCGGCGACGATGCCGGCGAGAAAGTCATCATCCCAGGCCGCGACCTTGCGGCGTAGGCGCAGGGAGTCCTTTC
>Ga0209040_10000315_pt1 | contig 36051 bp, 32 predicted proteins | sample BogFormECP12_OM3_FD_188240 | JGI IMG/M metagenome (GOLD analysis project Ga0209040, IMG submission 188240) | Bog forest soil microbial communities from Calvert Island, British Columbia, Canada - ECP12_OM3 (SPAdes) (version 2) | ecosystem: Environmental > Aquatic > Freshwater > Wetlands > Bog ... | reverse complement strand
AAACGAATCGGCAAAATATCAGAGCCTTACACTCGGCGAATCCGCAAAATGCGCTTGTGACTCAGTAGAATTAGGTTCTCGGCTGATGCGACAGCCGCAGCGTAGCCGTCAGGCCGAACGAGCCAAGCGCCGCTTGGCGCCGGCGAAGTCCGCGCGGCGCTCTCGAGAAGTTGCGGAAATTTCGCGATGAGGTCGGAGACAGCGCTCGAGGGCGCGGCAAGCAGCGCGAAGCGGGGCGTGTTCCCAGCGCCAATGGGAACCTGACCTGCGGCCGGTATTATGCGTTCACCAGGCTGGGGGCCGTGCCCGTCGAAGGAGGCTCCATTCAAGGGGCTTTCAGGATATCCGACCGAAACCTGAGTCATCTTGTCGACGACAGCGTGTTGCACGGACGCAAACCCAAGCGCGAAATGCGCAACAATGTTGCGTAGTTCCTGGGCAATCGGATTCCTGAGCGTCCCAACCGCCGTTAGCCGCGCCGAGGACTTCAAGACGTCCTCTCCAACCCCGCTTCGTTCGGGGCTGTAACTGTCGAGTAAGGAGTCGCCGCAGATCCCCCTCGCAACCAGCGCCAGCTTCCAGGCAAGGTTAAACGCATCCTGCATTCCAGTGTTCATGCCCTCTCCGCCCGCTGGGCTGTGCACATGCGCGGCGTCGCCACTCAGGAAAACACGGCCCGCTCGGTAGTTCGCGACCTTGCGCCCATTGATGCGGAAGCCCGAAAGCCAAATAGGGTCGAAGGCGATGGCGCCCTTTGCGCCGCGACGATCAAGAATGGCCTGGACTTCGTCGAGCGTCGGGGTCGGCGGGGTTTCGGTGTGGATTGAAGGAATATTGGCGAGCACGCGGTAGCGGCCGGGAGAGATAGGGAAGATGGGGAGCACGCCGTCGCGGGCCCAATAAACCGCGACCTCGTCGTCAGGAAAGGAATAGCCGCGCATATGGACGTCGGCGAGAATCCAGTCGCTTTCCATCGTGTAGCCAGAAAACGACGCGCCGGGGGCATGCCGCACGATGCTATGGGCGCCGTCACAGCCGATTAGGTAGTCTGCATGAACCGCCTCTTCGTTCCCACCCGCCCGCCGGAGCGAAGCGTCTACGCCGGCCCCGCTGATCAAGAAGGAAACGAGCTCGGTATTCCGCTCGACCGTGACGCCCGCGGCTTGAAGGCGTTCTTCGAGCAGGCGTTCCGTGTCGCATTGAGGCAGCATCAACGCGTAGGGATGTGGGCTCTGCACGGAATCGGTCGTGACGCGACCCAGGACCTTGCCGTCGGGCACGATGTAATTCACTGCGTGAACCTTGAACCCCGCATCGAGAAACGCGCGGGAGTCCTCGGGGCCGCGATCGAGAAGTTCGAGCGTCCGGCTCCACAGAACGATCGCTTTCGATTTGTCCGTGCGCTGCGGCGTCTTGTCGAGGACGCGTACGGGGATTTGATAGCGCGTCAGTTCGCAAGCCAGGGTGAGTCCGACAGGACCTGCGCCGACAATCAAGACGGAGGTATTCATCGTATTTCTCCGGCTTCTGTCCCGTGCAGGAGGCCGCATCGCGCCTTTGCGGACTCTGTGGGGGTTTTCTCATTCGTCACCGAACGTTCAGGAAGCGCCTCGTCCGTGTCAAGAGCATGGATGCCGAGCGCCCGGTTTGCGAGAAGCGGACAATTATCGACGGCGCCTGGGCATTAGTGAGTGCCCAGTTTTGGTCTGAAGTGGTGGAAAATTGGCGCGCCCAACGGGAATCGAACCCGTGTTTCCGCCGTGAAAGGGCGGCGTCCTGGACCGCTAGACGATGGGCGCGTGGGGCGCTTCAAAACAATGCGCCGCCCCGGGCGGTTTCCGAAGCGGCGCATGCTATACGGGGGGCTGTTCTGCGGCGCAAGGGAGGATGCGCTCCCCGCGCTCCTTCGGCCGCACTCACGCAACCTGAACGCCGCCGCCCTTGCGCACATTGCGCATTCGCGACATCTGTTGTCGCCTTCATCAGCGAGGAGAGCCCCATGCGCGCCATACGCATTCATCAGACGGGCGGTCCGGAAGTCCTGAAACTCGAAGACGTCGACTTGCCCGCGCCCGGCAAGGGCGAGGTCCGCATTCGTCAGCACGCCATCGGCGTCAACTTCATCGACACCTATCACCGCACCGGCTTCTATCCGATGGCCTTGCCATTCACGCCCGGCACGGAGGGCGCGGGCGAGATCGTCGAGGTCGGGCCCGGCGTTAGAGACTTCAAGGCCGGCGACCGCGTCGCCTATGCGGGGCCGCCCGGCGCCTACGCGGAGGAGCGCAACATCGAGGCGAAGTTGCTTCTAAAGCTGCCGCGCGCCGTAGCTTATGACACGGCGGCGGCGATGATGTTGAAGGGCCTTACCGCGCAGTACCTCCTCAGGCAGACCTATCGGGTCAAGGAAGGCGACTGGATTCTGGTGCACGCCGCGGCGGGCGGCGTCGGACTCATCCTGTGCCAGTGGGCCAAGGCGCTCGGGGCCAGGGTTATCGGTTGCGCCGGCACGGAGGAAAAGGCCAAGCTGGCCAAAAAGGCGGGCGCGCGCCACACCATCCTCTACAGCCAGGAGGACTTCGCCAAACGGGTGGAGGAGATCACCAAGGGCGAGAAATGCGCCGTCGTCTATGACGGGGTCGGCAAGGCGACCTTTCCGGCTTCGCTCGATTGCCTGAGGCCCTTCGGCACTTTCGTGAGCTTCGGCTCGGCCTCGGGCGGGATCGAGGCGTTCGATATCGGCCTTCTCGGACGCAAGGGGTCTCTGTTCGCGACCCGTCCGACACTATTCACATTCATGGCTGACCGCGAGCGGCTTGAGAAAATGGCCCGCGACCTGTTCCGGGCGGTCAGCGACGGCGTGGTGAGGATCCGCATCTCCAAACGGCTGCCGCTTTCGGACGCCGCCGAGGCGCACCGCGCGCTCGAAGCTCGCGAGACCACGGGATCGCTGATCCTGACGCCATGAAAGAGACGGTCATCGTTGCGCCAAAGTTCTGGCGCGAAGAGCCGCGCGCCGCTTGGCGCGGGCGGGCCGCTTCTATATTAGGAGGCCGGCCCGGGCGGTGGATGAGACGGGAAGGAAGGGCGCTTTGACCCAGATGAGTGAGAAAAGGCCAAAGCCGATTGAGGCTGGGGCGACGCCCGTGAAGAAGGAAGAGGGCTGGTGGGAAACCCTCAAGGTCATCGTCGAGGCGTTGCTCATCGCCCTCGTCGTCCGCACGCTCCTGTTTCAGCCGTTCAACATTCCGTCGGGGTCGCTGGTCCCGACGCTGCTCGTCGGGGACTACCTGTTCGTCTCGAAATACGCCTACGGCTATTCCCATTACTCGCTGCCGGGCTTCCTGGATCTCGCTCCGTCCGCCATGCCGGGCCGCATTTTCGCCTCCGAGCCGAAGCGCGGCGACATCATCGTCTTCAAGCTGCCGAGCGACGGCCAGACCGATTACATCAAGCGGCTCATCGGCCTGCCTGGCGACAAGATCCAGGTCAAACACGGACGGCTCTTTATCAACGACCAGGAGGTCCCGCGCGAATCAACCGCGCCCTATCCGACCGTGAATCATTTCGGCAAGCCGATCGAAGCCCCGCGCTACATCGAGACGCTGCCCGGCGGAGTGAAGCACCAGATCATCCAGATCGACGGCGACGACGGCACGTTCGACAACACCAAGGTCTACGAAGTGCCGCCCGGCCATTATTTCTTCATGGGCGACAACCGGGACAATTCGAGCGACTCCCGCCTCGCTTCGGATCAAGGCGGCGTCGGCTACGTGCCGTTCGAGAACCTCATCGGCCGGGCCGAGATCATTTTCTTCTCCATCGACGAGAACACGCCCGCCTGGCAGATCTGGCGCTGGCCCTGGGATGTCCGCTGGAACCGCATCTTCGACCGGGTCCATTAAGATCGCCGCAATGCGCGCTGACGCCGCCCGATCCGATGATGAAGCGCCCGAAGGCGCCGCTCACCGCTCTTGAGACGCGGCTTGGCTATCGCTTCGGCGATCCTCTGCTCGCCGAGCTCGCGCTGACCCATCTCTCGGCCCAGGCCGGGCCCGCGCGCCCGCAGTCCTATCAGCGGCTCGAATTCCTCGGCGACCGGGTGCTCGGCGTCGTGATCGCCGATGCGCTTTATCGCGCCTTCCCCCGGGCGAGCGAGGGGGAGTTATCGGTGCGGCTCGCCAAGCTCGTGCGCCGCGAGACCTGCGCCGCCGTCGCCGCCGAGTGGGACGTCGGCCCGCATGTCGTGCTCGGGCCGGGCGAGGCGAAGGGCGGCGGGCGAAAGAAGGTCGCGATCCTGTCCGACGTTTGCGAGTCCCTCATCGGCGCTGTCTTTGTGGACGGCGGCTTCGAGGCGGCGCGCGCGCTCATCCTTCGGTCCTGGGGCGACCGGCTGACGGCCGACGCCGAGCCGGCGCGCGACGCCAAGACCGAGGTGCAGGAGTGGGCGCAGGCGCGGGCGCTGCCGGCGCCGTCTTATGAAGAGGTCGCCAGAAGCGGCCCGGATCACGCGCCGCGCTTCGTCATGCGCGTCGTGCTGCCGGGCTTTGCGCCGGAGGAGGGGGAGGCGGCGTCAAAACGCGCCGCCGAACAGGCGGCGGCGCGCGCCTTCCTCGACCGCTGGGCGGCCCGATGACCAAGACCCGCTGCGGCTTTGTCGCGCTCGTCGGCGCGCCGAACGCGGGGAAATCGACGCTCATGAACGCGCTCGTCGGCGAGAAAGTATCGATCGTCACCCGCAAGGCGCAGACGACGCGCTCGACCGTGCGCGGCGTGCTCACGCGAGGCGAGACGCAGATCGTCTTGGTCGACACGCCCGGCCTATTTCCGCCGAAACGCCGGCTCGACCGCGCGATGGTCGCCTCGGCCTGGGCGGCCGCTTCCGACGCCGACGCGCTGGCGCTTCTCGTCGACGCGCGCAAAGAGGCGGCGGCAAAGGGCGTCTCGGAGGAGACGGCCCAAATTCTGAAGAAGCTCGGCGAGATCAGGAAGCCGAAGGCGCTCGTCCTCAACAAGATCGACCTCGTCGCGCGGGAGAAGCTGCTTGAACTCGCCGCGCGGCTGAACGCGGCGCTTGCCTTCGCGGACACGTTTATGGTGAGCGCCGTAACGGGGGACGGGCTCGACCGGCTCGTCGACAGGCTTGCGGCGCTAATGCCAGAGGGGCCGTGGCTCTATCCCGAGGATCAGATCGCGGAAGCGCCGATCCGGTCGCTCGCCGCCGAAATCACCCGTGAGAAGATTTTCGAGCGGCTGCATGACGAACTGCCCTATAACGCGACCGTCGAGACCGACAGCTGGACCGATCTGCCGGACGGCTCGGCGCGTGTCGAACAGACGGTGTTCGTGACCCGTGAGAGCCACCGCAAGATCGTCCTCGGCGAAGGCGGGCGCGCGATCAAGGCGATCGGCAGCGCCGCGCGCAAGGACATCGCCGAGGCGCACGGCGCCAACGTCCACCTCTTCCTGCATGTGAAAGTGCGCGAGAACTGGCAGGACGATCCGGAGCGCTACCGCGCGATGGGGCTCGACTTTCCGAAGAGGTAGGTATGGGGCCGCTACGTTCTCGACAATGGCAGCACCCGCAGCCGCGCGCGGCCGGGATCAATCGTGATCAGCGCGCCCTCGCTCAGCTCAACCGACATCCGCGTCAACGCTTCAATGACCGCATTTCCGACGGCTTCGGGGCTGATGTTATCCGATCTGATTTGGACGACGCTCGGTCCATCGCTTTGGCTTGCCGCGAGGATAGTGCTGAAATCGAGATCGTGCGTCAAAACGACGAGGTCGTTGACCCGCGCGTGCTCCATAATGGCGGCGTCGGATGCTCCCGCTTGGCCGACTTTCGACCAGTGTTCCGCATCAATACCCGCATCGGCAAGGAACTGAACCCATCGCGGCGACAAATTCATGTCAATGAGCAACCTCATTCGCCGCTGATCGAAACCTCGCGCTCATCGGCTCGCCAAGCTGCGTAGCGGAGCGCCTGCAAGACGTCTTCGCGTTCCAGATAGGGGTAGTCAGCAAGCACGTCTTCGATGCTACGTCCCGCTCCGATCTGGCCCACGATCATTCCGACGGTGACGCGCATGCCCCGGACGCACGCCTTGCCGCCCATGACCTCAGGCGCCTGAGTGATTCGATTCAAAGCTGTCATGCGAATCCTGCCTTCGTCCAAATCTAATGGATCGCCATCTGCGTCGACAAGTCGCTGGCGAGCTACTGGAGCAGCACCCCCCGGTTCACGATCCCCGCCGGGTCGAGCCCGCGATCAAGGCGATCGGGAGCGGGGCGCGTAAGGACATCACGCAGGCGCACGGCGCCAACGTCCACCTCTTCCTGCATTGTGAAGGTGCGCGAGAACTGGCAGGACGACCCAGAGCGCTACCGCGCGATGGGGCTCGAGTTCCCGAAGGGGTAGGGCCGGCGTCTCGCCTTCTCCCTATGGGAGAAGGTGGCCCGAAGGGCCGGATGAGGGTAGCTACGGTACTGGTTTTTGCGACGCAGCTTGGCGCTTGTCGCCCTGACAAGATATGGCACAAATGCGCTGGATAGTTTCATAGGTTGATTTTCGGCGTCGCAAGGCGATGGCGGGACCGGGCGTCAGACTGTTCATTTCCTGCGTGTCGGGCGAGTTCGGCGCCTATCGCGACACGCTGCGCCATGCGCTGACGCGGCCGAACGTCGAGGTCAAGATTCAGGAGGACTTCAAGCCCGCCGGCGGCGACACGCTGCGGACGCTTGAAGAATACATCGAGCATTGCGATGCGATCGTCCATTTCGTCGGCGACATATCGGGATCGACGCCAGCCCCGAGCAGCGTAGAGGAGCTGCTGGCGAGGCGGCCCACTTTGCAAGTGAAGCTTGAAAGGAAGGGCCTCACGCGCGAGGCGTTGGCGAGGCTCACCTACACCCAGTGGGAGGCGTGGCTCGCCATCGGCTTCGACAAATACCTCCTGATTGTCTCGCCTGCGCTGGGCGTTGATCGCGGGCCGGACTACGCGCCCTCGGATGCTTCTCGCGACTCGCAGACCAAACATTTGCAGCGCCTGAAAGCGATCGACCGCTACCCGATAAAGTTCACGAGCGCGGACAATCTCGTCGCGACGATCCTGGAGAGCGCGGTGATCGAAGCTCTGGTCAAAGCGCAGAGCTCGCCGATTACAGCAAAGAGGCGGGAACCGTTTGGAGCGACGACGGCGGCGATCGTCAGCGGGCTCTTCGTCCTGTTCATCGACAAGCTGTTGCCGCTGGAAAGTTGGTTCGGCGAGTTTCCGATCTTCGTCCGAGTTCTCCTCGCCTGTGCGGCGGGCCTTTTCGCCTGGAAGGCATGGAACTACTGGGATATCCTCGGCGGAGCGGAGGAACCCCAAGGCTCGCAGGAACGCGCGGATTACAATGCGCTGCTCGGTGAACTCGAGTCGGGCGGCACACCGGCGAAGGTCTATCGCGACTGGCTGTCGAAAGCGCTCGATCGCGTCGACGTCTTTTTCGGCGACCCCGGACGGGACGACAAATCCTGGTTTGCACGAGCGCTGGGCCTGGAGACGCCCGGCGCGCGCTGGACGGCGCCGGCTTTCGACAGATGCCTGCTGCTTGCGCTGATCTATCCGGCCGTCACGATCGTCGGCGTTTGGATTTGGTCGGGGCATGTCGGCGTTGCTGAACGGGTCCTCGGCCTTTGGGAAGCGCCGGCCGAGAACTTGCTCGGCGGCCTCATGCGCTCAGCCTTTGGGCTCGGGCTTGTGTCTGCAATTTATTCGGGCTGGCGCGCGAGGCGCGCGGAACGCACCCTTGCGAAATTACTTTGGTTTGGCGCTTTCTTTGTTTCTGGCGCTGTCTCCGGCTCTTTCTCTGTCGCTGTCGCTTTTACTGTCTCCGTCGGTGTCGCTGTCGCTGTCGCTTTGGCCGGCGGTGGCGCTGTCCCTGGCGCTGTCGGCGTCGCCTTCGCTTTCGCTGTCGCTTTCGCTTTGGCCGGCGCTGGCGCTTTCGCTTTCGCTGGCGCTGGCGTTTTCGCTGCTGCTTTCGCTGTCGCTTTCGGTGTCGCTGTCCCTGTCGCTGTCGCCGTCGCTGTCGCTGTCCTTGTTGCTATCCGAGCGATTTCTGACTGGAGCGTCAAAACAGGGTGCCAAGGCGCTTTTCTCATACTGTTTTTCCTCGCCGCAACCCTTGCGGCCTTCGCCGGCGTCTACTTCCTTTCATCGTTGCAAAATTGGCGAGGGGTCGGCGCCCTTCTCCTGATCTTTGTCGTCCTAACCCTTGTCAACGCGCCCTTTGACTGGTCCGCCGTCGGCCTCACTCGCGCCCTCTTGCGGCGCGGCCTCGCGCCTGGCGGGCTTGGTCCGTTCTTCTATGCGGCGGTCGACGCGATCGTCGCGCCGCCGGTCATCGCGCTTCTGGCCTTCGTTGCCGTCTTCGCCGTGCAGACCTTCGACGACATCGCCGTGCTTCGGGCGGGCGCGCAAGCGCGGACGTGGCCGCTCGGGCCGCTCTTCGAGGGCCTTGAGACCCGGCCCCGCGATCCCGAATTTTGGTGGGTCTGGCTGATGCTGTTCTCGACCCTTATCCCGAGCGCCCTCAATCTCTGCATCGCCGCCGCCTCCCTCATCCGAGGCTTGCCGATCCTGAACACATGGATTGTGAAGCGGATGCAAAACTCCGCCGCCATGCGCGACAGCGATCGGCTGCTGCTGGCGAGCGCGCTCTCAGCGCAAATCGCCGGCGGCGTCCTCGTAACCGGTGTCGCCCTCTACCTGATCGGCGTTTGGTTCCTGCCGATCTGGCTGCCGTTCCTTGGCGGCTATGTCCGCGACTTCTCCGACGCCCTAGCTCGAGACGATGCCCCGGCGCGGATCATAAGATGGCTCGCGGGCGTCCGATAAGCGCCGCGCCGCAAGATTAACCGGAATCTTCTTCGCGCTCGGCCTTGTTCGTGGTATGTTCTTTTTCGTCGCGGGCGCAAGTGCGGGCGGAGCGGTGCGGCATGGACGAACGACTGCGGCCAGCGCCGCGGCCAAAGGATTTTCGGGCAAGGCGGCCAGCGGGCAGGGAAAAAATTTCCAGCGGGTTCGGCGCAACTCGCTGAAAAGGCTCAATACGGGGAAGACAAGGGAAAGAAAAAGCCCATAGCAGAACCATTCCCGCACCAGTCCGGACGCATTGTTGGAAGGATTCGGACGCTCAAGGGAAAGGTCACGGAAGAGAGGCTCGCGGGCTTATGGAACCAGCACCCCCGGGTTCATGATGCCCGCCGGGTCGAGCGCGCGCTTCGCCGCAACGAGCGCCGCGCCGAACAGGGCCGGGCGCTGCTCGCGGTACCAGGGCATGTGGGCGCGTCCGACGGCGTGGTGGTGGGTGATGGTGCCGCCCGCTGCGATCAGCGCGTCGGAGGCGCGCGTCTTGATGTGCCGCCACTCATCGATGAGCCGCCCCGGATCGCCGCGGACGTTGAACGTGTAGTAGACCGCCGGCCCGTCGGGATAAACGTGAGTGAAGCGGGTCGACACGGTTCCCGCCCGGCCTGTCGCTTCTTTGAGCGCCTCTTCGGTCGCCGCGCGGACGGCGCTGTGGAACGCCTCGAACTTGTCCCAGGTGATCGCGCTCTCGAACGTGTCGTTGATGACGCCCAAAGGCACGGTGAGCTCGCGCGCATAGGGCATCCGGATGAAGGCCGTGCGCCACCGCTGCCCCGCGCCCTCGTCGGCATGGCGCCGCCCGCCGTGATCTTGCAAAAGCTCGCTCGCGCGCGTCATCCAGGCGTCCACCGGATGGTCGGCGGACTCGAAAGCGAGAACCAGCAGGCTCTCCTCGTAATCGTTGACGCCATAGGCTCCGGCTTCGTCGTTGTCGATGACGCGCAAATTGGACGGATAGAGCCCGGCCTGCGCGACGGCGCGGACGGCGCGCGCCGCGGCGAAAAAATCGGGAAAACCGAAGACCGCGTCGGCGCGGAAGCGCGGCCGGCCCTGCAGCCGCATCCAGGCCTCCGTGATGATTCCGAGCGCGCCCTCCGAGCCGATCATCAGGCGGTCGGGGCTGGGACCCGCGCCCGAGCCGGGCAGGCGGCGCGACTCCATGACGCCGGCCGGCGTGACCGTCCGCAGGCTTTCGACGAAATCGTCGATGTGCGTGTAGAGCGTCGCGAAATGGCCGCCCGAGCGGGTCGCGATCCAGCCGCCGAGCGTCGAGTGCTCAAAACTCTGCGGATAGTGGCGGATGGCGAGGCCGTGGCCTTTGAGCGCCGTTTCGATCGCTGGCCCGCGAATCCCGGCCTCGATGCGCGCGGCGCGGCTTGTCGCGTCAATTTCGAGCACGCGGTCGAAGCGGCGCATGTCGAGGCTGACCGCCCCCTTGAAGCCGTCGCCGACGGCGGGCTCGACGCCGCCCACCACCGAGGAGCCGCAGCCAAACGGAATGACGGCGACCTTGGCGCCGCTCGCCCAGTCGAGCACGGCCGTTATATCGGCTTCGCTTTCCGGGAGGGCCACGAGATCCGGCGCGTTCGAAAAGTCGCGCGCGAAGGCGCGGACGGTCTCGGGATAGGATTTCCCGTAAGTGTGCAGCAGCCGTTCGTAAGGATAGTCGGTAAGGATTCTGGCAAGGACCGCCGGCGCCGCGACCCGGGGCGGGCGGAGCGCAATCTCCGATTCTCTGGGTGGTTTCACAAGGCGCGGCTCGACGCCGAGCCGATCGGTCAGAAAGCGGAACAGCAGGTTCTTTTCGCCGTCGTTGAGCCCATCGCCCTCGTATCCCCAGCCGTAGAACTTGAGCCGCTTTTCCATGGCGAGCGTTCCTCAGACTTGATCCTGCCTATCAGGAGGCAGTCCGACAAGTCGAGCGCGTTCGCGGCTGCTCGGAGCAGGGCAGGGCCATGTTCGATACAAGGGCGTCCGGTCGCGTCACTCGCAGATGCGGTAGTTCTCGCTCGCCCCGTGCTGCTTGATGTCGAAGTGAAAATGCTCGGCGTGGTCGGGGTCTCCGGGGCCCAAAATCGTTGTGAACCACCCGCAGCCGGCGCGGCGGATCGTCTGCATGAAGGCTGCGCTTTGCGCGTTGGCGTCATGGCCGACGGCTAGCCGGCGCCGGTCAGCAAGAATGAATCCGCCCACGTCGATTGCGATGCCCGTCCCGTGCGGGCTGATCTTCGCCCCAGGCGCATGGTCCTGCGGCCGGCAGTCGTAACCTGGACCGGTGTCGAGCGCCGCCACCGCGGCGCCGAGGCTCGCTTGCGACAGCGGAGCGACGAGGTCGCGCACGAAGCTTGCGAATACCGCGGCGAAGGGACAGTCCAGGATAGGGCGCGCCGGCAGATCGATGGCGCCGCCCCCGGCGAGGCCGATCGACTTCAAGCGCACGGGCGAAGCGATGCCGCAGCCGGCGGAGGATGCCGGCGGCGCCGGCGTGGCCTCGGCGTCGACGCCGTTCGACTTGAGCTGGGCGAGGCAGGCCTCCGCGGAGGAAGTCGCCGCAGCAGGCGCGGCCGGAGCGGGCGTCGTCGGCCGTGTCTCCGGCGCGGGCGTCTCGTTCGCATCCGGCGGCCGGACCGGCGGCAACGGCGGCCAATTGCTCGAGGCCGCACTCGCGACGCTCGCGGAAAGAATGAAAAGCGCCGCGCCGCGCGCCGCCGACGCCTCCATTAGGATAAAGGCGCGCCCCGATGGAGGTGAGACAGCTTGAGGCGACTGGACGCGAGGCGCTTTCCCGCCATCAATAACCCTTTGCCTGGACGTTGTCCGCATGGGCCGGCGCAAGCGAGATCGTCACGCCCGCCGCCAGGCCGAAGGACATCGTAAGTCCGATCAGAAGGACGAGCAGCTTGATCATTTCAGTCCCCAGAACCCTTCCAGGCTGGCCCCATTCGCGGCGCCATCGTTGGTCGTCCGTCTGCCATCTCTCACGCCCCCGCGCTGTGAGCGCCGTCACGGCCCGAGCGACGCGCCGGTCCCCTTTTTGAACAATATTTTCTTTAAGGAAAGGCTACAATTATCTCAATTTCCGGTGTTGTTAGACCCGCTCGTGTTTTTTCCTTATGGAACCCTTAACGTCGCCGTCGCCAGACAGGCGACGCCTTCGCCGCGCCCGGTGAAGCCGAGCCCCTCGCTCGTCGTCGCCTTCACGGCCACGCGTTCCACTTCCACTCCCGCGATCTCCGCGATCCGCGCCCGCATCGCCTCCCGGTGCGGGCCGATCTTCGGCGTCTCGCAGACCAGCGTTACGTCCAGGTGGCAAATGAAACCCCAACGCGCTCGAACGCGTTCCACCGCATGCGCAAGAAAAACGTGCGAGGCGGCGCCCTTCCATTGCGGATCGGACGGCGGAAAATGCGCGCCGATGTCGCTCTCGGCGAGAGCGCCGTAGATCGCGTCGGCGAGCGCGTGCAGGGCGACGTCGGCGTCCGAGTGCCCGCTGAGGCTTTTGGCATGCGGGATGCGCACGCCGCAGAGCCAGACGTGGTCGCCGGGCGCGAAAGCGTGGACGTCGAAGCCCTGCCCGACCCGAATCTCGCCCGCGGCCCCCTTAAGCCGCGCCTCCGCAGCCTTCAGATCCTGCATGGTCGTCACCTTGATATTGGCCGGGTCGCCTTCGAAAACATACGCGGGAGCCCCCGCCCATTCGGCGACCGCCACGTCGTCGGTGAGATCTGCGATTCCCGCCCGCGCGGCTCGCCGGTGCGCCTCAAGGATCAGGCTGAAGCGAAAGGCCTGCGGCGTCTGCACGGCGCGCAGAAAAGCGCGGGGCGGGGTCGCCAGCACGCGCCCTTCGGCGTCCACCTGCTTAATGGTGTCGCTCAATGGCGTTCCCGGCGCCGCCGCGCCATGCGCCGCCGCCGCTTCGACCGCGCCCCTGACCAGCGCCGCAGAGGGGAAGGGGCGGGCGGCGTCGTGAATGAGCACGATGTCGGGCTGCTTAGCGGCTATCGCCTCAAGGCCGGCGAGAACGCTTTGCTGGCGCGTCACGCCGCCGATCGCGGGAGGTCCCATCGCCGCGCCCGCCTTCGGGGAAAGGCGCGCCAGCGCCTCCTCGTAAAGCGCGCGGTCAGCGGCGTGGATCGCGACCGTGATGGCCGAGAACGGCCAGGCCCCGTCCAGCGCCTCCAAAGTATGGGCAAGGAGGGGTCGCCCGGCGCAGGAGAGGTACTGTTTCGGGCGCTCCGCCCCCATGCGCGAGCCTCGTCCCGCGGCGACGACGAGGAGCGCGACGCTTTCGGACCGCACATGAAGCTCCGGGCAGACTCGCGGCTCTTCTAAGGAGAGAAGCCGCGGCGTCAACCGGCGCAGACGGCGCCTGCGCTGTCCTCGCGCTCCTCGGTCGTCACTATGGAGCGAGCAGCTTGGTTCCGCCGTCTGCGCTGTGATCGCCGTCAGGGCCCGCGAACACACGCAGAATTGCTTGAGGAAGCTCTTGCGTCGCTCGGATCATTCTGGTCGCGATCGCCTCTTAACCAGAACAGCGAACCACGCTAAGCGTCCCGGCGCCGGAGATCCTCGATGACGCTGAAACTCATCCTCGCCAACAAGGCCTATTCGTCGTGGTCGCTAAGGCCCTGGATCCTTCTCAGGCATTTTAACATCCCATTCGAGGAGATCGTGATCCCGATGGACCAGCCGGACACACGGGCGAACATGCTGAAATACGCCCCGAGCGGAAAGTGTCCGTCGCTTCAGGACGGCAAAATCGCCGTCTGGGAGTCGCTCGCGATCATCGAATATGTCGCCGAGGCTTATCCGGAAAAGCCAATCTGGCCGCGGGCCAAGGCGGCGCGGGCGCACGCGCGCTCGCTGTCGAACGAAATGCACGCCGGATTCCAGGCGCTGCGGCAGGCCTGTCCGACGAATTTCCGGCGCAAGCCCAAGGTGATCGCGCTCAGCGACGAGGTCCAAGCCGACATTGGCCGCATCGAGAAAGCTTGGGCGCATGCGCGCGAGACCTTCGGCAAGAGCGGCCCGTTCCTGATCGGCAGATTCTCCGCCGTCGACGCGATGTTCGCCCCCGTCGTCAACCGTTTCCACGCCTATGACGCAGCCGTCGCAGAGACGACGCGCGCCTATATGGAGGCGATCATGGCTCTGCCGGCCTGGAAGGCGTGGATCGTCGACGCGGAGGCCGAGCCGTGGCGGATCGACCGCTACGAACAGGCTTAGAGGGTGCGATTGAGCGCGACCGATGGAACTGGCGACAGGCGACTTTGGCCGAGTTGGCGCCCGAGGGCCCGCAGGATCGGGGGCCGGCGCATCATCGCCGACGGCCTCGAAGGCAGTCTCTGGAAGGACATCTATCACAACGCGATGACGGCCTCCTGGCCGATGTTCATCGCCGCGCTGGCCGGTGCTTTCATCGCGATCAATTTCGTGTTCGCGCTCATCTACTCGCTCGAACCGGGGGCGATCGCGAACGTGCGGGACGGCCTCGCAGACCTCTTCTTCTTCTCGGTGGAGACGAGCACGACGCTCGGCTACGGGGAGATGTATCCCGACACGACGTTCGGTCACGCCGTTTCGGCCGCCGAAAGCTTCACTGGCTTAGTGTCGCTCGCGGTCATGACCGGCCTTGTCTTTGCGCGCATCGCCCGCCCCCGAGCCCGGATCGTCTTTGCGCGCAACGCCGTGGTCGCGCCGCACAACGGCGTGCCCACGCTTATGTTCCGGTTCGCAAACGCGCGCCGCAATTTCATCAGCGAAGCGACCGCCAAGCTCTGGATGATCGGGCCGAGCGTTTCGGAGGAGGGCAGGAGCCTTGTGAGTTTCCAGCCGATGCGGCTCATCAAATCTGAAAATCCGACTCTGGCGCTGAGCTGGGTGCTGTTCCACCCAATTGACGCTAAGAGCCCGCTCTTGGGCATGAGCGAGGAGGCGGTCATGGGCAGCGAGATCAATTTCGTCGTCAGCATCGTCGGGTTCGATGAAACCTCGGGTCAGACAGTTCACGCGCGCGATGTCTTCGCCGCCGAGGACGTCTTTTTCGGGCACGAGTACGAGGATTTCGTGTGGATCGACGACGACGGGATGCGTCACATCGATTACACCAAGATCAACACGACAAGGCCCCTGCGGCAGGAGGTCGACTCGAAATGAGTTCCGATTGGTCAATTAGTGAACTTACTCTCGGTAATATTATCCAAAATATTATCAAATCTGAAACGTGTTTAAATCATACCTTGGGTATGTTGACGCGTGTTAACAGCGGGATGCGGCAAGCGGTCGGCCCAGGCAGCTCGGGAAGCGGACCGAAATGACGCGGTTGACGACTGGATTGGGGGCGCCGGCGGACGAGGACGGGGCCAATGTCGCAGGCTGGCGCGCCCTCGTCGACGAACTCAAGGAGCGCAGACGGGCGGCGTCGGAAGGCGGTTCGGCGTGGGCGCGTCAACGCCATGTTGGGCGCGGCAAGCTGCTCACGCGCGAGCGGGTGGCGCGGCTGATCGATCCCGGCTCGCCTTTTCTTGAAATAGGCGCCCTCGCGGCCTTCGGCATGTACGAGGGCGACGTGCACGGCGCCGGCCTCGTCGCCGGGATCGGCCTTGTTCACGGCCGCGAGGCGATGATCGTCGCGAACGATCCGACCATCAAAGGCGGCGCCTATTATCCGATTACGGTCAAAAAACACTTGCGCGCGCAGGAGATCGCCGCCGAAAACCGTCTGCCCTGCGTGTATTTGGTGGACTCAGGCGGGGCGAACCTGCCGCACCAGGCAGAAGTGTTTCCGGATCGCGACCATTTCGGTCGGATCTTTTATAACCAGGCGCGCATGTCGTCGGCCGGGATCGCCCAGATCGCCGTCGTCATGGGCTCCTGCACGGCCGGCGGCGCCTACGTGCCCGCAATGTCGGACGAAACCGTCATCGTCGAAAAGCAGGGAACCATCTTCCTTGCGGGTCCGCCGCTCGTGAAGGCGGCGACCGGCGAGACGGTCAGCGCCGAGGAGCTCGGCGGTGGCGACTTGCATACCCGCGTCTCCGGAGTCGCCGACACGCTGGCGCGGGACGACGCCCAGGCCCTCGCTCTGGCGCGGCGCGCGATCGACAATCTGAACCGCGCCCCGAAGCGGGCCATCGACTGGAAAAAGCCGATCGAGCCGCGCTACCCGGCCGATGACCTCATGCGGATCGCGCCGCTTGATCTGCGGCGGCAAGTCGACGCTCACGAGATCATAGCGCGTCTTGTCGACGACTCGGAGTTCGACGCCTTCAAGCCGCGCTACGGGACGACGCTCGTGACCGGCTTTGCGCGCCTGTCGGGGATGCTCATCGGCGTTCTCGCCAACAACGGCGTGCTTTTCTCAGACAGCGCGCTGAAAGGCGCGCATTTCATCGAGCTGTGCGCGCAGCGGGGCGTGCCGCTTCTCTTCCTGCAGAACATTTCGGGATTCATGGTCGGCCAGCGCTACGAGGCGGGCGGCATCGCCAAGGACGGCGCCAAGCTCGTGACCGCGGTCGCCTGCGCCAACGTGCCGAAGATCACGGTCATCGTCGGCGGCTCGTTCGGCGCAGGGAATTACGGCATGTGCGGGCGCGCTTACGGCCCACGGTTTCTTTTCACCTGGCCGAACGCCCGAATCAGCGTGATGGGCGGCGAACAGGCTGCAAGCGTGCTGGCGACGCTGCGCCGGGACGCGCTGGGAGCGGAGGGGCAGGAATGGTCGACGGCGGAGGAAGAATCTTTCAAGGGGCCGATTCGAGACAAATACGAGACGGAGGGCTCGCCCTATTACGCAACAGCCCGGTTGTGGGACGACGGAATCCTGACCCCGCAGGAGACGAGGCGCGTCCTGTCGCTCGCGTTTTCGGCGACGCTGAACGCGCCCCTCGAAGCGACACGGTTCGGAGTTTTCCGGATGTAGCTCCGCCGAAAGCGCAGTCGTGGGTCGGCCTGCCCAGCTTCCAGCAACTCATGACTCCGGTTTTCAAAACGATCGCCAGGCGGCCTGACGACATCAGCGTCGCCGAAGTTGAAGAGGAGATCGGCAAGTCCCTCAGGATAGCGCCCGACGAGCGGGCCCGCATCGTGCCGAGCGGAAGCCAGACCATCCTTTTCAACCGGATCAACTGGGCGCGCGCCTACCTTTCCAAGGCGGGTCTCCTCGAGACGACCCGCCGCGGCTATTGCCGCGCAACGGAGCGGGGAAGGAGGCTGCTTGCCGAAGGGATCGTGGACATCGACGTGACGGTGCTGGAGCGCTACCCCGAGTTCGTCGCCTGGCGCTCGCAGCAGAAGACTGAGCAGCCAGCGGCTGAGACGCCTGCCCCAGACCGTCCCGAGGACATCATCTCCTCGAGTTTCGAGCTCCTCAACGCAGAGCTCGCGCGGGAGATCGTCGTGCGCGTCCACTCCTTCAGCCCGGCTTTCTTCGAGCGGCTCATTGTCGATCTGCTCGTCCGCATGGGCTATGGCGGCGGCCGCCAGGAGATGGGGCGGGCCTTAGGTCGCTCCGGGGACTGCGGCGTCGACGGCGTCATCAAGGAGGATGAGCTCGGTCTCGACGTCGTCTACGTCCAAGCCAAGCGGCTCGATCCGGAGAAGCCGGTGCCGGTTCGCGAGGTCCGCGACTTTGTCGGCGGGCTCGAAGGCCACCGGGCGACGAAGGGCGTCTTCGTGACCACGTCCTACTTTCCGAGCAGCGCCTACGATTTTGTCGCCCGTCTGTCGAAACGGGTTGTGCTGATCGACGGGGCGGAGCTTGCGAACCTCATGATCCGGCACAAACTCGGGGTGCGGGTGAAGGATACCTATGAGGTGAAGAAAATCGACGAAGACTATTTCGTCGAGGAGAGTGTCGCACGCGGGCGCAGTTAAGCCAAAGCGGAAGGGGGCGAAAACGCCGCCGTCGCATCGCGAGGGAACCAAATTACCGCTATCCGCGTTGTCAGCTCGCTCAATCGACAGGAGGACGTCATGGGCTTGGGAAGAGGCGCGCTGCTGTGGTTGCTTGGAGTTCCGATCCCGGTGATCATTCTGCTTGCGCTATTCTGGCATCACTAAACAAAGAGGGCTGCGGGGTTATCGCCTCAGCCCCCTTGCTTCTTGCTCTTTACTCTGCGCGAGGTGAAAAACCGCGCCCTCGCGCATCGCGCGCGCTACTTCGGCGGGGGCGGCAGCAGCGTCACGGTCGTGATGCCGCCCGCGATATTGAGGCCGGTCTGACCCTCGACAGAGAGCGGCTGCAGCGAGAAGGCGCGGCCGGTTCCGCCGACCAGCAAGTTCGCGCCCAAACCCGCTCCGGCGCTGGCTTGCGCGCCGACGCCGACGTAGGCGCCCGACAGCGCCCCGCGGGGAACCCCTGAGGCAGGCGCAAGCACCCCCCAAACCAGCTGGCCCTGGCCCACCGCGCCGAGCGCGACGCCGAATTCGTCGATCCGGCCAAGGTACGTTTCCGGAGGGCCGCCGTTCATCGGCTTAAAAGTGCAGTACATCGTCTGCTTCTGGACAAGGAACATGCCGACGCCCGCGGAGACGTCGCAGGAAAGCGTGCCCATCTGCGTGGCCGTCTGAGCCGATGCCGAAAGCGCGGTCAACGTTATGCCTGCGGCGAAAGCCGCTGGAAATGCAATCTTCATTTCGTTCGACCTCAAATGCCGACGCCTTGGGACATTAGCCCATCGTCAACAGGGCGCAAACACCTACCCGCGTTATGTGTCAGAACAACGAAAAGCGTGAGCTCTGCTGATCAGCGGCGGCGGAAGGTAAGTCCCTCATGAGCCACAGGTTCGCGGCTTCCCGTCCGCCCTGATGAAGGCGTTCAAGAAAATTCCAGCCGATGTTGGCCGCGCTTTCGTCGCCGAGGCCGTCGAACTGCTCATCAGCCGAGATCCGGCCGATCCTGAGGCGCTTCAGCTTCGCATTCAGGCGCAAAATCTTTCCCTGTTTGAGCGCCTCGAGCTCGGCGTTGAGGGTGGCGTTGAGCTGGATTTGCTCGAGGCGGGCGGCGATCTCGCGCGGCGACTTCGGCAGCCGTGCGCAGGTCGAGGGCGTCACCTGCACGATCAGCAGGTGGGGCGCGTCCGAGGCGCGGACCAGCGGCAAGAGGGGCGGGTTGGCGGCGTAGCCGCCGTCCCAGTAGTCCTCACCGTCGAGCTGGATTGCGTGATGAAGGAGCGGCAGGCAGGCCGAGGCGAGCACCGCGTCGACCGTCAGTTCGTGATTGGTGAGGATGCGCAGCTTGCCGTCGCTAACCCGCGTCGCGCCCAGCAGGAGCTTGATGTCAGACTGCTCCCGCAGCCGCCCGAAATCCACTTCCGCCGTCAGCGCTTCGCGCAGCGGATTGATGTTGAATGGATTGAACTGATAGGGCGACAGGGTCCTGACGACGAGTTCAAGACCCACGCCGATCGGAGACGGGCCGCTCAGAAAGGCGGCCGAGTCGCTGATTCTTTTCCAAAATTTGGCGAGCCGGCTTCGCGCGCCCTCGCGCCCGCCTTCGATCATGCCCGAGGCGAGCAGAACGGCGTTGACCGCGCCGGCGCTCGAGCCGCTAATGGCGTTGAAGGAGACGGGCTCTTCGAGCAGCCGGTCGAGGACGCCCCAGGCGAAGGCCCCGAAGGAGCCGCCGCCCTGAAGGGCGAGCGAGAGCCGCGGCGGCGGCCATGCCTCCGGCGGATTGAAGCCGAGGAACGCGAGCGATTTGTCGAGCAGGGTCATTTTCGTCTTTCGTCGAAAGCGCCTCCTCGATTCGCTCCCCCTCCTTGGCGAGGTCCGGCCGCGGACCCCTTCCCTGAGGAAGACGCCCGATTTAGGGCGCGAGCCTCGCCAGAGCCACCGGGCTTAGGTACACGTGGGGCTATCCGGGAGCGCCCATGTTCGCCAATGTCCTCATCGCCAACCGCGGCGAGATCGCCTGCCGGATCATCAGGACCGCGCGCCGCATGGGGATCCGCACGATCGCGATCCACACGCCAGCCGACCGGGGCGCGCTCTTCACGCGTCTCACCGACGAGGTCCATGAGATCGGCGAGGGGGCGAACGGCTATCTCGACGGGGAGGCCATCGTCGCGCTCGCGAAGCGGGTCGGCGCCGAATGCCTCCATCCCGGATATGGCTTTCTCTCCGAAAACGCCGATTTCGCCGAAGCCTGCCAGGGGGCGGGCGTCGTTTTCGTCGGTCCGCCGCCGGAAGCGATGCGGGCGCTCGGCCTCAAAAGCTCGGCGAAAGCGCTCATGCAGCGGGCGGGCGTCCCGGTCGTGCCAGGCTACCACGGCGAAAACCAAAATCCGAAGTTCCTGCGCGAGAAGGCCTACGAGATCGGCTACCCCGTGCTCATCAAGGCGATCGCCGGCGGGGGCGGGCGCGGCATGCGTCGGGTCGATGCGCATGTCGAATTCGAGGCGGCGCTCGAGAGCGCGCAGCGCGAGGCGGAGTCGGCGTTCGGAGACGGCCGCGTGCTGATCGAGAAATTGATTGGCTCGCCCCGCCACATCGAGATGCAGATTTTCGCCGACGCCTTTGGAAACTGCGTCCATCTCTTCGAGCGCGACTGCTCGCTGCAGCGTCGCCACCAGAAGGTGGTCGAGGAATCGCCGGTGCCCGGACTGCCAGAGGAGACTCGCCAGTCGATGGCCAAGGCGGCGACCGACGCCGCGCTCGCTGCTGCTTATGTCAACGCGGGGACGGTGGAGTTCATCGCCGAGGCGTCGGGCGGCCTGAAGCCCAACGACTTTTATTTCCTCGAGATGAACACGCGCCTCCAGGTCGAGCATCCGGTGACCGAGATGGTGACCGGGCTCGACCTCGTCGAGTGGCAGCTCCGCGTCGCCGCCGGCGAACCCCTGCCCAAGCGGCAAGAGGAGATCAAATGCGAGGGCGCGGCGATCGAGGCGCGCGTCTACGCGGAGGACCCGGAGCACGGGTTCCTCCCTTCCCCTGGCCGCGTCCATGTCATGAGCTTTCGCGGCGAGGAGGGTTTTGCCAACCTGCGGGTCGACGCCGGCTTTTCCGTCGGCGACAGCGTCACGCCGTTCTACGATCCAATGATCGCCAAGCTCATCGTGCACGCGCCGACGCGAGCCGAGGCGCTCTTTTTGCTCAACAAGGAGCTCAACGATTCGGTGGTCATTGGCCCGAAGACGAACCTTGGTTTTTTGATGTCCCTCATGCGGAGCCCGGAGATCGCGAACGGCGCGTTCGACACCGGCTTCATCGACGCCAATCTTGCGCGTCTCGGCGCCGCTCCGCATGCGCCCGATCAACGTGCGATGCGCGCCGCCGCGCGTCTCCTTCTCATGCGGCCGCAAGCTGTGACACCCTCGCCGATTTCGCCGTACGATCCTTGGGCGATCGCGGACTCATTTGAGCTTATCGGCGAGCGGCGGCTCGGCGTCGACCTTACGGTCGATGGGAGGCGCGAGCGTCTGCACCTGGCTGCGGGCGCTTCAGTCGAACCAACCAGCGAAGGCGAAGGCTTGCCTGAGATCACGCTGTTTGAGACGGAGTCCGGCGTTTACGCCTTCGCCGGCGGCCGGCAGGCTTTGGTTGCGCTCGTCGACCCGCTTGCGCATGTCGCCGGCGAAGCCGATGAGGGCGACGGCGCAATCCGCGCGCCGATGAACGGGCGCATTGTGGCGCTCCATGTCGCGGACGGGGACGCGGTGGAGGCGGGAAGGCGCCTCGCGGTCGTCGAGGCGATGAAGATGGAGCACGCGCTGACGGCGCCGTTCGCCGGCATCGTGCGCGACCTCGTCTGCAACGTCGGCGAACAGGTCGAGATGGGCGAGCGCATCATGCGCGTGGAGGAGGGGGCCGCGGAAGGCGCCGAACCGTAAATGGCCCGTAGCCTCCCGCTGTTTGCCAGACGGCCGCTGGAACCTTCCGGCGGTCGGCGCTCGAGAGGCGGCTCGCGGCGTGCAAACGCGATGGCCTCTCAGCCCGCGCTATTGCGACTTGCTTTCAATCGTAAATGTCGCCGGGCCGGTCGATTTTGCCGTCCAGGTGAACGGCTTGCCGGCCAGCGACGCCGCACTGCCGGTCGCTATTGCGTCGACGCCCTTTGCCGAACCGGTCCAGCCGGTCACTTTGCCGTCGGCCATCGTCAGCGCGATTTTGCCCTCCATGCCCCGCCACACCAGAGTGGCGCCCGGCTTGCGCTCGACGCCGCTGTCAGAGATCTGAACGGCGTTCGGCCCATCCCATTCCCAGATGTTCGTGCCGGTCGCGACGGCGCCGCTCATTGGGCCGGAATCGGCGAGACAAGTATACTCATTGACCGAGATCGTATGGCCTTCGCGATCTCCGAGCGGCTCGGGCGCGCCGCTGCCGAGCCCCTGACAGGTGAATGTGGCAGTATGCTCTTGCGCGACGGCGTTCGGCGCTGTCGCCGAAAGCGTGATGATTGCGGTCGCGACGCCGCATGCGTTCAACAGATTAGACATGTTACTACTCCATGATTAGGCATTGGGGAAATGTTGGGGCAAGGCCGCCGGAACCGCCCGGCTGCCGGTTTGCTTGAGACGGGGCTTAGAGCGCGCAACGGCGATAGCCTCTCAGCCCGTGCTATTGCGTGCCTTCAATGCTATCAGCCGTCCATGTCATCGGGCCGGTGGGTTTTAGCGTCCAGGCGTATGGCTTGCCGGCGAGTGACGCCGCACTGCCGGTCGCTATCAGGTTGACGCCCTTTCCCGAGGCGGTAACGCCGGTCACTTTGCCGTCGGCCATCGTCAGGGCGAGGTTCCCCCCTGTACCCTGATACACCACGGTGGCGCCCGGCTTGCGGGCGACGCCGATATTAGAGCGCTCAACGGCGTTTGGCCCGTCCCATTCCCAGATGACCGTTCCGGTCGCGACCCCGCCGCTCATTGGGCCAGAATCGATGCGACAACTATACTGGTTGACGGCGATCCCATGGCCCTCGCGATCTCCGAGCGGCTCGGGCGGTCCGCCGCCCCAGCCGATATCCTGACAGTTGTACATGCCTTGCGCGACGGCGCTTGGCGCCATTGCCGAAAGCGCGATGATGGCGGTCGCGACGCCGCAGACGTTTGGTAGAATGCGCATGCTGAAATATCCTCACTTGGTTAGACCCAGAGGCGATCAGCGTCCCGTCCAACGCGGGGGATTTTCATGTATTGCGCGGCAACCTGGCCGGCGCCGGTTGCGCGGGCGTTTCTTTCCCTACTTCGGGATTAAGTCATTTTCTCCCGGCGCCGTCATGTCTCCGTCGCGGGCGGCGCTCGAAAAACCCTATACCCTTTTCCGGTCGAGGTCCTGACGGATTATCGGGGGGCTTCGAAGCGTAGTCCTCATGGCCGCGGGGGCGAAGCACGCGGACTGCGCCGGAACAGTGCGGGACATCGTCTGCAACGTTGGCGATCAGGTCGAGATGGGCGAGCGCATCATGCGGGTGGAGGAAGAAAGAGCCACGGGGAAGCGCTCGCCTCCGAGGCCGCTTTAGCTCTATCTTCTTGCGTTTGCGGGGCCACGTGCGGGCGGAGTAAACGGCGATTCGCGTGCGCCTTGCATTCGCCGTGAGCAGCCGCCATTTTTGCTCCTCGCGCTGCGAGACCCTTCATGTCCCTCGAAACCCCGACTGCGCCGGTCCACCGCTCGCTCGCGGCGCGCCTGCGCTCGTGGTTCTTCACCGGCCTCGTCGTGTTCGGTCCGGCGGCGGTGACCGCCTACATCGTCTGGTGGGTCGTCGACACGGTCGACAACTGGGTGAAGCCGTGGCTTCCGGCGACCGTCGTGCCGGACAGCTATCTGCCGTTCCACGTGCCGGGATTCGGGCTCCTGGCGGCGCTGATCGGGCTCACCGCGCTCGGTTTCCTCACCGCCACTCTGATTGGGCGCACGCTCCTCAATTTCTCCGACGCGATGCTCGACCGGATGCCGTTCGTGCGCGGCGTCTACAAGGCGCTCAAGCAAGTTTTCGAGACGGTGTTCGCCCAATCGGGCAGCCAGTTCCGCAAGGTCGGCCTGGTCCAATTTCCCGTCGAAGGCGGCTGGTCGATCGTTTTCATCTCGTCCTCGCCTGGCGAGGTCGTGGCGAGCGCGCTCCCCGGCGAGAAGCCGATGGTGTCTGTCTTCATGCCCTGCACGCCGAATCCAACAACCGGCTTCTTCTTCTACATCGCGGCCGACGACGTCATCGAACTGCCGATCACGGCCGACGAGGCTGCGAAGCTCATCATGTCGGCCGGCCTCATCCAGCCGGCCGGGCAGGCGGCTCTTGCGGCGATGGCCGAGGCGGCCAAGCTCGAAAAGCTCCAGGCGGGCTAAGCCGACGCAGACTTTTCCTCTCTATTCACGCCCAAAAGCTATGCTATGAGGCCGCGAGCCTAAGGACTATCGCAGGTTGCGCCCACCGCTCATTCGCCCGCCAACCTGGAAGGAACAGACATAAGGTTTGTCATGGCGCAATTGCCCAAATTCGACCTTGAAGATCTCAAACGGCGCATGCTGGCCGCGCACGCGGCTCTCAAACATGAACTCGGGGGGTTGCGCACGGGACGTGCGAGCGCGAGCCTACTCGAACCTGTCCATGTGGAGGCCTACGGTCAAAGCATGCCGCTCAATCAGGTCGCAACCATCAGCGTCCCGGAGTCGCGCGCGCTCTCCGTGTCGGTCTGGGACAAGGCGATGGTGCACGCTGTTGACAAGGCGATCCGCGACGCTAATCTCGGCCTCAGCCCGACCGTTGAGGGGACGGTGCTGCGCATCCGCATCCCCGAACTCAACGAGCAGCGGCGCAAGGAGATGGTGAAAATCGCCCACAAATACACCGAGGAGGCGCGCGTCGCCGTCCGCCACGTTCGACGTGACGGGTTCGACGTCCTGAAGCGGCTCCTGAAGGAGCATGCGATCAGCGAAGACGACGAGAAGCACCACGAATCCGAGGTGCAGAAGGCGACGGACCAGGCCATCAAGGAGATCGACGCGTCGCTGGCGGGGAAAGAGAAGGAAATCATGCAGGTCTGACCCTATTGCGCACGGGGGCTTCCGCATGCCTTTTCATCTCCACTCTTCGCGACTCAATCGGCCGCCGGCTCATGTCGCCATCATCATGGACGGCAACGGCCGGTGGGCGGAGAAACGCGGCCTGCCTCGCTTCGAGGGCCACCGGCACGGGGTCGAGGCGGTTCGGCGCGCCGTGCGCTCCGCCATCACCCACGGCGTGCGCTATCTCACAATCTACAGCTTCTCGTCCGAGAACTGGCGACGGCCGCCGGATGAAGTGGCGATGCTGATGGGGCTCCTGAAACGCTTCATCCGCAACGACCTCGCTGATCTGCACAAGAACGGCGTCAAGGTCCGCATCATCGGCGGCCGGGAAAACCTGTCGCCCGACATCGCGGCGCTGCTTGTCGAGGCGGAGCAACTCACACGGAAGAATGAGGGGCTCGCGCTCACCGTCGCCTTCAACTATGGCGCGCGTCAGGAAATCGCCGAGGCGGCGCGCCGCATCGCGGAGGAAGCGCGCGATGGCCGCCTCGATCCCGACACGATCGGGGTGAACGAATTCGGGGCCCGGCTCGACACTGCCGGCCTCCCCGACCCCGACCTCATCATCCGCACGTCCGGGGAGATGCGGCTGTCGAATTTCCTGCTCTGGCAATGCGCCTACGCCGAGCTTGTTTTTTTACCCATTTTGTGGCCCGATTTCGATGACGCCGCGTTTGTCTCCGCACTCGATGAATATGCGGCGCGCGAGCGGCGCTTCGGCGCCGTCCCCGAGCCCGCCGCCGTTATGTCGGCTTCGTGAGGTCGTTGAATGGCCTTGGATGATGGGGCCGCGCCGCGCGCCGCCGCCTCTCGCGGCGCCGGTTCGACTCTCGGCCCTGACCTCTGGCCGCGCGTCGCGTTCGGCGTCGCGATGGCGCTTGCAGCGCTCGCCGCCGCCTGGGCCGGCGGCGTCGCCTTCGTCGCTTTCTGGTGGCTCGCCTCTGTCATTATTCTTTGGGAATGGCAGCGGCTGGTCGGCGGGACGCGGCTTCTTGCGCCGATTGCGGTCGGGACTGTCGCCGCCGCCGCCGCGGCGCTGTTCGCTTTGCATGAGGAGGTTGTCTGGGCGACTGTAGCGGCGATTGCCGGGGCTGCGGCCGTGGGCTGGGTCGCAGACCGGCCGGCGCGCGGCTGGGCCGGCGCGGGATCGCTCTACGCTAGCGCCCTCGTGGCCAGCCTTGGACTCTTGCGCGCAAGCCCGAGTTACGGTCTGCCGGCCATCCTCTGGCTCTACGCCGTCGTCTGGGGCGTCGACATCGCCGCCTATTTCGCCGGGCGGACGATCGGCGGTCCGAAACTTTGGCCGAGCGTGTCGCCGGCAAAGACCTGGTCGGGCGCCGTATTGGGGGCGCTCGCGGGCGCGGCGCTCGGCCTCCTGCTGGCGCCTTGGACCAACCGGATCGACCGGCTGTTCTGGCTAGGCCTCGCCGCGGCGGCGGTTGCGGAGCTCGGCGACCTGTTTGAATCCGCGCTCAAGCGGCGCTTCAAGGTCAAGGACGCAAGCGGGCTCATTCCGGGCCACGGCGGCCTCATGGACCGGCTCGACGGCTTCCTCGCCGCCTCCGTGTTCGCCGCAATCGTCGCGGCGTTCAACACACGGGGGTCGTTCATCGCGAGCGGGCTCTTCCAGTGGTGACCGCGCGCGCAATCGCGTCGTCCGCGTTGGCGCGGCCTCAGCGTCCGGCGGCTCGCGAAGCCGCGCCGAAGAGGCTTGCGATCCTCGGCGCCACCGGCTCGATCGGCGGTTCCTGCGCGCGCGTCATCGCCGAATCCGAGGAAAGGTTCGAGGTCGCTTCGGTCGCCGCCGGGCGTGACGGCAAGGCTTTGGCGCGCTACGCCGTTGAACTCGGCGCGGAATTCGCCGCGGTCGCCGATCCCGCGGGCTACCAGGATCTCAAGGAGGGGCTCGAGGGTTCGGGCGTCGAAGCCGCAGCCGGCCCCGACGCCGTTCGCGAAGCGGCGCTGCGGCCCGCCGATCTCGTCGTCTCCGCCATCGTCGGCGCGGCCGGTCTTGCTCCGACCTTCGCCGCGATCGCGGCGGGGCGGACGGTCGCGCTCGCCAACAAAGAGACGCTCGTCTGCGCCGGCGCGGCGGTTATGGAAGCGGCGCGCCGCGCCAACTCTCTGCTCCTGCCCATGGATTCGGAGCACAACGCGCTCTTTCAGGCGATCGGCGCGCGCGATCCGGAAAGCATCGTCACCATGACCATCACCGCCTCGGGCGGCCCGTTCCGCGAATGGAGCGCCGAGCGCATCGCCGCTGCGACGCGGGAGGAGGCGCTCGCCCATCCCAACTGGGTGATGGGGCCCAAAGTGACGATCGACTCCGCCGGCCTCATGAACAAAGGGCTTGAGCTCATCGAGGCGCATTTCCTGTTCGGCGTGCCGCCCGAGAAGCTCGACGTGGTCGTCCATCCCCAGTCGATCGTGCACGGGCTCATCGCCTTTGCCGACGGGTCGCTCATCGCCGGCATGGCTTCCCCCGACATGCGCACGCCGATCGCCCATTGCCTCGGCTTTCCCGACCGGATCGCTTCCGGCGTCCCGCCGCCCGACCTCGCGGCGCTTGGCCGCCTGACCTTCGAGCGCGCCGATCTTTCGCGCTTTCCGGCGCTGGGCCTCGCCATGGACGCGCTTAAGGCCGGCGGCGGCGCCCCGACGGCGCTCAACGCTGCGAACGAAGTGGCGGTGGCCGCTTTCCTCGACCGCCGCATCGGTTTCGGCGACATCGCGCGCCTGGTCGCCAAGACGCTGGCCATGATGGAGCGCGCAAGCGAGCTCTTCGCGCCGCGCGACGTTGCGCAGGCGCTGTCAATTCACCATATGGCGGGCGAGCGGACGAAACGCCTATTGGCGTAACGGCAGGCGTCCTGTTACTCTTCGGCAGCCAGAAGGCGCGGGGGCCGAAACGCGACTTGAACCGGCTGGCCGGAGCTATTGATGGCGCTCATGCATTTGATTTCGGGACTGCTGGCCTGGCTCGGCTGGTATGTGATCCCGTTTATGCTGATTCTCAGCGCCATCGTGTTTATTCACGAACTCGGACACTATCTGGTCGGCCGCTGGTGCGGCGTGAAGATCGATACGTTCTCGCTCGGGTTCGGCCCTGAACTCTACGCGCGGGCGGATTCGCGGGGCACCCGCTGGCGCATCGGCGCGCTTCCGCTCGGCGGCTACGTCAAGTTCCATGGCGACGCGAACGCCGCGAGCGTGCAGAGCGGCGGTTTTCTCAATCCAGGCATTGACCGCCGGCTGACCCTTGCCGCCCAGCCGCTTTCCAATCGGGCGGCGATCGTCCTTGCGGGACCGGCGGCCAATTTCCTGCTCGCCTTTGTGATCTTCACCGGCATGTTCCTCGTCTTCGGCCGGGTCGAGCATATGGCGCGCATCGGCCGCGTCGAGCCGAACAGCCCCGCCGCGGCGGCCGGTTTTGCGCCCGGCGACCTTGTGAAATCGATCGACGGCGATCCCATCGTGAGCTTCGAGGGACTGCAGCAATCGACGCTGATGAGCACCGGCCTGCCGATGAGCTTCGTGGTCGAGCGAGGCGGCCAGGATGTGAGCCTTACCGCGACGCCGAAGGTCACGGTGGTCGATCAGGGGGTTTTCGGAAAGCGGCGCATGGGCCACCTGGGGCTTGCCTCCTCGGCCGACCCCAAGGATGCGAAGATCATCCGCTGCGCTTTGCCGACCTGCGCCGTCTGGGGGGTCGGCCAGGAGTGGTTCATCGTCAAGGCCACAAGCGCCTACATTGTGGGCCTCTTCGCCGGGCGGGAGTCGCCCGACCAGGTTTCGGGGCTCATTGGCGCCGCGCAAATGGCGGGCGAGATGGCCAAGATCAGCCTGTGGGAGCTGTTTGGCCTCGCGGCTTGGTTTTCGGTGTCGGTCGGCTTCATGAATCTGTTGCCGGTCCCGCTGCTCGACGGCGGCCACCTCGTCTTTTATGCCTGCGAGGCGGTGCTGGGACGGCCTCTAAGCGAGAAAATGCAGGAAATCGGCCTCAGGATCGGGATTGCGCTGGTCGCTCTGCTGCTCGTCTTCACCACCTCGCACGACATCCTGCGCCTGTTCTCCAGCGGCTATTAACTCATCCTCCACCATGTTTCCGTGTCCTCCCGGCAACGCATCCGGGAAATGGAATCGTGCCGGCTAATCGCGGGTTGCGGGAGCGGCCGAAAATTGCAATAGCCCGTTAACCGCCTTCGTCTCTGTGTGGAGGGGCGGCGCGCCTGCGGCGCGAGAGGCGACGAGGCGGCGGGGACCGCGGCCCGGCGAATGGGCTCAGCGGGCGGGCGATCGTTTCGCCGCTCGGGCGCGAACAGGGACTGTTGGCCATATGCGGTGGATTCGCGGTTTCTTCGGCGTTCTGTTTTTGGCGACGGCCCTGGTCGTGGGCGCGTTCGCATCGACAGCGCCGGCGGAAGCGCAGCAAATCGTGGTCGAAGGCGCCAATATCGACCCGTCCACGCTCAAGCCTTACTTCACTGGAACCAGCCCCGCCGCGATCGAGCGCGGGGTCGAGGACCTCAAAGCCACCGGCCTCTATTCGTCGGTCAGCGCCCGCCTGGCGGACGGCAAGATCGTGGTTTCGCTGCAAGGCGGATCGCAGATCATCAATCGCGTCGTCTTCGAGGGAAACCGGTCGATCCAGAAAGACCAGCTCGAGGTCGAAGTCCAGTCAAAGCCCCGCACGGTGTTCAACGAGGCGACGGCGGAAGCCGACGTCGCCCGCATCAAGGAGGCCTATAAGAAACTCGGCCGCAATGAAGCCAAAGTGACGAAGCGGCTCGTGCCGCTGCCCAACGGCCGGGTGGATCTCGTTTTCACCATCGACGAAGGCGGCAAGACCGGCATCCGCGAGATTCGCTTCGTCGGCAACCAGGCCGTGTCCAGCTGGCGTCTGCGCAACCTCATGCAGACGAGCACGATGAACTTTCTGTCGTGGTTCAAGAGCACGGACGTCTACGATCCCGACCGGCTCGCGTCCGATGAGGAGGCCATCCGCCGCTACTACATGAAGAACGGCTACGCCGACTTCCGCATCATCAACACGGAAGTGACCTACCAGCCGGAGCCCCCGGGCTACGTCATCACGATCACGCTCGAGGAAGGCCCGCAGTACCGCGTCTCGAGCGTCGCGGTGGATTCGCACATCCCGCAGGTGAACGGACCGGCTCTTGTGCCGTTGGTGCAGTTGCGTCCCGGCGACGTCTACGACGCAGGCGCAGTGGACAAGTCGGTCTATGCGATCACGCGCGCTGTCGCCAGCCAGGGCTACGCCTTCTCCGAGGCGCGGCCGCACGGCGAGCGCGACACCGTCAACCACACCATCGCGCTGCGGTTCTCTATCGACAGCAGCCCCAAAGTCTACATCGAGCGCATCGACATCGTCGGGAACACCCGCACCCGCGACTACGTCATCCGCCGGGAGTTCGACATCGGCGAGGGCGACCCCTACAACCACGTTCTCATCGAACGCGCCGAACGCCGCCTGAACGGTCTCGGCTATTTCAAGAAAGTCCACATCACGAACCGCCCCGGTTCGGCGCCGGACCGCGTCATTGTGGTTGTCGAGGTCGAGGATCAGCCAACCGGGTCGATCAGCCTGAGCGGCGGTTACTCCACGACCCAGGGCTTCCTCGCGGAGCTCGCCTACACCGAGACCAACTTCCTGGGTCGCGGCCAGTATGTGCGCCTGAGCGTTTCGGAGGGCCAGTATAGCCGCGGCTGGAAGGCCTCGTTCACTGAGCCTTATTTCTTGGGCCAGCGGCTGGCGGCGGGATTCGACCTCTACCACCAGGCCAACTTGCAGAACCGGTACGCGCTTTACGAAAGCTGGACGACCGGCGGCACGCTCCGGCTCGGCGTCCCAGTCACGGACGAACTGACGTTCCAGCCCAACTACTCCCTGTATCAATCGAAGATCACGATCCCCAACACGGCCTCGCAGCCCTATAACGACTGCTCCGGACCCAACCAGCCGTGGTTCGTTGGCGGGTATTGGGTGCCGGTGACGCCAACGGTCACCGTCAATTGCTTGACCAACGGGGAAGCTCCGGTCGAAATCAAGCAGGCGGCTGCGCAGGGCGCCCAAGTGACGTCGCTCATCGGGTTCACGATCCTCTACAACAACCTCGACAACCCGAAGGACCCGACCTCCGGCTGGTACGCGAACTACAAGCAGGATTTCGCAGGCGTCGGCGGCCAGATGCAGTTCGTCCGCGAAACGTTCGACGCGCGCTGGTACCGCCCCATCACTGAGGACTTCATCGGGCAAATCCACTTGCAGGGCGGCCAGATCAACGGCTACGGCTCTAAGTCGCTGGAGATCATTAACAACTTCGTCCTGGGGCCGACGCTGGTGCGCGGCTTCGCGCCCGCCGGCATCGGTCCGCGCGACATCACAACCACCTACAACATTCAGGGTGCGGCGCTCGGCGGCACGAGCTACTACGGCGCGTCGGCCGAAGTTCAGTTCCCGATCTTCGGGCTGCCTAAGGAAATCGGGCTCAAAGGCGCCGTTTTCGCCGACGCGGGCAACCTCATCGGCTATTCGGGGCAGACGAATTTCTCGAACTTCCTCGGCTACGTCTACTGCCCAGCGCCCAACACGATCCCAATCACTCAGCCGAGCTGCGCCAGGGTCTGGGACCCAAATCAGATTCGCACTTCGGTCGGAGCCAGCCTCATATGGGCGTCGCCGATGGGTCCGATCCGGTTTGACTTTGCCTGGCCGCTCAGCAAGGGCAAGTACGACCAGACGCAGGTCTTCAATTTCTCGGGCGGCGCGACCTTCTAGTCGCCGCCGGTCCGACCGGCCAAAGTTGAGGGGCGCGCCGTTCGGCGCGCCCCTCGTCGCATGCGACGGGACGTTTTTTCTTGGCCAAGATTCGTTTCTTCCCGCCGAGTTCGGCGCCTTCGCTCGCTGAAATCGCGAGCTGGTGCGGCGCCCTTTTTGCGTCGGAGTCCGACGCGGCCCGGATCGTCACGGATGCGGCGCCGCTCGACGAGGCCGGACCGGGCGATCTGACCTTCCTCGACAACCCGAAGTACCTCGAGGCCCTCAAGGCGACGCGCGCCGCAGCCGTGCTTCTGGCTCGGCGCCACGCGGGGCACGCGCCGCCCGGGTGCGCCGTCCTCGTCACGCCCGAGCCCTATCGGGCGATGGCGATGGTGATGGCGAGGCTGTTCCCGACCGCCCTCAAGCCGGGCGCGCTCTTTCAGGAATCGGGCTTCTCGCCGGGCGCGTTCGTCCATACCTCGGCCCGGCTCGAGGCGGGCGTCGTCGTCGATCCAGGGGCGGTAATCGGGCGCGGCGCCGAGATCGGCGCGGGCACCGTCGTCGGCGCCAACGCGGTCATCGGGCCGGAAGTGCGCATCGGCCGCGACTGCGCGATCGGCGCGACAGCGACGATCGCCGCCGCCCTCATCGGCGACCGCGTCATCATCCATCCCGGCGCGCACATCGGCCAAGACGGGTTCGGCTTCGCTCTGGGGCCGCGCGGGCATCTCAAGGTGCCGCAGGTCGGCCGGGTCATCATTCAGGACGACGTCGAAATCGGCGCGGGCGTGACCATCGACCGGGGCGCCAACCGCGACACGATGATCGGCGAGGGCGCGAAGATCGACAATCTCGTTCAGATCGGCCACAACGTCGTCATCGGCCGGCACGCGGTTTTGGTCGCGCAGTCCGGCGTCTCGGGATCGAGCGTCATTGGAGATTTCGCCGCGCTGGGAGGGCAGGCTGGCGTCGCGGGCCATCTCAACGTCGGCGCCGGCGCGCAGGTCGCCGCCGCTGCGGGCGTCATGACCGATATTCCCGCAGGGCAGCGGTGGGCCGGCGCCCCGGCGAAGCCCGTGCGCGAGTTTTTTCGCGAGGTCGCGACGCTGAAACGGCTCGCCGCCGCAAGAGGCGACGGCGGCGAAGCATCGGACTAGGACCATGGCGAATGGAAACGAGGCGGGGGGAATGAACGAGACGGCCGGCCGCGTCTTCGAAACGCTCGACATCCAGAAGCTCTTGGAGCTGCTGCCGCACCGCTATCCATTTCTGCTCGTCGACCGCATCGTCGAGGCGCGGGCGGACGAGTACGGCGTGGGCATCAAGAACGTTACCGTCAACGAGCCGCATTTCCAGGGCCATTTCCCGGGGCGTCCGGTCATGCCGGGCGTGCTGATGCTCGAGGCGATGGCCCAGACGGCGGGGGCGCTCTGCGTCGCCGCGCAGGACGACAAGTCGGCCCCCAGCGTCGTCTATCTCATGACCATCGACAAGGCGAAGTTCCGGAAGCCGGTCGTGCCGGGCGACCAGATCCGATTCCACATGACGCGCATCGCCAAGCGCCGCAACATGTGGTGGTTCCGCGGCGAAGCGAGGGTGGAGGGCGCGCTCGTCTGCGAGGCGGAAGTGTCGGCGATGCTGGTGCGCGAATGAGTTTGCGCATCCATCGGAGCGCCGTCGTCGAGGATGGTGCCCGGCTCGGCGCCGACGTCGAAATTGGACCTTTTTGCCATGTGGGCCCGCAAGTTCAGCTTGGCGACGGCGCGCGCCTCGTCTCGCACGTGAGCCTGGCCGGCGACACGAGAATCGGCGAGCGCGCGCGCATCTTTCCTTTCGCGGCGATCGGTCACCCGCCGCAGGACCTCAAATATCGCGGCGAACCGAACCGGCTTGTCGTCGGCGAGGATTGCCTCATTCGCGAGGGCGTCACGATTAACCCCGGCACCGCGGGCGGCGGCGCGGAGACGATTGTCGGGCCGCGGTGCGTCTTCCTCGCCAACGCGCACGTCGCCCACGACTGCCGGCTCGGAGAGGGAGTCATCTTATCCAACAACGTGATGCTCGCCGGGCACGTAGAGATCGGCGATTTCGCGATTCTGAGCGGTGGCGCCGCGGCGCATCAGTTCGTCCGCATCGGCGCGCACGCCTTCATCGGCGGCCTGGCCGGGGTCGAGCACGACGTCATCCCGTTCGGCATGGCGCTCGGCAATCGCGCCTCGCTCGCCGGCCTCAACGTCGTGGGCTTGAAGCGGCGCGGGTTCTCGCACGAGGCGATTCACGAATTGAGGCGCGCCTTCAAGATGCTGTTCGGCGCCAAGGGCACGTTGAAAGAGCGAGCAAGCGACGTCGCCGAGGCCTTTCCCAACCAAGAGGCCGTGCAGCAGATCGTGACTTTCTTGAGAGAGGGCGGCGGCGACCGGGCCGTCTGCGTGCCCCGCCCCGGTAAGGAAGAGGGGGCGTGAGCGGGTCTTTGGCCGGCGCTGAAAAGGCCGGCCAACCGGTGCCGCTCGCCATCCTCTGCGGGTCGGGCGCATTTCCGCTCGAAGTCGCGGCGAAAGCAGCGGAAGCGGGCCGGGCGCCGTTTCTCATCGGAATCGTCGGCTCGACGGACGCCGCCATCGAGGCTTACCCACACGTGTGGCTTCGGATGGGCGAGGTCGGCAAGCTGTTCGCTGCGCTGAAGGAGCTTTCGATCCGCGACATTGTGTTGGTCGGGGCGATGACGCGCCCGGAATTGACCGACCTGCGTCTCGACTGGGGAGCGGTCAGGCGCGCGGCCGATCTCGCGCGCCTCTTCCGCAAGGGGGACAATGGCCTTCTCGTCGGGCTTGCCGCCATCCTCGAGGGCGAGGGCGTCCGCGTGGTCGGAGCGCACGAAGTCGCGCCGCAGCTTCTCGCGCCGATGGGCCCGCTCGGGAGCCGGGCGCCGTCGGCTGAAGACGAAGCGGACATCGCGCTTGCGGCCGAGCTTCTCGCGGCGCTGTCGCGCTTCGACATGGGGCAGGGCGCGGTCGTGGCGGGCGAGCGCGTGCTCGCCGTCGAGGCCGCCGAGGGTACGGACGCGATGCTCGCGCGGGTCGCCGAGATGCGGGCGAACGGCCGGCTGCGCCTCAAGGGGCCGGCTGGCGTGCTCGTGAAGACGCCGAAGGCGGGGCAGGAGCTGCGGCTCGACATGCCGGCGATCGGGTTCAACACCGTGGCGGGCGCGGCCAGGGCGTCGGTGCGCGGAATCGCTGTCGCCGCGGGGCGAGTCCTCGTCGCCGAGCGGACGCGATGCGTGCGCGAGGCCGACGCGGCCGGCCTTTTCATCGCCGGTTTTGGACGTTGAGCGAGACGTCAGGCGCGCTCAGGATCGCGCTCATCGCCGGCGAGCACTCCGGCGACCAGCTCGGCTTCAAGCTCATGCGCGCGTTGCGCGAGGCGCACGGCGGCGAGGTCGCCTTCGGCGGCGTCGGCGGCGAGGCGATGGAGGCCGAGGGGCTGAAGAGCCTGTTTCCCTTATCCGACATCGCCGTCATGGGGATCGTGCCGGTCCTGAAGCGCCTGCCCTTGATCCTGAAGCGCATCCGCCAGACGGCTAACGCCGCCATCGACGCAGGGCCGGACGCGCTCGTCATCATCGACAGCCCCGACTTCACCCACCGGGTCGCGCGTCGCGTCCGCAAGGCCCTGCCGCGGCTGCCGATCATCGACTACGTGAGCCCGAGCGTCTGGGCCTGGCGGCCGGGCCGGGCGAAGGCGATGACGCCTTACGTCGATCTCGTGCTCGCGCTCTTGCCGTTCGAGCCGGAGGCCTATGTCCGCCTTGGCGGGCCGAGATGCGTCTATGTCGGCCATCCGCTGATCGAGCGGCTCGACGAGTTGCGGCCGAACACAGAGGAGGAGCTGCGCCGGCGCGCAGAGCCGCCGCTCATCGTCGTGCTGCCGGGTTCGCGCCGCTCGGAGATCCGGCGCTTGATGAAAGAGTTCGGCGGCGCTCTTGACGTGCTGCGCGAGAAAATTGGCTTCTTCGAACTCGTCCTGCCGACCCTGCCGCATATCGAGGCGGAAGTGCGCGCGTTAGCCGCCGCGTGGAGCGAGCCGCCGAAGATCGTGCTGGGCGAAGCGGCGAAATACGCCGCCTTCCGCTCGGCCCGGGCGGCGCTCGCGGCGTCCGGCACGGTGACGCTCGAACTGGCGCTGGCGGGCGCGCCGATGGTCGGCGCGTACAAGGTCGGGATTGTCGAGGAGCAGCTCAAATACCTCATCAAGGTCCCCTCGATCCTGCTGCCGAACCTCATCCTCGGGACGCGCGCCATCCCCGAGAAGCTGCAGCGCGAATGCAATCCGGACGATCTCGGTGCGGCGCTC
>Ga0209040_10000313_pt1 | contig 36074 bp, 30 predicted proteins | sample BogFormECP12_OM3_FD_188240 | JGI IMG/M metagenome (GOLD analysis project Ga0209040, IMG submission 188240) | Bog forest soil microbial communities from Calvert Island, British Columbia, Canada - ECP12_OM3 (SPAdes) (version 2) | ecosystem: Environmental > Aquatic > Freshwater > Wetlands > Bog ... | reverse complement strand
TGGTCGGCCGGCGTCAGCGCTTTGATGAGCGCCTCGAAGGCGTCGATCGGCATCCGGAACATGCCGACATACGGGTCGCTGAGTTCCAGAATGAGGAACGCCGCGCTGCCGACCGAAAGGGCGCCGAGCGCGGCCATGATAGCGGTCAACAGGTTGATCGACGACTGGAGGCCATAGCCGAAGAAGAGAAGACAGGCCCATGCGATGACGACGGCGAGAAGCAGGTTCGGGACCGGGTTGACGAGGCTTCGTACCATGGTCAGTTGCGTTTCGACGATCGTGGTGAAGAGATCCCTCGCGGTCGCGAGACGGCTCCTCTGGTCGTCGCTCGTCGGGCGCAGCGAGTAGAAGACCTCGCGCATCGGCAGCGCTTCGGCGGAAATCGCGTCGTAGACGATGACGCGCTTGCGCTTCGGGTCCTTCATCCAAAGCCAAGCCTGCGCGTGATTCGCCATCTCGCGCACTTGACGGCGCCCTGCGATCGCTTCCGGACCATATTCCGCGAAGGCGAGATCGAGCAGGATGAACGAGCGCCCGATTGTCTGCAATTGGTTCTGCTGGCCCGTGAACAGGCCGTGGCTCGTCCAGATCAAGAGGCCGAGCACGATCGCCAGCAGCGTCGCGTCGAGCCCCATCACCGAGCCGATCATGCCCTTCGATTCGGCGACATATGACGCCGGCAAGAGCCGCTGCAGACCGAACCCCAGGAGCGCGCTCAAGAACGTGACGAGCGATATGATCGCGGCCCGGCGGAGGAAAATCATCCCCGCGCGGCGGGAAGGTTCAGTTGGCAAGGACGTCGCGCCTCCCCACTTCAAAAGTCATTGTCGGCCGCATCCGGCTCCTTCGACTCATAGCGCATGATGAGCGGCGCCTGAGAGAGGGCGAAGAGGAGGGTGAGCGGCAGGAAGCCGAACGTCTTGAATTTGACCCAGAGGTCGGTCGTCTGGGTGCGCCAGACGATCTCGTTCAGAAGCGCGAGCGCGAGGAAGAAGAGCGCCCAGCGCCAGGCAAGCTTGCGCCAGCCCTCTTCGGTCACGTGCAGCGCTCCGTCGAACAGGATTTTGAGAAGCGGCTTTTTGAGCGCGAGGCCGGCGAACAGCGCCGCCGCGAACAGCACATAGAGCGCTGTCGGCTTGATCTTGATGAGCGTCTCGTCATGGAAGAAAAGCGTGAGCGAGCCGAAGATGAGGACGATGACGGCCGTCACCAGCGGCATGACCGGAATGCGCCGCAGCATGGCGTAGGAGACGGCGAGCGTGACCACGACGCTCGCCATCAAAACGCCCGTCGCGGCGAAGATGCCAAGCTTCGAATAGGCGGCGAAGAAAAGGACGAGCGGCCCGAGCTCGAGCGCGAACTTGAGGGCGGGATTCAGCGCCTTGCGTCGCGGCGCGGCGGGGGCTTCGGTCGCCTTCGTCTCGGTCATTCGGCCGCCTCCGCCCTGTCAATGCCGGCGATCGCCTCGGCGAACTCGCGCGCGGTGAACGGCTCGAGGTCGTCCACGCCCTCGCCGACGCCGATGAAGTGCACGGGCAGGCCGAACTTCTCGGCGATGGCCACGAGAATGCCGCCGCGCGCGGTGCCGTCGAGCTTGGTCATGACAAGACCGGTCACGCCGGCCGTGCGGCCGAAAATCTCGACCTGGCTCAGCGCGTTCTGGCCGACCGTCGCATCGAGCACGAGGAGAGCCGCGTGCGGCGCCTCGGGGTCCACCTTCTTCATCACGCGAATGATCTTCTCAAGCTCGCCCATGAGCTCGGCGCGGTTCTGGAGCCGCCCGGCCGTATCCATCAAAACGACGTCGACGCCGTCCTGGCGGGCGCCGGTCAGCGCGTCGAAGGCGAGGCCGGCCGCGTCCGCACCCTGGTCGCGCTCGACGAAGTCGGAGCCGGTGCGGCGAGCCCAGACCCTGAGCTGCTCGACCGCGGCGGCGCGGAACGTGTCGCCAGCGGCGAGCATGACGGTGAGGCCGTCGGAGCGGAATTTCGCCGCGAGCTTGCCAATGGTGGTCGTCTTGCCGGCGCCGTTGACGCCGACGATGAGGATGACGAACGGACGCTTCTCGGGATCGATGTCGAGCGGCAGCGCGACCGGCGCGAGCGCGCGCTCGACCTCGTCGGCGAGGATCGCCTTCACCTCCTCCGGATCAATGCCCTTGTCGTAGCGCCCGCTCGCGATGGCGTCGCGGATGCGGGTTGCGGCGGAAAGGCCGAGGTCGGCCTGGATCAAGACGTCCTCGAGATCGTCGAGCGAGTCGGCGTCGAGCTTCCTTTTGGAGAAGATGTCGGCGACGCCGCGCCCGATATTGGTCGAGGAGCGGCTGAGGCCCTCGTGGAGGCGCCGGAGCCAGTTGCGCTTCCGCTCGGCGGGCGAGGCGGGCGCTTGCGCTAGCTCTGGCTCTAAAGGCGGCGCCTCCAGAACGGGCGCCGGCGTCTCCGCCTCGGCGGGCGCGGGCGGGGCGTCCAACTCGGGCGCGTCGGGCGGCGCGGGCGGCGCCTCGGCTTCCGGCGCGGCCCTCTCCCCCCCGAACCATCGGCGGAAGAGGCCGCGCCTCGCTCTCTTCTCTGTGTCCTGGCTCAAAACCATATCCTTATCCACCGCGCCAGCCCGTCTCGGCGCGCGGCGCTGCTTGAGCAAGTCTAGCTATGTCGCCATGACCCCCGACGAAACAAGAGCGCGGCTGCTCTACCGCGACGGCCTCATGCTTGTCATCGACAAGCCGGCCGGCGTTCCCGTTCATCGCGGCCCGAAAGGGGGCGCGAGCCTCGAGGACGATTTCGAGGCGTTGCGTTTCGGGCTGCCCCGAAACCCGGCGCTCGCCCACCGGCTCGACCGCGAGACGGCGGGATGCCTCATCCTCGGACGGCACCACAAGGCTTTGGAGAAATTGGGGCTCCTCTTCAAGCAGGGCAAGATTAAGAAGACCTATTGGGCTCTGGTTTCGGGTAATCCGCAGGAGGACGAGGGGGTGATCGATCTGCCGCTCGGGCGGCTCGACGACAAGCGCGGCTGGTGGATGAAGGTCGATCCGAAGGGCCAGCCGGCGCTGACGCGCTGGCGGGCGCTGGGGCGGGGGACATGGCGCGGTTCGCCGATCGCATGGCTTGAAATGGAGCCGAAGACGGGGCGCACGCACCAGCTTCGCGTGCACGCCGCAGCGCAGGGTTGGCCGATCCTTGGGGACGCCGCCTACGGCGCGCCGGCGGATCTGCCGCTGCAATTGCTGGCGCGCAAGGTTGTCGTGCCTTTGTCCCAAGGCAAGCCGCCGGTCGAGGTCGAAGCGCCCATACCCCCGCATATGCTGGAGCCGCTCAAGGCGTGCGGGTTGGCGGAGGGTCGTCTATTGCCGAATGAGGCGTCGCCGGATCAGCCGGTCGGGGCGGCGAAGCAGGATGATTGTGCGGCGCAGCAAAATGTGAAAGGCTGACGTCAAACCGTCACAAATTCGGCCCCCTCCATGTCGATCCGAGCCGCGGTCTGCCACCTCACGCACTACAGATACGATCGGCCGGTATCCTTGGGGCCGCATGTCATTCGCCTGCGGCCAGCGCCGCACAGCCGCACCCGCGTCATCTCGCACTCGCTGAAAGTGACGCCGGGCGAGCACTTCGTGAACCACCAGCAGGACCCGTACGGCAACTGGCTGTCGCGCTTCGTCTTCCCGGAGCTTGTGAGGGAGCTCAAGATCGAGGTCGACCTCGTCGCCGACATGACGGTGTACAACCCGTTCGACTTTTTCGTCGAGGACAGCGCCGAGGTTTGGCCCTTCGAATACAGCGAGGACTTACGGCCTGACCTCGCCATCTATCGCACGCCCGATCCCGCGGGGCCGTGGCTGCAGGCCTTCCTGAAAGGCATCGACCGCGCGCAAAAACGCACGATCGATTTCGTCGTCGACCTCAATCGGCGCCTGTCGCAGGAGGTCAAATACGTGATCCGCATGCAGCCGGGGGTGCAAAGCCCGGACGAGACGTTGGAGATCGGCGCCGGCTCCTGCCGCGACTCGGGCTGGCTGCTCGTCCAGATCCTGCGTCATCTCGGCCTCGCCGCCCGCTTCGTCTCCGGATACCTCATCCAGCTCAAGCCCGACCTCGTCGCGCTCGACGGCCCGCCCGGCGCCGATCACGACTTCACCGACCTGCACGCCTGGGCCGAGGTCTATCTCCCGGGCGCCGGCTGGATCGGCCTCGACCCGACCTCGGGTCTGCTCACCGGCGAGAGCCACATTCCGCTCGCGGCGACGCCGCACTATCGCAACGCGGCGCCGATCACCGGCGTTGCGAGCTTCGCCAACGTCGATTTCTCCTTTGACATGCGGGTCGCCCGCGTCGCCGAGCATCCGCGCATCACCAAGCCCTTCTCCGAGGAGGCCTGGACCGCGCTCGACCGGCTCGGCGAGGAGGTGGACAAGGCGCTTAACGAGGGCGACGTGCGCCTAACCATGGGCGGCGAGCCGACCTTCGTCTCGATCGACGATTTCGAATCGCCCGAATGGAACTCCGAGGCGGTCGGCCCCATGAAGCGCGAGCTCGCCGACCGGCTCATCCGGCGTCTGCGCAACCGCTTCGCGCCCGGCGGCTTCCTGCATTACGGGCAGGGCAAGTGGTATCCGGGCGAAACCCTGCCGCGCTGGACCTTCTCGCTCTACTGGCGGCGGGACGGCAAACCGATCTGGTCGAACGCCAAGCTCATCGCGCCCGTGGACCAAGGAAACGCCGCGAGCAACGAGAAGGCTCAGGCGCTGCTCGGCGCCATCGCCACAGAACTCGGCGTCGAGCCCGATTATGTCGCGCCGGCCTACGAGGATCCGGCGCAGTGGATCGTCAAAGAAGCGAACCTTCCCGAGAACGTCACGCCGGAGAACTCCAAGCTCAAGGACCCCGAGGAGCGGATGCGACTCGCGCGGGTCTTCGCGCGCGGCTTGACCGAGCCCTCGGGCTACGTGCTGCCGATCCAGCGCTGGCAGGCGAAGGCCACCGGGCGGCGCTGGCGCAGCGAGAAATGGACGACGCGGCGAGGCGCGCTCTATCTCGCCCCCGGCGACAGCCCGGTCGGCTATCGGCTGCCGCTCGGCGCGCTTCCTTATGTGCCGCCGGCGGCCTTTCCCTATGTCATCAACGCCGATCCGACCGAGCCGCGCGAGCCGCTGCCGGATTTCGCCGCCGCGCCGCGCGAGCGTGTGCAGGCCGTCGCCTCGTTCGCCGCCGCCGAGCCGGGTCAGGAGCGGGTCGAGCAGCGCCTCGACGACATCAGCGGGGCGGTGCGCACAGCGGTGACGGTGGAGCCCCGCGATGGGCGCCTCTGCGTCTTCTTGCCGCCAGTTCAAAGGCTAGAAGACTATCTCGAACTCGTCGCCGCGGCGGAAGCGGCGGCGGAGACCGTCGGCCTTCCGATCCATGTCGAGGGCTATCCGCCCCCGGTCGATCCGCGGCTCAACGTGATCCGGGTCGGCCCCGATCCCGGCGTCATCGAAGTCAACATCCAGCCGTCGTCGAGCTGGCGCGAATGCGTCGACACGACCGAGGCGATCTACGAGGAGGCGCGTCAGGCGCGCCTGGGCGCCGACAAGTTCATGATCGACGGCAAGCACGCAGGCACTGGCGGCGGCAATCATGTCGTGGTCGGCGGGCCGACGCCCTTGGACAGTCCGTTCCTCCGGCGCCCGGACCTAATGAAGAGCCTCATTATTTATTGGCTGCGACGCCCAAGCCTTTCCTACTTCTTCTCCGGACTCTTCATCGGGCCGACGAGCCAGGCGCCGCGCATCGACGAAGCGCGACACGACAGCCTCTACGAACTCGAGATCGCGCTCGCTCAGATTCCGCGGCCGGGCGAGGGCAAAGCGCCCCCTCCCTGGCTCCTCGATCGTCTGACGCGCAACATCCTGACCGACGTCACGGGCAACACCCACCGCGCCGAAATCTGCATCGACAAGCTCTACTCGCCGGACGGGCCCACCGGCCGCCTCGGCCTCGTCGAGTTCCGCGGATTCGAAATGCCGCCGGACGCGCGGATGAGTCTGGCGCAGCAGCTGCTCATCCGCGCCATTGTCGCGCGGCTCTGGCGAGATCCGCTGGAAGGCCCGCTGCCGCGCTGGGGGTCGTCGCTACACGACCGCTTCATGCTGCCGCATTATGTCTGGGAGGATTTTCTCGACGTGCTCGCGGATTTGAACGCGCATGGCTTCGCTTTTCGCCGGGACTGGTATGAGGCGCAACGCGAATTCCGCTTTCCGTTCTGCGGCGAAGTCGAATTCGAGGGCGTCCAGCTGGAATTGCGGCAGGCGCTCGAGCCCTGGCATGTGCTCGGCGAGACCGGAGCAATCGGCGGCACTGCGCGCTACGCCGACAGTTCGACTGAGCGCCTGCAAGTGCAGCTGACGACGGCGGACCCGGACCGATATTTCATCGCCTGCAATAAGCGGCGGGCGCTTCTTCGCGAAACGGCCACCCGAGGGGTCGCGGTGGGGGCGGTGCGCTACAAGGCGTGGAAGCCCGCCAGGGCCATGCACCCCACGCTGCCGGTTCAAGCGCCGCTCGTCTTCGACATTTTCGACAGCTGGAGCGGCCGGCCGCTCGGCGGCTGCGTCTATCATGTCGCGCATCCGGGCGGCCGCAACTACGACACATTCCCGGTGAACTCGAACGAAGCCGAGGCGCGGCGACTCGCGCGGTTCGAGCCGCGAGGGCATAGCGCAGGCGGCTACGAACCGCCGCCCGAGGCGCCGCACCCCGAGTTCCCGCTGACCCTTGATCTGCGGCGCCCGCTGGGGATTTGAGGCGCTTTTCGAAAAACCATGCTTGAACAAAAGGCAAGTTGGCGCAAATCTAACGCGCCGTAAAGCGGCAAATATCCGTTTAATCTTTTGATTTCGCTCCCGATGACGATAGGATCGATGTCCAGGAACAACATTCCTCATGCCTCCGCTGCGGCTAGGCGCGTTGCGCCGGCGAGGGCGCGCGCGAGGCTGCAGCGACGAGAGCCGAGATGATCGTCTTGCTGGCTGGCGTCGTGGCAAGCGCGGCGTGGATCTGTTTGCTTTTCGCCCGCGGCGGATTTTGGCGCTCCACGACTACCGACAGAACCGCGGTCCCCGAGCGCGCGGACGCGTGCTGGCCGGCCGTCGTCGTGATCGTCCCCGCGCGCAACGAGGCTGAAAACATCGCCCGCAACCTCAGAGCGCTGATCCGGCAGAACTACCCTGGTCGGCTCTCGGTTCTTGTCGTCGACGATCAGAGCACGGACGGAACCGCGGGCGCAGCGAAGGAGATGGCGGGTTCGGAGACGAGGTCGGCGAGGTCCATCGCCGTCATTCCGGGGCGCCCCGTCCCGAGCGGCTGGACCGGAAAGCTCTGGGCGATGCGACAGGGGCTCATGGCGGTCGAGGAGGGAGACCAGCCCCCAGACTTCATTCTGTTCACCGACGCGGACATCGAGCTTGGGCCTGACGCGCTGCGCCGGCTCGTTTCCATCGCGCGCGCAAGGAACGCCGTCCTCACTTCGCTCATGGTGAAGTTGAGGCTCCAGAGCCTCGCCGAGAGATTGCTGGTTCCCGCCTTCGTCTTTTTCTTCCAGATGCTCTACCCGTTCGCCTGGGCGAACGACCCGCGGCGCGCCGCCGCCGCCGCCGCCGGCGGCTGCATGCTGGTCGACCGCGCCGCACTGAAAGGCGCGGGAGGCCTTGAAGCGATTCGCGGCGCTCTCATCGATGATTGCGCCCTTGCGGCGCTCATGAAGCGGCGCGGACCGATCTGGATTGGTCTCACTGAGCACGCGTTGAGCTTCCGCGCTTACCCGACTGTGTTGGATTTCGGGCGCATGGTTGCGCGCTCGGCGTTTGCGGAACTGCGGTTCTCGGCGCTGAGGCTCGTCATCGCGGCGGCGGGTATGATCTTTGTGTTTCTTGTCCCGCTCGCGCTCGCTCTCTTCGCGCACGGATGGGCGCGTATCGCTGGGGCGCTCGCCTGGGCGATGATGGCGCTCGCCTTCGTCCCGACGCTGAGATTCTACCGCCTGCCCCCGATCCAGGGACTGGCGCTTCCGCTGGTCGCGGCGGCTTACCTGGGCTTCACAATGCAATCGGCGCTGCAATATTGGCGTGGGGAGGGAGGCATGTGGAAGGGGCGAGTCCAGGCCCCTTCGCTGGTGGAGCGAGCATGACGACCGTCGCCGAAGCGCGCTCCGGAAAGACCTCGCGCGACGAGAATTTTCCCGTCGCCTCGCGGCTCATTTCCGCTCGGTTCCGCGGGCCGATCCTCGCCTTCTATCGGTTCGCCCGCGCGGCCGACGACGTTGCGGATCACGCCGAGCTCGCGCCGGACGAAAAGGTCAGGCTTCTCGGCCGGCTTGGCGAGGCGCTGTGTGGCGGGCCGCCGGAACCGGACGCCGAGCCGTTGCGCCTTGCGCTGCGCGAACGTGGACTGTCGCCGAAGCATGCGCTCGACCTTCTGGACGCGTTCCGGCTCGACGCGCGGAAAGCCCGCTATGGGAACTGGGACGAACTCGTGGACTATTGCCGCCTGTCGGCGATGCCGGTCGGCCGCTTCGTCCTCGATGTGCATGAGCAGAGCCGCGGCCTATGGCCGGCCTCGGACGACCTGTGCGTCGCGCTGCAGGTCAACAATCATCTGCAGGACTGCGCCGCGGACTTCCGCCGGCTCGACCGGGTCTACTTGCCGCTTGACGTCCTCGCCGCGCACGGCGCCTCGGTCGAGATGCTGCGCGCGCCGCGCGCGGCCCCGGCGCTTCGCGCAGCGATCGTCGATCTCGCCGAGAGCTGCGAGGCGCTTGCGAGAGGGAGCGCGGCGCTCGTGTCCGGCATTGCGGATGCGCGGCTCGCTTTGGAGATAGGGGCGGTCCGCAGTCTGGCGTTGCGGATTGCGCGGCTCCTCCAGCGCCGCGATCCCTTGAGCGAGCGCGTCCACCTCAGCAAGTTCGAGTTCATTCTCGCCGCGATTCCAGGGATTGCACAGGCGCTTCCGCGCGCTGCCCTGCGCGCAGTAGGCGGGGAAGGAAAGGCGGCGCGCGCATGAGCCAGTCCGCCGCGCCCGCCGCCCGCAGCAGTTTCTATGTCGCGATGCGCATCCTGCCGCCGGCGCGGCGCGAGGCGATGTTCTCCGTCTATCGCTTCTGCCGGGCGGTCGACGACGTCGCGGACGATCCGGAGCACGGCGCGCCGGCGGACCGCATCCGCAAGCTGGAGGCGTGGCGGGCGGACGTCGCGTCGCTCTACGCCGGAGGGGCGCCGCCGCGCCTCGTCGACCTCGTCGAACCGGTCCGGCGCTTCGGATTGCGGAGAAAGGACTTCGAGGCGGTGATCGACGGGGTCGAGATGGATGCGGCGCGCTCAATGCGCGCGCCCGACTGGGCGACGCTCGATCTTTATTGCGACCGGGTGGCGAGCGCGGTTGGAAGGCTCGCTGTTCTCATTTTCGGCTTGAAAGAGCGGCCCGGCGACGATCTTGCGCATCATCTTGGCCGCGCCCTCCAGCTGACGAACATCCTGCGCGACATCGACGAGGATGCGGCGATCGGCCGCCTTTATCTGCCGCGCGAGGCCCTGGCCGCGGCGGAGGTGAGGACCGACGACCCGGTCGCCGCCGCCGCCGATCCGAAGCTTGCGGCGGCCTGCGAGGAAGTCGCGGAGCGCGCGAAGCGCCATTTCGAGGCGGCGCAGCCGATCATGGGGGCGTCGCCGCGCGCCGCCGTGCGGGCGCCGCGGCTCATGGCGGCGGCCTACCGGTCGCTGCTCGGCAACATGGTCGCGCAAGGTTTCGCGCCGCCGCGCCGCCACGCGAGGCCGAGCCGGCTCAAGGTTCTCGGCGCGCTTTTATGCTACGGCGTCCTATGACCGCGCCAACCGCGCACGTCGTCGGTGCCGGAATCGCAGGCCTCGCCGCAGCGGTTCGGCTCGCCGACTCCGGCGTCAGAACCGTCGTGCATGAGGCGTCGAACACGGCCGGCGGGCGCTGCCGGTCCTTCTACGACAAGGCGCTCGGCCTCGAGATCGACAACGGCAATCATCTTCTGCTCTCAGGCAATCGCGCCGCGCTCGATTATCTCGACCGCATCGGCTCGCGCGACCTTCTATCCGCGCCGCGCGCGGCGATATTCGACTTCGCTGACCTTAAGAGCGGCGAACGCTGGCGGCTGCGCCCGAACGACGGACGCGCGCCCTGGTGGCTGCTCGACCGCAACCGCCGCGCGCCGGGCACGACGCTTCGAGAATATTTGGCCGCCATCCATATACTCCGGGCGCCGGCGAACGCGACCTTGGCGCAAGCGATGAGGTGCGCCGGACCGCTGTACGAGCGGCTGTGGCGCCCCGTCCTGCTCAGCGCCCTCAACATCGAACCCAGCGACGGCGCGGCCTCGCTTGCGGCCGCCGTCATCCGCGAAACCCTCGCGGCCGGCGGCAAAGCGTGCCGTCCGCTGGTCGCCGCGCGCGGCTTGTCGCAAACCTTCGTCGAGCCGGCGCTCGCTTTTATCCAGAGGCGCGGAGGAGAGGTTGTCTATAGCGACGCTTTGCGCGCGATCCGCTTTGAAGGCGCGCACGCCGTGCGCCTGGAGTTCGAGGCGGGCGAGGCGCCGCTTGGGCGGGAGGACTACGTCATTCTCGCGGTCCCGCCCTGGACCGCGCGGCGACTCGTTCCCGGCCTTGAGACCCCGGACGAGTTCCGGGCGATCGTGAACGCGCATTTCTGCATCGCCCCGCCGGCGGGCCAGCCTCCCGTCCTTGGCGTCGTCAACGGGCTCACGCAGTGGCTCTTCGCCTTCCCAGACCGGCTGTCGGTGACGATCAGCGCCGGCGACGAACTCATCGACCATCCGCGTGAAGAACTCGTCTCCGAGGTTTGGCGGGAAGTCGCCGCGCTGACCGGCCTTGCGTCCGACCTTCCTCCGGCCCGCATCGTGAAGGAGAAGCGGGCGACCTTCGCCGCGACGCCGGGCCAGAACGCCAAGCGTCCGGGGTCGCGGACCCAATGGGCGAACCTCGCGCTGGCCGGCGACTGGATCCGAACCGGCCTGCCTGCGACGATCGAGGGCGCGGTGCGCTCGGGCAATGAGGCTGCGTCCCTGGCCCTGAACAGGGCGTCCGCGCCGAACCTTCAGGTCGTGGGAGCGTTGCGATGACGATCCATGCGAGCGTCGCGAGGAACGATCTTTCGCTTGACGCGCTCGAGCCGCACATTCAGCGCGCCGCGGCGGCGCTCCGGGCCGAGCAGCGCGCCGACGGCCACTGGCGCTTCGAACTGGAAGCGGATGCGACGATCCCGGCCGAGTACGTGCTCCTGCGCCACTTCCGCGGCGAAGAGCCGGATCTCGAGCTGGAACGGAAAATCGCCGCCTATCTCCGCCGCATCCAGAACGCGGACGGCGGCTGGGGGCTCGTTCATGCCGGCAGGTTCGACATGAGCGCGACCGTCAAGGCCTATTTCGCTCTCAAGATGATCGGCGACGACCCGAACGCGCCGCATATGGCGCGGGCGAGGGAAATCGTGCTTGCGCACGGCGGCGCGGCGAAGAGCAACGTCTTCACGCGATTCTTGCTCGCGCTCTTCGGCCAGATCCCATGGAGCGGCGTGCCGGCCATGCCGGTCGAGATCATGCTCCTGCCGCGCTGGTTCCCGTTCCACCTGGAGAAGATTTCCTATTGGGCGCGCACGGTGCTCGCGCCGCTGCTCGTCCTGGAGGCGCTGAAACCGCAGGCCGCGAACCCGCGCGGCGTCGGGGTCGCCGAGCTTTTCGTCGCGCCGCCCGAGACAGTGAAGAAATGGCCGACAGGGGCGCATCAAAGCCCGGCCTGGGTGAAGACGTTCGGCGCGATCGACCGCATGCTCAAGGTCGCCGAGCCGCATTTCCCGGCATTTACGCGAAGGCGCGCCATCGACGCCGCGAGAGCCTTTGTCACCGAGCGCCTCAACGGCGACGACGGCCTCGGCGCCATTTATCCTGCGATGGCCAACGCCGTGCTGATGTATGACGCCCTCGGCTACCCGCGCGACTATCCGTTCGTCTTGCAGGCGCGCCAGGCGATCGACAAGCTGCTCGTGGTCCGCGACGACGAAGCCTATTGCCAGCCGTGCCTGTCGCCGGTGTGGGACACAGCGCTCGCGACGCATGCGCTATTCGAGTCGGGGGCCGAACTGGACACGGAAAGCGCGCGCCGCGGGCTGGCCTGGCTCAAGCCGCTCCAGCTCCTGCATCGACAGGGCGACTGGATCGCGCAGCGGCCGAACGTCAGGCCGGGCGGCTGGGCCTTCCAATACGCCAATCCGCACTACCCCGACCTCGACGACACCGCCGTTGTGATCATGGCAATGGACCGGGCCGACCGCGATGCGCAGGACGGTGGAAGCGCCTATGGCGAGGCCATCGGCCGCGGCCGCGAGTGGATCGAGGGCCTGCAGAGCCGCGACGGCGCTTGGGCGGCTTTCGACGCCGACAATGCTTACCACTACCTAAACAATATTCCCTTCGCCGACCACGGCGCCCTGCTCGACCCGCCGACCGCCGACGTCACCGCCCGCTGCGTCTCGATGCTGGCGCAGCTCGACGCTCCCCGCGGCGGCGGCTCCGTCTTCGAACGCGGCCTCAACGCTTTGCTGGCGATGCAGGATAAGGACGGGGGCTGGTTCGGCCGGTGGGGCATGAACTACATCTACGGGACCTGGTCGGCGCTTTCGGCGCTCGCCGCCGCGGAGATCGATCCCCAGTCGCCGCCGGTGCGCAAGGCGGTCGATTGGCTCGTTGCGGCGCAGAACGAGGATGGCGGCTGGGGCGAGAGCGCCGACAGTTATCGCCTCGACTACAAGGGCTTCGAGCGGGCGCCGAGCAACGCGTCGCAGACGGCGTGGGCGCTGCTTGCGCTCATGGCGGCGGGCGAAGCGGACCGGCCGGAGGTCGCGCGCGGCGTCGCGTTCCTCGCAAAGACTCAAAGAGACGACGGCTCCTGGGAAGAGCCTTACCACACCGCGACAGGCTTTCCCCGGGTCTTCTACCTCCGCTACCACGGCTATTCCAAAATTTTTCCGCTCTGGGCTTTGGCGCGATTCAGAAGTTTGAAACGCGGCAACAGTCGAGCGGCACGGCTGGGAATGTAACGACGGCGGCGACCGCGCCCGTTCCGTCATTCGCCGTCCAGGTTTCACGCTGCGGGCGGGGGAACATTGAACCTTAATAGAGCGTTACGCGCTCCCAACCTGAAGCGAAAGAGCCTATGCTTCTTGACGCAATCGAAAGTCCTGAGGCCCTTCGGCGTTGCAGCCCCGCGGATCTCAGGACGCTCGCGGAGGAATTGCGTGCCGAGACCATTCGCTTTGTGGCGGAAACCGGAGGACACCTCGGCGCCGGGCTCGGCGTGGTGGAGCTGACCGTCGCGCTCCACTATGTGTTCAACACTCCGGTCGACCGCTTGGTCTGGGACGTTGGGCATCAGGCATATCCGCATAAAATCCTGACCGGCCGACGCAACCGAATGCACACCTTGCGCTCAGGCGGCGGCCTCTCCGGCTTCACCAAACGCAGCGAAAGCGAGTACGATCCGTTCGGCGCGGCGCACGCGGCGACCTCGGTTTCAGCGGCCCTCGGAATGGCTACGGCGCGCGACCTGTCAGGGCGGCGCCATAGCGTGATCGCGGTGATCGGCGACGGGTCGGTCTCGGCCGGGATGGCCTTCGAGGCCATCAACCACGCCGGTTCGGCCGGCGGCCGACTCATCGTCATCCTCAACGACAACGGAATGTCGATCGCGCCGGCGGTCGGCGCGGTTTCGGCGTATCTCAGCCGCCTGACGAAGAGCCATGCGGGCTCGCGCGCGGCAGGCGCCGAGCCGCCGTCGCGCCTTGGCTCGTTATTCGAGGACCTCGGCTTCTGTTATGTAGGGCCGATCGACGGCCATGACTTCGACGCGCTCCTGCCGGTTCTGACGGCAGCGCGCGACTCGGACGATGGCCCCATCCTCATTCACGCTGTGACGCAAAAGGGCAAAGGCTACGCACCGGCGGAGTCCTCGAGCGACAAGGGACATAGCGTCGCCAATTTCGACATCGCGACGGGCGCCCAAGTCAAGCCCGCCGGCAAGGCGCCATCCTACACCAAAGTTTTCGGCGAGAGTCTGGTCAAAGAGGCGCGCAAGGACGAGCGTATTGTCGCGGTGACGGCCGCCATGCCGAGCGGGACCGGCCTCGATATTTTCGCCCGCGCCTTTCCCGACCGCGCCTTCGACGTCGGCATCGCGGAGCAGCACGCGGTGACCTTCGCGGCCGGAATGGCGACAGAAGGCCTTAAGCCCTTCTGCGCCATCTACTCGACCTTCCTCCAGCGCGGCTACGACCAGGTCGTGCACGACGTGGCGCTTCAATCGCTGCCGGTGCGTTTCGCCATCGACCGCGCCGGGCTGGTCGGCGCCGACGGGCCGACGCATGCGGGATCCTTCGATCTCGCCTATCTTGGTTGCCTGCCCGGTTTTGTCATCATGGCCGCGGCGGACGAAAGCGAGCTCGTCCATATGATCGCGACGGCCGCAGCCATCGACGACCGGCCCTCGGCGGTTCGCTATCCGCGCGGCGACGGAGTCGGCGCGCCTTTGCCCAAGGTCGGCCGCCCCCTCAAAATCGGGAGAGGAAGGATCGTCCGCGAAGGAAGCGATATCGCGATCCTGTCGCTCGGAGCGCGCCTCGCGGAATGCCTTAAGGCTGCGGACGAACTAGCCAAGTTTGGCCTCACGGCGACCGTGGCGGACGCCCGGTTCGCGAAGCCCCTGGACGTCGACCTGATCCTGAAGCTCGCCGACGAGCACGAGGCGCTCGTCACAATCGAGGAAGGCTCGATCGGCGGATTCGGTTCGCACGTAATGCAGGTCCTGCTCGAACAGGGACGACTGGACGGGGGCCTCAAGGCGCGCTCGATGGTCCTTCCCGACGCATTCTTGGAACAGGACGACCCCGTCGCCATGTACGCGAAAGCCAAGCTAAACGCCAACGGGATCGTGGCCAAGGCGTTCGAAGCGCTGAACCGCGAGCCGAGCCGCGTCCGCAGGGTCACGCGGTTCCCGTTTTCGCCCCGTCGGACCTCCGAGGCGCGGAGTCACCTTCGCGTGCTCCTGGCCAAGCCCAGGGGCTTTTGCGCCGGCGTCGTGCGGGCGATCGAGATCGTCGAGCGCGCCGTAGAGAAGCACGATGCGCCGCTCTACGTCCGGCACGAGATCGTTCACAACAAGCATGTCGTCGACATGCTGAAATCGAAAGGCGTGCGGTTCGTCGAGGAACTGTCGGAGATCCCAGATCACGCCGTTGCGATCTTCAGCGCCCACGGCGTGCCAAAGCGGGTCGAGGAGGAGGCGGCGGCGCGCGGCCTTGCGGTGCACAACGCGACCTGCCCGCTCGTCACGAAGGTGCACAACCAGGCCAAACGTTACGTAGTACAAGACCGCACGGTCATTCTCATCGGCCATGCCGGGCACCCGGAGGTCGAGGGCACTCTTGGGCAGGTGTCGGCGCCGATCACGCTTGTCCAGAACGAGCGGGATGTCGAAGCGCTCACGATCCCCCGCGACGCGCCGGTCGGCTACATCACCCAGACGACGCTGAGCGTCGACGACACCAAGGGAATCATCGCCGCATTGCAGCGCCGCTTCTCGGACATCGTTGGCCCCGACATCCGCGACATCTGCTACGCGACCCAGAACCGCCAGTGGGCGGTGCAGGAGCTCTGCAAGGAGGTCGACGTCGTTCTCGTGGTGGGCGCGAAGAACAGCTCGAACTCCAACCGGCTCTGCGAGATCAGCGCCCAGATGGGGGTGCCGAGCCATCTCATCGCGGACAGCAGCGAAATTCGCCGCGAGTGGATTGACGACGTCAGGTCGGTCGGGGTAACGGCCGGCGCCTCCGCGCCGGAGGAGCTCGTGTCGGATGTCGTCCGCTATCTCGCCAGCCTTCGTCCAGTGGAGATTTCGACGCTGAACGGCCCGGAGGAAGCGATCGAGTTCAAGCTTCCTATGGACCTGGCGCGAGCGTAGCCGCCGATGGGCTCTTTAGCAAGGAATTGGGCATGATTCCTTTCTTCAAGGAAGCGAAAATTGCAGCCTATTTGATGAGGCAGAGGCTCGCGGGGCGGGAGCGGTATCCGTTGGTTTTGATGCTGGAGCCGCTTTTTCGCTGCAATCTGGCGTGCGCAGGCTGCGGCAAGATCGACTACCCCGACCCGATCCTGAACAAGCGCCTCACCGTGCAGGAATGCCTCGACGCGGTCGACGAGTGCGGCGCTCCGCTCGTCGCCATTCCCGGCGGCGAGCCGCTCATCCACCGCGAGATCGGCGAGATCGTCAAGGGCATCGTGGCGCGCAAGAAGTTTGTGTCCCTGTGCACCAATGCGCTCCTTTTGGAAAAGAAACTGCATCTGTTCGAACCCTCTCCCTATCTCTTCTTTTCGGTTCATCTTGACGGGCTACGTGAACGCCACGACCAGTCGGTGTGCCAGGAGGGGGTGTTCGACATCGCCGTCTCGGCCATCCGGAAAGCCAAGGCGAAGGGTTTCGCCGTCAATGTCAATGCGACGATCTTCGACGGCCACACCGCGCCCGAGATCGCGGCTTTCCTCGATTTGACGGCCGAACTGGGGGTCGGCGTCTCGATTTCGCCCGGCTACGCTTACGAACGCGCGCCCGACCAGGCTCATTTCCTCGCGCGGCGCAAGACGAAGGAGCTGTTTCGCGAGGTCTTCGCTCTCGGCAAGGGCAAGAAGTGGCGCTTCATGCATTCGGGGCTGTTTCTCGACTTCCTCGCCGGCAATCGCGCCTTCCACTGCACGCCTTGGGGAATGCCGACCCGCAACGTCTTCGGCTGGCAGAAGCCCTGCTACCTCATCGGCGAGGGCTACGCGAAGACGTTCAAGGAGCTCATGGAGACAACCGACTGGGACAGGTACGGCACGGGCCGCTACGAGAAATGCGCGAACTGCATGGCCCATTGCGGATATGAGCCGACCGCCGCGGATGTGGCGATGCGACAACCGTTGTCGGCGATGTGGACCGCGATTCGGGGGGTGCGGACCGACGGGGCGCTCGCGCCGGAGATCCCGCTTAACGCGCAGCGACCGGCCGAGTTCATGTTCTCGCGCCATGTGGAGGAGATGATGGAGCAAATCCACCTACGGGAAGCGCCCGTCCCCGTTTCCTCTTCTGCGAGAAAGCAGGCTTCGGCGCCGCCCTAAAATCGAAGGCGATAGCACCGTCCCTTCGCGCAGCCGCAGATAGCGCGATCGGGTTCATCCGCTCATGCTCGCGCGCTTCGTCGTCTCAATCGTTGATTCTTGCGTCGCTCATGCTCGGCTTGTCGTCGCGCTTGCGGGGTCGATGCGGCGCGTCGGCGACGTGCTTCTGGCGCTGGTTCCGCTCGCGCTCGCCGACGGGGTGATATGTAGTCATAGCCGTCGTCGGCATGCCGTTCGACTTCGACAATATCATCGCGCCGCCCTGATGGCGCATTCCTTCGTCGCCTATTACGGGGCGAGGCCGCGCGTTTTGCGGAGTGCGGCGCTCTCGCACTGTCCGACGCCAAAGTCCCGCGAAGGCGGCTGCAATGCTGGCCGATCCGGACAGAGCCGCCGTTCCATGCCCGCATATTGCGGGCCCAATGGGCGCGTCGAACAACCGCAAGGCTCGGTTTTTTACGGGACCCTCGCGACGAGTGGGGATAGAATGAGCGCCATCACCTGAGGAGCAGCCATGATCCCGCTTGTCATAACCTTCGTCGGGGACGACAGGCCGGGGCTCGTAAACGCCATTTCCGAGAGGATCGCCGCCTGCGGCGCGACTTGGCTGGAGAGCCGGTCGGCGCAACTGGCGGGCAAGTTTGCCGGGATTCTCCGCGTGGATGTTCCCGATGCGAATGTCGCCGAACTCGAATCGTCTCTCCGCGCCCTCGCGGCCAATGGGTTGCGGGTCGCGGTGGAGCACGGCGCTGCGCGTCCGGTCGAGGACACCGCTCGCGTCGTAACGCTCAGCATCCTCGGCCACGAGAGGCCGGGCATCGTTCGCGATCTTACGCAAGCGCTGAAAGGGCTTGGGGTCAATATCGAGGAGTTCAGCAGCGGCATCGAAAGAGCGCCGTTCACGGGCGCGGAGATGTTTCGCGCTGAAGCCCGCTTGCGCGCGCCCTCCGGCCTTGCGCTCGAGGACTTGCGAAAGACCCTAGAACGATTGGCCAGCGAGCTGATGGTCGATCTCGCCGTCGGCGAGCCGGAGACCGCCGCATAAGTTTCGGCTCGGCCTTGCGCCAAAGCGCCCCCCTTTGATAAGGCCGCGCGACTTCTTGTTTCGGCGGCGGGCATAATGGCGACCTTTCCCGAGCGGGTGTTTTCCGGCGTGCAGCCGACCGGCGCGCTGCACCTCGGAAACTACCTCGGCGCGATCAAGCGCTTCGTCGAGCTGCAGAGGACGCGCCCGTGCCTGTATTGCGTGGTCGATCTGCACGCGATGACGCTGCCGTATGAGCCCGCGGCGCTTGTCCGCGCGACGCGCGAGGTGACGGCAGCCTTCATCGCCTGCGGCCTCGACCCGGAGATCAACATCCTCTTCAACCAGAGCCGAGTCGCGGAGCACGCGGAGCTTGCCTGGATTTTCGACTGCGTCGCGCGTCTGGGTTGGCTCAATCGCATGACCCAGTTCAAGGAGAAGGCCGGCAGGGACCGCGAGAACGCGTCCATCGGCCTCTACAACTATCCCGTGCTGATGGCCGCCGACATTCTGCTCTATCGCGCGACGCACGTTCCGGTCGGGGAGGACCAGAAGCAGCATCTTGAGCTGGCCCGCGACATCGCCCAGAAGTTCAACAACGACTTCGCCGAGTCCATCGCCGAGCACGGCCATGGCGACGCCCTTTTTCCCCTGCCGGAGCCGCTGATCCAAGGTCCGGCGACGCGGGTGATGAGTCTGCGCGACGGCGCCAAAAAAATGTCGAAGTCCGACACGTCGGAGAACGCCTACATCGCGCTCACCGACGACAAGGACACGATCGCGCAGAAGATCCGCAGGGCCAAAACCGATCCCGAGCCGCTGCCGAGCGAGCTCGCCGGCCTTGCGGGCCGACCCGAGGCGGACAATCTCGTCGGCGTTTACGCGGCGCTCTCCGATATCGCCAAGGCCGACGTCCTCCGCCGTTTCGGCGGCAGCCAGTTCTCCGCCTTCAAGAATGCGCTGACCGAACTCACGGTGGAGAAACTCGCGCCGATCCGGGACGAAATTCTGCAGCTACGCGCCGATCCCCGCTATGTGGATAGGATTTTGTCGGAGGGCGCCGAGAAGGCGCGCATTCTCGCGCGGCCGAACATGGACGCGATCAAGGACATCGTTGGGCTGGTGCGCTAGCGAAGCCGCCGGCGTGTGGGTGTTAGTTGCTGATTGCGATCCGCGACACAAGATGTTGTGTCGCGTGTCGAGCGTCAGCAATTCGAAAGCCCAAAACGATTATGGTTAACGACTTTCCGCCAAACATTTCGTAGCCTGTAGCGCACTGATTCGGACCTTCTTACCGGAGGGAGTCGATCAGCTGGCGTCTGAGTGGGAAGCCCGGGCGGCCGGGTTCTCGAGGAGGCTGATCTTCGTGCGGGGCTTCAGCGCGGAAGGGTTCGCCCGGCTCGGCAGGCGAACGCGAGCCAATCTGGCGTCGGCGGCGCTTGCTCTGCCGGCTACGCCGGGAAGCGCCTTCGCCGATCCTCTGAAGCTTCTTGAAGGCACGCAAGCGAATGCGTTGGGCGGGGCCCCCGGTCAAGCCAGTTTGATCGCGCTCGCAGCCTTTCTTCTCGTGCTCTTGGCGACGGCCGCGGCTGTTCTGCATCTGGTCAACAGGCGCAAGTGGATAGGGCGCGTCAACGAGCTCGAGTTGGAGATCGAGGGCAAGAGCGCGAGCCTCGATCGCGCCTTTGCGATGCTGCGCAGCGAACCCCAAATCGTCGTGTCTTGGGACCGTCCGGACGCGCCCCCAGCGATTGAGGGCGACTTCGCCCTCATCGGCGACGTTGCGCCCGGCAAGCGCGTGCTCGCCTTCGAAACGTGGCTTGAGCCCGGACCGGCCCGCAAGTTGGAAGAGGCGACCAAACGTCTGCTTGAACGCGGCGAAGCTTTTTTTCTGCCGGTCTCCGACCGCCGGGGCGCCCACCTTGAAATCAACGGGGGCCCGGTCTCAGGCAGCGCGGTTGTGCGAATTCGCGACGTTTCCGGCGATCGCCTGCGGCTTGCCGAGCTGGGTAAGGATTTCGCGGAGACGGACGAGGCCCTGAAAGCGTTGCGAATGGCGCTTGAAGCCGCGGACTTGCCGGCGTGGAGCCGCGACGAGGATGGTCGCCTTGCGTGGTGCAATCCCGCTTACGCGCGCCGCGTCGGTGCGCCTGACGAAGCCGCGCCGATCGAGGGGCAGCTCGAATTGTTCGAGGCCCCCACCCGCAAAGAGGCTGGCAAGGCCGTCAGGGACAACGGCGTTTGGAAGGACCGGGCGACCGCCGTCGTCGGGGGAGAGCGGCGGACGTTCGAAGCCGCCGAGGTTCGCACGCCCAGAGGGTCAGCGGGGCTCGCGAGAGACGTCTCGGAGGCGGCGGCGTTGCGCGCGGAAATGGAGCGGAACGAAGAGGATCTCTCGCGGCTGATGGATCGGCTTTCTACTGCCGTCGCGGTCTTTGACAAGTCGAAGCGGCTAAGCTTCTACAACGCCGCTTACCGCCAGATCTTCTCCCTCGACCCTGCGTTTCTCGACCAGCGTCCCAGCGACGGGGAAGTTCTCGACCGACTGCGCGCCCAGCGCCAGTTGCCCGAGCAGGTGAATTTCCGCGAGTGGAAAGCGCAGCAACTGAAGGCCTATCAGGCGCTCGAGCCAAGCGAGACGGTCTGGCACCTGCCAGACGGGCGCGCTATGCGCGTCGTCACGAGCCCCAATCCGAAAGGAGGCGTCACTTACCTCTACGATGATGCGACGCAGAGCTACGCGCTCGCCTCGCAGGTGAGCGCTCTCACCCACGTACAGGGCGAGACGCTCGACGCGCTTAAGGAGGGAGTGGTTGTGTTCGGCGCCGACGGGCGCATGAAGCTGTTCAATCCCGTCTTCTGCGAGATGTGGCGGATCGATCCGGCGAATCTGCGCGACCGCCCGCATATCGACAAGATCGCGGACGCCTGCCGGTCGCTTTGCCAGAACCCCGCGGAGTGGGACGCGTTGCGCGCGATGGTCGTGGGCTTGTCAGAGCGGCGCGAGGGGAAGTCGGTCCGAATCTCGCGCACCGACGGGATGACCATCGACTGCGCAGCTTTGCCCCTGCCGGACGGGGCCACGCTGCTGACCTCGCTTGACGTCACCGCCGGGGCCAATATCGAGCGCGCGCTCACTGAACGCAACCAGGCGCTCATAGCGGCGGAGAAGCTTCGCAACGACTTTGTAAATCATGTCTCTTACGAACTTCGGACGCCTCTCACCAACATCATCGGCTTCACACAGCTTCTGGCCGCGGGCGGCGTCGGGCCCCTCAATCCGAAGCAACTTGAATATGCAGGCTTCATCACCAATTCCTCTCACGCGCTCCTCGCCATCATTGACGACATTCTCGACCTCGCGTCGATCGACGCGGGAGCGCTCGAGTTGCGGCTGGAAACCGTGGACGTCGCGGAGGCGATGCGGGCGGCGGCCGCCGGCGTTCAGGACCGGCTCGACGAGGCCGCGATTGAGATGCGCATCGTCATGACCGACGGCGTCGGTTCCTTCCGCGCCGACGGGAGACGCGTCCGCCAGGTCCTGTTCAACTTGCTCTCCAACGCGATCAACTATTCGGAGCCGGGCCAGACGGTGACGCTCGCGGCCATGCGTCGCGGTCCGGAAATCGTGTTCAAAGTCAGCGATCGGGGACGCGGCATTCCGCTCGAGATGATCGACCGGGTGTTCCAGCGCTTCGAGACCTATCCGAACGGCTCCCGTAACCGCGGACCCGGGCTCGGTCTCTCGATCGTCAAGGCGCTGGTGGAGTTGCACCAGGGACGCGTGCTCATCGATACGGCCCCCAACGAGGGCACGACCGTGACCTGCATCTTCCCGGTCGACTCAACCTCCGCCGCGCGGCCCGCCAACGACGGCGGCGCCGTCCTCGCGCGTCTTGAGCCCAGGCCCGCGCGCCGGAAATGATCGAGCGGCGCGTCGAACCGAGAGAGCCAAGGGTGTGGCGCCTCGAAGCGGCGAGCCAAGCGGAGACGCTCAGCATCGCGGCGGAGCAGGCGGCTTGGCTGGAAAGCGGCGATTTCGTCGCCCTGACCGGCGACCTAGGCGCCGGGAAAACAACGTTCGCGCGCGGGCTCATCCGTGCGCTTGCCGACTCGCCGGAGCTTGAGGCGCCGAGCCCGACCTTCACGCTCATGCAGGTCTACGAGGGAGCGAAAGGCTCAGTCGTGCACGCCGACTTCTTTCGGCTCAAAAGCGCAGCCGAACTCGGCAATCTCGGCTGGGAGGAAGCGATCGCCGACGCCATTGCAATCGTGGAATGGCCGGAGCGGATACCGGAAGCGCTGCCCACGAACCGGCTCGAGGTGGCGATCCGCTTCGACCTATCCCGTGGACCGGATTTCCGCCTGTTTGAGTTTCGCGGCTTTGGCTCAGTCGCCCGGAGGCTTGCGCGCGCGCTCGGAGTCGGCGCCCTTCTGAAGCGGGCGGGCTGGATCGATGCGCGCCGCGAGTTCCTGCTGGGCGACGCCTCCGTTCGCGCCTATGAGCGCCTGACGAAGCCCGACGGGTCGACCGCGATCCTGATGATCTCCCCGCCGCGGCCGGACGGCCCGATCCTCCGCTACGGCAAGCCCTACGCCGCGATCGCCAAGCTCTCCCCCGACATCCGCGCCTTCATTGCGATGGCTCAGGGCCTGCGGCGTTTGGGCTATTCGGCCCCGAATCTCATCGCTTACGCCATCGAGGAGGGGCTGGCGCTGATCGAGGACTTCGGCTCGGCGACGGTCGTGGAGGATGGCGCGCCGGTCGGGTCGCGCTACGCGGAGGCGGTCACCCTGCTCGTCGACCTGCACAACCGCGATCTGCCGGAGACGCTGCCGATAGGCGAGGACAACTATCGCATCCCCGTCTACGACATCGAGGCGATGCTGGTCGAAGTCGAGCTTGCGCTCGACTGGTACGCTCCGTCCATCGCGAAGGTGACGGTGCCCTCGGGCGCCCGCATGCAGTTCCTCGCGATCTGGCGGGAGATCCTTCAGCCGGTCCTGGCCGCGCGCACGACCTGGACGCTGCGTGACTACCATTCGCCCAATCTGCACTGGCTCGCGGACCGGGAGGGGTTCGCTCGCATCGGCCTCATCGACTTTCAGGACGCGGTGATCGGGCCGCCGGCCTACGATCTCGTCTCGCTGTTGCAAGACGCGCGCGTGGACGTGCCCGAGGAGTACGAGATGCGGCTTGCAGCGCTCTACGTGCGGCGGCGCGCCGGCGACGACTCCGAGTTCGACGCTGAGCGCTTCGCCGCCGCCTATGCTGCGATGGGCGCGCAGCGCGCGACAAAAATCCTCGGTCTCTTCGCCCGCCTCGACAAGCGGGACGGCAAGCCGCAGTACCTCAGGCATCTGCCGAGGGTGGAGCGCGCGCTCTTGAGGAACCTCGCCCATCCGTCGCTGCGCCCGCTGGCCCTATGGTTCCAGAACCACTTGCCGCGCGCGCTTTTGTCCCCGCCGCCGGACGATGCGGAGCGACCCGCCCAATGAGCGCGCGCGCGCCGAAGACGGCGATGGTGTTCGCGGCCGGCTTGGGCCTGCGCATGCGCCCGATCACGGATACGCTGCCAAAGCCGCTTGTCGAGGTCGGAGGGCGCGCGCTCATCGATCATTGCCTCGACCGACTGGCCGCGAACGGCGTCGAGCGCGCGATCGTCAACGTCCACTGGCGCGCCGATCAGCTCGAGGCGCATCTCAAACATCGGTCGTCGCCCAAGATCCTCATTTCCGACGAGCGGGCGAAGCTTCTCGACCAGGGCGGAGGCGTCAAGCGCGCGCTTCCCGTCATCGGGCCCGACCCGTTCCTCATCTGCAATACCGACGCGTTCTGGATCGAGGGGCCGCGCTCGAACGTCGCGCGCCTCGCCGAGGCGTTCGAGCCTGAGCGCATGGACGTCGTTCTGCTGGTGGCGGCCACCGCAGGGGCGGTCGGGGTGGATTGGCCGGGCGACTTCGCCATGACGAAAGAGGGACGGCTCGAACCGCGCGACGCGCGCCACGTCGCGCCCTTCGTTTACACGGGCGTCGGGATCATCAAGCCGCAGCTGTTCGAGAACAATGCGGAGGAGGTCTTCCGCCTCGCGCCCTTTTTTCACGCCGCGGCGGCGAAGGGCCGTCTGTTCGGCGTGCGCCTCGACGGGCTCTGGCTGCATGTCGGCAGGCCCGAGACCATCGCCGAGGCGGAGGCGGCGATCAAGCGCTCGACCCTATGACCCTTGACCGCCGCCACTTTGGCTCCGCAATCGAGGAATCTCAAGGAGTTGCGGTGCCTTTTCGTTCCGGGTGCGGAGGCGGCGCCGCGAGCGCGAGGGGACTGAGCGGGGGCGGCGCGCGGCGCGGCCGTCTCGGCTTTGCGTCCTCCTCGCGCATGCCGAAGCCATGGTAGCGGTCGAGCTCGCGCACGATCGTCACCACCCGGTCGACCGCCTCGAGGTTCTCCCCCGACATGGCGCTGTATGCCACGAGCAGAGCCTCGTTAAGGCGGCTGACCTGCAGCGCCATGAACTCGGCCGGCGGCGCCGGCGCGCGCCGGGCGAGGAGCGCGCGGACATATTTGCGCATGCCGCGCTCGTTCACGCCTTCGCGCGCCGCGATCTCGGCGATCGAAGCGCCGCCGTTGAGCAGGAAGATGATGCGGCTCTCGCGCTCGGCTTTTTTGAGGCGCGCCGCCTGTCGCGCCTCGGGCGAGCGGGCGCGCCGGAGAGGGGGCGGGGCGGGTTCGATCGCATCGGACAAGGAGGCGTCCCCAGGTTCGGCAATAGAGGACGGCTATAGAACAAATTTCTGATTTTGGCAAGAAATTGTCGCACATGAAATCGAACAGGTTCGCCGTCGCGGCCAAGACCAAAAACTTTGGTTTGGCGCGTCACCAGCGACGCGACGCAGAACGCGCGTTGCGCTTAAGCCCGCGCGACCGCTTTGTCGGCTTCTTTCACGTCATCTTCGGCGACGCGGAGATGGGCCTCGGCCATTTCGACGCGGTGATCGCCGAATATCGCAAGGCGATAGACTCACAATCAGGCGTCCGACTGCCCTTCGTCTACACCGACCTGGCGGCTGCTTACGCGCATGCAGCCAAGATGGACGAAAGCTGCGCTGGCCGAAGCCCCCGGAGGAGGACCTCCTCAGGCAAGCCAGTTCTCGACCTTCAGTCGGCTGACCCTGCTGAACTCGGTCGCGTTTGCGGTGACGATGGTCGTCCCAAGACTACGCGAGTGCGCGGCGATGAGAAGATCGTTGGGACCGATTGGCATTCCCAACGCCTCCAAGTCAGCGCGGATTGCTGCGTACTCAGAATCGGCGGGGACGTCAAAAGAGAGCACGTCAAGCGCATTGAGAATGGCCTCGACTCGGAACTTGAGCCGGGGCGAACCGCTCTTGGCGGCGCCGAAGCGTAACTCCGCGGCGGTGATGATGCTCACCGCCAATCCGGCGTCCCCAATGGTCCGTACGCGCGCCGCTGCCTTTCCGGCAGGATTCCGGATGAGGTCCGACACGATATTCGTGTCGAGCATGTATTTCGGCGCCGTCAGAGCTCCACATCCCTGAGCGGCGGCAGATGCTCGTCGACATCCGGGAAATTCTCCTCCACGGGCTCCCACGAATCCAGCAATGCAATCAGACTAGCGCGCCTCTGCAGCGGCTCGACGATCAACCGGTCGCCATCGCGGCTGATAAGAACCGTTTCGCCCGGGAGTTCGAATTCCGCCGGGATGCGAATCGCCTGACTCCGGTTGTTGCGGAACAGTTTTGCCTCTCGCGCGCCTTGCGAGTTTGACTTCGGCAAGTCCAGTCTCCCTGGATATGCCAATGTATATGCCAACTTCGCCAGGTCTTCAAGCCGGAGCATCAGTTTCAAACAGCGGCTGTTCACCGGCATTTCCCAAAACGCGCGAACTGGCCCAATTGCGCCATTTCGATGAGTGGGGGCCATCCGACGACATGTCGCAACTTTCTCCCGATCGGCCCCCATTCGCTTCGTCGGCATCGGCGGCGTCGGCATGTCGGGCATGGCCGAAGCGCTCATCAACCTCGGCGGTGCCGCGCTCGGTCACGCCTTCGCGCGCCGCGATCTCGGCGATCGAGGCGCCGCCGTTGAGCAGGAAGATGATGCGCTCTCGCGCTCGGTCTTCTTCGCAGGCGGATCCTGTCGCGTTCCGACGAGCGGCCGACGCGGGAAGCAGGGGGGGGTTTTCGTCGAGGCGGTTGAGGCGAGCATCAAGCTGTAGGGCGGCGGCCTTCGAGCGCCGATCGGAGCGAGGCGGCCAGCACGTCGCGACGATAGGGTTTCTCGATCAGCGCGAAGCCCCCCGCCACCACCTCGGACGCGTAGTCACTATAGCCGGTCGCGAGGATGACCGGCAGCTCTGGGCGCCGATCGCGCAGTGTGCGGGCCAGATCGAGGCCGCTCACACCACCGGGCATGACGACATCCGACAGGACGAGCGCCAGCTTCGGATCGCTCTCGACGAAGGCCAGCGCCGCCGCGCCGTCGCCGGCCCAGCGTGTGTCGAAGCCCAAGTTGTGCAGCAGGTCTTGCGTCGCCTCGGCGACCCTCGGGTCGTCCTCCACCAGCAGAATGCGGCCCGAGCCAGGGGCGGAAGCCGGTAGCGCAATCTCACCGGCCATCGCCGGGCCGGTATTGGCGCGCGGCAGAAACAGCGTGATCGCGGTCCCCTCGCCCGGCGCGCTGGCAAGGACCGCGCTGCCCCCGCTCTGGCTGGCGAAGCCATAGACCTGGGAAAGGCCGAGCCCCGATCCGAGACCCGCGGGCTTGGTCGTGAAATAGGGCTCGAAGGCCCGCGCCATCACCTCGGCCGGCATGCCTGTCCCGGCGTCCTTTAGAGTGATCGCGACGAACTCGCCGATGAGGCCGCCACAGGCCGACCCGCCCCCGCAGCGCGTATTGCGCCCCGCGAGCCGAAAAACGCCGCCGTTCGGCATGGCGTTGCGGGCGTTGACCGCGATATTGAGCAAGGCCAGTTCGAATTCCCCGGGATCGACCGTCACCACCCACAGATCTGCGGGCAGATCGATCGTCACCGCGATGTCCTCGCGCAGCGAGCCGGCGAGCAGTTCGGAGATCTCTGAGGTCCGTCCTTGCAGCGCGATGGCATCCGGGTGCAGCATCCGGCGTCGCGAAAAGGCGAGCAGCTGCCGGATCAGACGCTCTCCACGGTCGGCAATGCTTAGAATGGCCGCCGCTCGCCTTCGCGTCGGCTCGTCTGCAGCACGGTCGCACAAGAGCGTAGCGTTGCTTACGACCACGGTCAGCAGATTGTTGAAATCGTGGGCGATGCCGCCGACCAGGTGGCCCATCGCTTCGAGCTTTTGCGCCTGGCGCAAAGCCGCCTCGGTCGCTCGATGTTCGGCCATTTCGGCTTGCAAACGGAGATTGGCTTCGGCCAAGCGAAAATTGGCCTCTTTCAGTTCGAAGCGCAGCTTGAGCGCCTTTGCGAAGATTTGGCTGAAGTGCCTTCCTGTCAGCGACAGCGCCGCCACGAACACAACGATCATCGCTGCGAGCGCGCTGTCTATGGTCGAGCCTCGCGCGAAAAAAAGCAAAGCCATTGGCAGGCCGTTCGGCAGCAGGAAGCCGAGGAGTGACGGCAGATGCGATGCACTGATCGCCATGGCGCCGGCAGACATGCCGCCCATCACGAAGATGAGAAAGAGCTGACCGGGCACCGGGAGGACCGGAAACAGGATGATCCCGCCGATCCCCCAGCATAGGCCGGCGAGCAGCGAACCGCAGGCTGCCAGCCGTGACCAGAGGCGAGTGTTTTCGGGCTGAACGGAGGCGCGGCGATAGCGCAGCCATAGAATCCCGCGGCCTATCGTCACCAGCATCACCGATACGAACCAGGGCAGCAGAAACGGTCGGGTCGCGAGCGGCGTGAGCACGATCGCAACCAAAGCCGCATTGACGAAGTTGACGGCGAGCGCGATCGGAATTTGTCTGAACAGGCAGCGTACTTGCTCGGAGTAGACCGCGTTCGCCACGTCGTGTTCCGCCTTCATTGGCGTCACCCGTCGCGATGGGCGCCGCCCCGAAGGCATTCGCGAATTCGACGAGCGCGCCGTTCAAAGGCCGAAGCGAACCTCGCCGTGTGGTATCTCTCGAATTTGAGAAGTAGTTCTCGTGAACTTTGGCTCGCGGCGCGTGATGGCTGAAGAGATTCCCGCAAATCAACAACGACGGCTCGTTGCTTCGCCAGCAAGCGCATTGGAAGGCCCCTTGTAGTACCTGGCCTTAAAACGAACGAGTTGCCGGGGGCAACAAATTTCTGGCAGGGCTATGGGTGGCCGTCGCGGCGTCGGGGGCAAAGAAAGGCGAGTCCTTCAAATCGGCGTCCAGCGTCCAGGCCGGCCGAGCTTGAGAGCTGCGCCTGTTCACGAGCGCGGCGAGACGCCGGCGAACCAGGTCTCGAAAGCTTCCCGTTCTTGCGCGCTCATGTGCAGACAGCATTTCGTTCGCCGCTCGAGGATGTCGTCGGCGCGTCTCGCCCACTCGCGCTCGACGAGGAAGCGCGCCTCGCGCTCGGTGAGGCCTGCGCCGAAGGAACGGCCGAGACCGTCAAGCGAGTTCGCATCGGAAATCAATTCGTGGATGCGCGCTCCGTATCGGCGCGCATAGCCGAGGAGCAGCGCCTCGGGAAGCCACGGATAACGCTTGCGCAAAGCGGTGACAAAGGCGTCGAAATCCGGGGCGGCGAGCTCGCCGCCGGGCAGCGGGGCCCGGTCGGTCCAGGCGCCGGTCATGTTGGGAAAGAACGGCTTCAGCTTGTCGAGCGCATGTTCGGCGAGCCGGCGGAATGTCGTGATCTTGCCGCCGAAGATGGACAGTAACGGCGCTGCGCCCGACGGCGCGTCAAGATCGAAGACATAGTCTCGCGTCACTGCGCTCGCATTGTCCGAGCTGTCGTCGAAAAGGGGCCGCACCCCCGAGAAGGTCTGCAGGACGTCGCGGCGACTGGGCCCGTCGAAGAAGTAGCGGTTCACAACGCGAAGGAGGTAGTCGATCTCGTCTTCGTCGATCGCGACGTCCTCCGGGCGACCGGCAAAGGGGATGTCGGTCGTGCCGATCAGCGCCAGATCGCCTTCATAGGGATTGACGAAAACGACGCGCTTGTCGGCGTTCTGCAGCAGATAGGCTTGCTCGCCCTTCCAGAACTTGCGCGTCACGATGTGGCTGCCCTTGACGAGTCTCACGTTCTTGGACGAATTGGCCCCCGCGGCTCGCAATACATCCTCGACCCAAGGTCCGCCCGCGTTGACGATGGCGCGCGCACGCGCCGTCTTTGCGCCGTCAAGAGTCACCGACCAGACATCGCCCTCACGGCGGGCTGCGACGAGCGCGGTTCGGGTGAGCACACGCGCGCCGCGGGCGCTGGCGTCGAGCGCGTTGAGGATGACAAGGCGCGCATCGTCGACCCAGCAGTCCGAGTAACCGAATGCGCGCACAAACTCCTTGCGCAGAGGCGCGCCCTCTGGTTTACGCCGCAGATCGAGCGAGCGTGTCGGCGGCAGGACTTTGCGGCCGCCCAGATGGTCGTAAAGTAAGAGCCCCATGCGGATGAGCCAAAATGGACGTTGTTCGGGGCTGTGCGGAAGCACGAAGCGCATGGGCCGGACGATGTGCGGCGCCGCCGCGAGCAAAACCTCGCGCTCGATCAGCGCTTCGCGAACAAGGCGGAATTCGTAATATTCGAGATAGCGCAGGCCCCCGTGCACGAGCTTGCTCGAACGCGAGGACGTCCCCTGCGCGAGATCGTCCTTCTCGACAAGCAGCGTGCTCAGTCCGCGCCCTTGCGCGTCGCGCGCGATTCCGGCGCCGTTGACGCCGCCGCCGACGACCACGAGATCGAAGGCCCCGAGATCGGTCATCGCAGCCGACGTCGCAGCGCTACACCCCGCACGCTCAGCATGGATTGAGCGGACCCTCGCCCGCAAGGTAGCGCCGCACCTCCTCGGCAGCCGTCTCGGCGGCGAAGCGCACGGTTCTGATCGAAGCCCCGGCGATGTGCCGCGTCAGCGTCACGTTCTCGAGCTGCAAGAGCTCAAGGCCGGGCGGCGTCGGCTCGATGGCGAAGGTTTCCAGCATTGCGCCCCGGAGATGGCCGGACTTCAGCGCCTGGGTGAGCGCGTCGTAGTCCACCATCGCTCCGCGCGCGGTATTGATGAAATAAGCGCCCCGGCGCATCGCCGCGAACTCATTGCGCCCGATGAAGCCGCGGGTTTCCGGCGTCACCCGCGCGTGCAGCGTGACGACGTCGCTGTCCGCGAGGAGCTGATCGAGGGCGACAAGACGGACGCCGTCGCGGGCGTCTTCGGCCGAAAGCAGCACGTATGGGTCGGCGACCAGGATTCGTGCGCCGAAGGCCTTGAGCAAGCGCGCCACCTTCGTCCCGATATGGCCATAGCCGATGACTCCGATCGTCATTTGAGAGATTTCCTCGCCGACGAGATCGGCGCGATAGAGATCGCCGCGCCATAGGCCTTTGCGCAGCGCATCGTGGCCGCGGGTCATCAGCCTCGTCTCCGCTATGATGGCCCCGATCGTGAACTCAGCGACCGCCGAGGCGTTTCGGCCTGGCGTGTTGACGACGAGCACGCCGCGCGCCCGCGCGCCCGCCATGTCGATGTTGACGGGACCGCCGCGAGACACAGCAATCATTTTCAGCTTGGGCAGCCGGTCGAGCATCTTCGCGGAGAACGGCGCGAGCTGGGTGACGACGATCTCCGCATCGCCGACATAGCCGAGAACTTCGTCAGGGTCGCCCTGATACTCCTTCAGCCCGTCCATGCCGGGCATGGCGTAGCCATGAAGCATGGGCTCGTCGGGCCAGGGCAACTCGACCGTCGCGATGTCAAGGGCGTTCGGACAGCGCGCTCGAATCGCCGATTCGAACATCGAGGGCAGCATGAACCGGTCGCCGACGATGGCGATCTTCACAGGATCCTCGCGGCGCGTGGTCATCAAGCTCCCTTTCGACGCGCCCCGCAAAGCGCGCTCGAGGCCGGCGGAGTCGTGGCGCGAATCGTCCGGTAGATCGGGTAGAGCCGTCGATAGACTTCAGGAGGCGTGGAATCCGGCGCCGTCGCGGGACCGAGCGACGGCGCGAGCCAGCGGTCGGCGCAGGTTGCGACGCTTTCATGGGCGCCGATGCAGGCTGCAGCCATCATGGCGGCGCCCGTTGCGCCCAGCTCCTCTCGCAACAGGACGGTGTATGTGGACCCGTTGTTCACTTTGTCTAAATAGACATCGTCCGGCAAGATGTCATAGGTGACGTCCATGCCTGTCAGCGTCTTGAAGTTCGGCCAGATCGGCGATCATCGCATCGGCTTCCGTCAAGTAGGCGCGGGCCACGCGGAAAGCGTTCTTTGCGTCCGATCGGTCGGAAACGGCGTGACGCCGCTGAGGAACGCCGACAGCGCACGGGGAGCGGCGCCGGCGCCCGCTTGCGGTCGAGGAGCGACGAGGGCGAGGTGATGACGAAAGAGGAAAAGGCGCTGCGCAAGGCGATCGTCGCCAAGGCGCGTTGGATGAATTCCAGCGGTCTGAACCGGGGCACGTCGGGCAACATCTCCGCCCGCTACAAGGAGGTCATGCTGATTACGCCGTCGGCGACGGCCTACGAAGCGATGACCCCCGAGATGATCGCGGCGATGCCGCTCGATGGCGAATACGGTTCATGGGAAGGCCCGCTCAAGCCGTCGACCGAATGGCGCTTCCACCTCGACATCATGAAGGCCCGTTCGAACGTCGGCGGCATCGTGCACACGCATTCGACCTACGCGACCGTGCTCGGCATCGCGCGAAAGGAGATTCCGGCGGTGCACTACATGATCGCGGCCTTTGGGGGTCCGACGATCCGCTGCGCCGGCTACGCGCGTTACGGGACCAAGGAGCTGTCGGACCACGCGCTGAAGGCGCTCGAGGGGCGCAATGGCTGCCTTCTCGCCAACCACGGCATGATCGCGCTCGGCGCCAATCTCGACAAGGCGATGTGGCTCGCTGTCGAGCTCGAGACAATTGCGCGACAGTATTACTTGGCGTCGGTGCTCGGGAATCCGCATATTCTCACCGACGCGCAGATCGAGGAGACGGCGCAGGGATTCTCGACCTACGGCCTTCAGGAGCCGCCGAAGACGAAAGCGAAACCGGGAAAGGTGAAACCGGCCAAAAGCGCCAACGCATAGGCGAGCAGGAAGAACGAGAGATCATCCAGGATTCTGAGCAACGACGGACACGATGCCGCCCGCCAACTCATCCCGCACGGCTTATCTCGCCCAACCCGATGACGCGGCTTCATGCCCGTCCATCTCGGTGGCGCGCGCCGATTTTTCCAACTATTGTTGTAAGTGAACAGGCTGGGTCCGCCCGAGCGGCCCATGAAAAGAGGCAGCTGATGGTAAGGAGAAAGAGGCTCGCCGTCGCCGCCGCGTGCGTCGGCGCCCTTATGGCGGGCGCGTCCGCCTCCTTGGCCGACGCGCTCGGGTCCGGACTGGTCGGGGCCTGGGCGACGAATTTGTCTGACTGCAAACGCCTTTTTCAGCGGCGCGGCGGCCAGCTCGCCTTCCGGCAGCCCGTGGACCAGTTCGCGCAGGCTGCGATCTTTGGACTGCAGACGATCTATCTGCCAGCCAGCACCTGCCAGATCAGGCAGGCTTCACGCGCCAACGACGTCGTCAAGGTCAGCGCCGATTGTCGGGATACGATCAGCTACACGTCGCAAACCGCGGAGATAAAGGTCAAATCCAGTTCCGAGATCATCTATAGCCCAACCGGCGACCCGACCCTCGCCACAAACTTGATCAAATGCCCCATGTGACGCTTGGAGCGTCGGCCTAGACGAGCCGCAGCGTCACGTGGACCACCGCCCCTTCGGCCTCCGATGTCATCGGAAGCCGGCTGTGCGCGAACACCTTCAGCATCGGCGCGTTCTCCGCCAGGACCTCGCCCATGAACTCTTCGAGTCCCGCCGCTTGGCCGACCTTCGCCATGTGGCGCATGAGCGCGCCGCCAATCCCCCTTCCCTGATACTCGTCGATGATGGTGAAGGAGATCTCGGCCTTGCCGGGCTCGATGACGACATAGCGGGCGCCGCCGACGATGGCGGGCTGCCCTTGTTCCTCCGCCAAGGCCAGAAGGACAACATGATTTACGAAATCGATGTTGAGGAAATAGTCGGCTTCCTGCTCGGTTAACCCGCGCTTCGGAGCGAAAAAGCGTTGATACATGGAGGCCGGGCTCGCTCGCGCGAATCCCGCGAGCACGCCGTCCCTGTCCTCTGGCCGCTGGGCGCGAATGACGATGGTTCGCCCGTCGGGAAGGGTTTCGCTTGCCGAGTAGAGGGAAGCGTCCATGGGCGCATCCGGCCGCTAGTCCGCCGGCCAGGCAAGCTCGGGCGCGTACTTGTAAGGATAGTGCGGCTCCTCATAGCCGTGCGCCTTCTGGCGCTTCGGCAGGACGGGCGCGTCGCGGGGCAGCTCTTTGTACGGGATCTGCGACAAAAGGTGCGCGATCGTGTTGAGCCGGGCGCGGCGCTTGTCGTCGGAGCGCACGACATACCAGGGCGCCCAGGGCGTGTCGGTCGCATGGAACATGTCGTCGCGGGCGCGCGAATAGTCGTACCAGCGGCTATAGGATTTGAGGTCCATCGGCGAGAGCTTCCAGATCTTGCGCGGATCGTTGATGCGCTCTTCCAGCCGTCGCGTTTGCTCCTCGGGGCTCACCTCTAGCCAGTACTTGAGAAGGATGATGCCGGCCTCTTCAGTGAAGGCTTTTTCGACCGGCGGCGCCATCTCAAGGAAGCGCTTTACTGTGTCCATCGAGCAAAATTCCATGACGCGCTCGACGCCCGCGCGATTGTACCAGCTGCGATCGAAAATGACGATCTCGCCAGCGGCGGGCAGATGCTGGATGTAGCGCTGGATGTACATCTGCGATTTCTCGCGCTCGGTCGGCGCCGGCAGCGCGACCACGCGGAAGACCCGCGGGCTCACCCGCTCCGTGATCGCCTTGATCACTCCGCCTTTGCCGGCGCCGTCGCGGCCCTCGAAGACGACGCAGACCTTGAGGCCTTTTTCGACCACCCAAAGCTGCAGCTTGACCAGCTCGCCGTGCAGTTTCGCCAACTCGCGCTCGTAGGCTTTTCGCTTCAGTGGGCCGTCGCCGTTGCGATCCTCGTCGGCCTCGCGAGCTTTGTGCCCCTTGCTTTGATTCTTTGTCGCACCCATCCGACTCGCCTCCTCCTCGCCTTTACAACATGGGCGAGCTTGCCTAGTAAAGCGGCCGAGAAAGGGCGGCGATAGACGGCGGATTGAGACGCCGAAATTCGCTGCCTTCCACTGCCGCGGTTGCTGGGCGTCGCTATTTGGGTCCCGCCGGCGCCGAAGGGGTAGGCACGAGAACAGGAGACCCTCATGGCGCTAAAGCCGAGAGCCGCAGCAGCGCTCGCCTTGCTGGCGGGCATTTGCGCTTTCCCGTTTTCCATCGGTCAATTGGGTTTCAATGGCCTCGCGCTAACGGTGCCGGCGGACGCCCAGCCGATCCGTAACCTCATCGCCCGTCTGCGCGGGGAAAAGTTCCCTCCAGGGATCGTCGAATCGAACGGCCGCATCGAGGCGACCCAGGTCGACGTCTCGTCCAAATACGCCGGGCGGCTTTCCGAAGTGACGGTGGAGGAGGGTTCCAACGTCACGCAAGGGCAAGCGATCGCGAAGATCACCTCGCCGGAATACGAGGCTCAGCTGCGCGCCGCGCAGGCCGACGTGCAGAAGGCTAACGACGCGCTTGCGTCGGCGGAAGCGGAAATCACCTCTCGCCAGAGCGCGCTCGAGTTCGCCAAATCCGACTTCGAGCGCGGCCAGGAGCTGATGAAGACTGGGTTTATCACCAAGCAGGTCTTCGAACAGCGCAAGCGCAACTTCGATTCTGCAGTGGCGGCGGTGCAGAGCTTCACGTCGCAACGTGATCAGGCCCTGTCCCAGATCGCGAACGCGGAGGCGGAGGTCGATCGCGTCCAGTCGATCATCGATGATCTGACCCTCGTGTCGCCGCGGTTGGGACGCGTCCAGTATCAGCTTGCGCGGGCCGGCGAGGTCGTCGCCGCCGGGGCGCCGATCGTCACCATTCTCGACCTCACCGACGTCTATATGACGATCTTCCTGCCCGCGGCAGACGCCGGCAGATTGACCGTCGGCGACGAGGCTCGCATCATCCTCGATCCCGTTCCTGATTACGTCATTCCGGCGAAAGTCAGCTTCGTCGCGGCCGACGCGCAGTTCACTCCTAAGACGGTGGAAACGAGGGACGAACGCGCCAAGCTGATGTTCCGCACCAAGTTGAAGATCGATCCGCAGATCCTTCAACAGTTTTATACTCGGGTGAAGACCGGAGTACGCGGAATGGGCTTTGTGCGCACCAAGGCCGACGTGGAATGGCCCGCCGACCTTCAGGTCAAACTGCCGAAGCTGCCCGAAGCAAAAGCGCCCGGGCTCGCGCCGGCCGGCGGCAATCCGGGCGGCACGACCGCGCCAGAGGCCAAGGTGCCCGACGGCAAATGACGGCCGACGCGATCGCGCGGGTCAAGGCCGTATCGCACCGCTACGGCGAAACGGTCGCGCTTGCCGACGTCAGCATCGACATACCCGCCCGCATCATGGTCGGCGTGATCGGCCCGGACGGCGTCGGCAAATCGACGCTGCTGGGGCTCATCGCGGGCGTGAAGAAGATGCAGGACGGCGAGGTCGTCGTCTTCGACAAGAGCATCGCCGACCAGGAGACCTTGCGCGAGATGCGTGGCCGCATCGCCTATATGCC